>Ga0129342_1000315_pt1 | contig 19696 bp, 13 predicted proteins | sample CPBDNA_5_FD_94426 | JGI IMG/M metagenome (GOLD analysis project Ga0129342, IMG submission 94426) | Freshwater to marine salinity gradient microbial communities from Chesapeake Bay, USA - CPBay_Sum_15_0.2_DNA | ecosystem: Environmental > Aquatic > Marine > Coastal | place: USA: Chesapeake Bay...
GTTTACTAAAAACAAAAAATTCCCCAACGGTATGTTGGGAGCATCTTGACGGACTTCGCTACCAAAAAGAATCAACACCAAAGCCCCGATTAAACCTAACACAACACCTATAATTCGAGGGAGGAGTAACCTTTCTTTGATTAAAATGGCAGAAAACACAAACACCAAAATAGGCGTAACAGTAATAAGTACAGCGCTGTTGATAGGAGTTGAGAGTTCAAGACCCTTAAAAAAACAGAGCATATTTAATACCATTCCCAAAAAGGCACAGAGTACCATGCGTGGAAAATCGCTTCGTGCGATGCGCTGTTTTGGAACAAAATAACTAACCGCCCAAAAAAGCGCTGTTGCGCCCATCAATCGCACTTGAATAAACCCAAACCCTTGGATATAGGTAGGCATCACTTCCTTGGCAATGGTATGATTTAATCCATAAATCGTGGTTGCGCCAAAGGCAGCGAATAGCGCAAGGGTTCGTTTATCCATCTAGTGCATGCTTCATCTGAGCCACCGTAGCCTTACTGTTTCCCAAGAACACCTCATTGCTCCATATCAATATCGGTCGCTTTAGGCAGCTGTACTCTTTTTCCAATAATTCCTTGTAAGTAGCCTCAGTAAAATCAGTCCCTTCTTTTTTTAGTTGCGCATACACCCTGCCGCGCTTGTTTATCAGCGCTTCATAGCTTTTTGTACGCGCATACAGAAAAGCCAACTGTTCAGCGGTAGCTTTATGCTGTTTTACGTCTTGTAGATAAGCGGCATCTTGAATACTCAGCTCTTTAATAATGCGCATACAGGTCGAACAACTTGATAGATAAAGAAATGTGTTTTCCATAGTGCTACAAAGGTTAGTAAATTCAATCGATTATAAGGCATCTTTAGCCAAACTTAAATACATTTGCTTAAAATTTACCCATGGCAAATAATAAGTTAAAATTCAACTCCCGAACCATTCATGGGGGACAACAGCCCGACAAAGCCTATGGGGCGGTGATGCCTCCTGTGTATCTTACCTCAACCTATGCGCAAACAAAGCCTGGTGAACATCTTGGTTATGAGTACAGTAGATCACATAACCCTACGCGTTCTGCTTTGGAAGCATCGCTTGCAAGCATCGAGTCTGGTAATCATGGACTCACATTTGCATCTGGCATGGCAGCCATTGACGCCGTAATTAAATTGCTACAGCCAGGCGATGAAGTCATCTCAACAAATGATTTATATGGAGGCACGTATCGTATTTTTAGTAAGGTATTTGCATCCTATGGCATCACATTTCATTTTGTGCCCATGGGCGATATTGCACAAGTTGAAAAGCACATAAATGCAAACACCAAATTGCTTTGGGTAGAAACGCCAACCAACCCGCTCATGCAAGTAATTGATATCAAAGCCATGGCAACTCTTGCCAAAACACAGAAGCTATTGCTAGCCGTGGATAATACGTTTGCTTCGCCTTATTTGCAACGCCCTTTAGAGCTAGGAGCAGATATTGTGATGCACTCCGCAACAAAATACTTGGGAGGACACAGCGATGTGGTTTTAGGCGCTTTGGTATTAAATGATACTGACCTTGCCGAACGTTTGGCATTTATTCAAAATGCTAGTGGCGCAGTCCCTGGACCCATGGATGCTTTTTTGGTACTACGAGGGATTAAAACCCTTCACGTGCGCATGCAACGCCATTGCGAAAACGGACGTGCAGTTGCTGAGTTTTTGGCACAGCACCCCGATGTTGAAAAAGTGTATTGGCCTGGATTTGAAACCCACCCCAATCACGATGTGGCAAAAGCGCAAATGGATGATTTTGGCGGGATGATTTCCTTTGTGCATAAAGACAGCAGCCTTAAAAAAGCAGTCGATATTGTTTCGTCCTTACAAGTGTTTACCCTTGCCGAATCGTTGGGCGGGGTAGAAAGCCTTGCAGGACATCCTGCTAGTATGACACACGCCTCTATTCCAAAAGAAGAACGTGAAAAAACAGGGGTGACCGAAGGTCTTATTCGTTTAAGCGTTGGCATTGAAGACAGCGAAGACTTGATTTCGGATTTGGCACAGGCATTGGGCTAATTTTCAAATAAAACGTACATTCGATTAGCAATTTAAATCTTATGGAACAAATCATCAATGGGTTTTTGGCTGAAGTTAGCAACCGCAATGCGCACGAACCCGAATTTATGCAAGCTGTTACCGAAGTTGCGCAAACGGTATTACCCTATATTGTTGCAAATGACATTTACCATGGCAAAAATATCTTAATGCGTATGGTTGAGCCCGAGCGCGTGGTTATGTTTCGTGTACCTTGGGTAGATGATAAGGGTGAAATCCAGGTAAATAGAGGATATCGTATTGAAATGAACTCAGCTATAGGTCCTTACAAGGGGGGGTTGCGTTTTCACGAATCCGTTAACTTGAGTATTCTCAAATTTTTGGCGTTTGAACAAGTATTTAAAAATGCGCTGACCACTTTACCCATGGGCGGCGGAAAAGGCGGCGCCGACTTTAATCCAAAAGGTAAATCGGATGCGGAGGTGATGCGTTTTTGCCAAAGTTTTATGACTGAATTATTTCGTCATATTGGTCCTAACAGAGATATTCCCGCAGGAGATATTGGCGTTGGCGGTCGAGAGATTGGCTATATGTTTGGACAGTATAAACGATTAAAAAATGAGTTTACGGGTGTATTGACCGGAAAAGGTATTTCGTGGGGCGGTTCGCTTATCCGACCCGAAGCTACAGGATACGGAGCCGTATATTTTGCACAAAACATGTTGAAAGCCAAAGACGAAAGCTTTGACGGAAAAAAGGTGGTTATTTCGGGATCTGGAAACGTGGCGCAATACGCTGCCGAAAAAGCCATTCAGCTTGGCGCAAAAGTGTTGACACTTTCAGATTCTTCAGGATTTATTCATGACCCAGATGGGATTGACCAAGAAAAGTTGGCATACATCATGGAACTAAAAAATGTACAACGCCAACGGATTCACAAATTCATTGAAAAATATCCCTCCGCAAGCTTTCATAAAGGCGAAAAGCCGTGGAGCGTAGCTTGCGATATTGCCATGCCGTGTGCTACCCAAAACGAATTAACGGAAAGGGATGCCAAAACACTAATTTCTAACGGATGCTACTGTATTAGTGAAGGAGCAAACATGCCCTCAACCCCTGATGCGATTGCACAGTTTCACGCAAACCATGTGCTTTACGCTCCCGGAAAAGCATCCAATGCGGGGGGCGTAGCTGTTTCTGGACTTGAAATGGCACAAAATTCGTTGCGTTACAGCTGGACCCGAAATGAAGTGGATCAACGTTTGCAGGATATTATGGAAGACATTCACGATGCGTGCGTGTTGTATGGTGCTGAAAACAAAACCATTAATTACGAAAAAGGTGCAAATATTGCAGGTTTTGTAAAAGTAGCTGACGCCATGTTGGCGCAAGGTGTGGTATAGCATACCACAACTGCGTATTTACCGTTTTGCTTATGATGAAGGTTAATTTGTTGCGTGTTCTTTTTTTTGTTGTATTGGGTGTTTCGTCCTGTTGGGGACAAAACAAGCAGTGGGAGTCCATGTACTCCTACTACAACACTACTACTGGAATTGCATACAATGAAACCTTAATTGTAGCTGCTGAAAATGCGCTTTTTTTATATAACCCTAACCTGAATAGTACAGAAACCATTACCACCGTTGATGGGCTTTCGGGAGATAATTTTTCTGCATTGGTTGTTTACGATAACACCATTATCGCAGGCTTTGAAAACGGAATGGTAGCCAAGATTGATATCAACACAAAAAAAATTGATCTTGACAATTCCATTGAGCGAAACATCTCAGTTAATGGTGATAAAAAGCAAATCAATCAACTCTATGTCCACCAAAACCTAGTGTATTTGGCAACGGGATTTGGCATAGTAGAGCTAAATCCCACTACAGTGGAGTTTGGGGACACCTATTATTTTGGGTCATTAGGCGCAAGGATTCGTGTAAATCAAGTAGCCGTTTTTGAAGACTACATTTACGCTGCCACCCCGCAAGGGGTCTATCGAACGCTGCTCAATAACCCCAACAAACTTGAATTTTCTACCTGGGAGCAACATGCCGTTGGAAATTGGATGGCTCTATGGATGCAAGACAGCATGCTTTATGGCGCAAGAGACGAAGCAAATGCAGTTTCTTTTTTTCAACTACTCGATAGTATAACAGAAAAGAAGCGTTTTTCGGGAAAAGCAAAACACATTGCTCCACACGAAAATGGCATTGTTATTACGACTTCAAACCGAGTGTATGATGTAAACAAAGCATTTGAAACAACACAAACCATAGCCGATATTGACGGAGTAAAACCCAATACGTTTACATTTGGAATGTACGCAAATAATGAACTTTGGATTGGCACATCATCTGAAGGGTTAATTCGGTACGCCGCATCCGAGGAAGATAAATTTATAAGCCCTGAAGGGCCGTTACGAAACAGCATTTTTGATATCGAGTCATTAGCAAATGAATTGTGGATTTCCCATGGTGATTATAGCCTGTTTTACAACCCTTGGCCTTTAGAAAAATATGGGCTAAGTCATTATTACAACGAGAGATGGGATAATATCAGCAACAAATCGCTTTTTGATGTAGAAACCTTTGTCCGGGTAGTAGCGCATCCTACTGATTTAGGGAAGCTTTATGCGTGCTCTTATCATAGAGGAATAGTACCAATTGAAGACAATACACCAATAGAGTTATGGAATCAAACCAATAGTGGTCTAGAAAGCCTTACGTTTGATGGCCCTAATGTAAGCATTCGTGTTCGGGACGCCATCGTAGACGATGGCGGAAACCTCTGGTCAATAACAGGTTTTGTACAAAAAGGATTAAAAAAGCGCACGTCCTCGGGACAATGGACGTCATATGATTTGTCAGAGGTTGTCTCAGACTACACCAATGAGTCTGGCTATTCAAATATGGAATTATTTGAAGACAAATTCATTTTTTTTGGTGGCGTAAAAAGTGGACTCATAGGAGTTGATATTACCCAATCACCACCGCAAATGAAGCACCTTATGGGGGGTAAGTTTGGATTGCCTTCTGATGATGTGCGTAGCATTCGATTGGACAAAGACAACCGCCTTTGGGTAGGAACACGAGATGGGATTGCCGTACTTTACGCACCAAACCAATTTTTTGAGCCTGAATCAGAACTGCGAGCTGTTGTGGTAGAAGATGATGGAAACCTTCGCGAACTACTTTCAGGACAGTTTATTACGGATATTGAAGTTGATGGAAATAACCAAAAATGGGTAAGCACGGCAACCTCTGGCGTTTTCTTGCTAAGTCCAAACGGAACAGAAATTTTACAGCATTTCACCAAAGAAAACAGTCCGCTACCTACATCCTCCGTTAAAACCATTGGCATTGATAATGCCACAGGGAAAGTGTATTTGGGAACGCTAACCGGCATGGTTGTTTTTCAAGGAGACGCCTACGCCGAGTCTGAAAAGTTATCTGAAGTAAGCGTTTTTCCAAATCCCGTTAGACCCAAATATACAGGAAACATGGTGGTGCGAGGATTGCAGCAAGACGCTCGCGTAAAAATTACTGATATTGCAGGAAACCTTGTCTATGACACTACAAGTGAGGGGGGCAGTATCAGTTGGGACTTTCGTTCTTTTTCTGGGCAGCGTGTTCGGTCGGGAGTTTACCTCATTTTTGTTTCATCGAAAGACGGACTAGATAGTGCCGTTAAAAAAGTGATGATTGTAAACTGATGGAACAACCCACTAAAGCGATTGTACTACACGCAACAAAATACGGCGAAACAAGCGTGATTTTAAATGCTTATACACAACAACTAGGACTACGGGCATACGTCGTTAAGGGAGTTCGGTCAGCGAAGCGAAACAAAACATTTTCAATGGGAATGTTTCAACCGCTCACACAACTGGAATTGGTAGCGACTACGCCTAAACGCGCGGGGCTTTCTGTATTAAAATCGGCTAAAATTATACATCCTTACACGACTATTACAACCGATATTGCCAAATCAAGTATTTGCATGTTTTTGGCAGAAGTGTTGCGTTCGGTATTAAAAGAGGAAGAAGAAAACACATCACTTTATCACTTTTTGGAACATTCACTTATCTGGCTTGACACCCATGATAAAACGGCTAATGTGCATCTATATTTTTTGACACAACTCACCAAATATTTAGGGTTTTACCCTGATGTTTCTGCCTTTTCAAATCCTTATTTTGATGTACAAAACGGACAGTTTTGCGAACATGAAAACAGCAAGGAGTGTGTGTCGGGAGAGGAAGTAATCTTATTAAAATCCTATTTAGGTACGAAATTTGATGCGTTGGATACGATTTTGGCTACCACTGAACAGCGGCGGGCATTATTGAGGCTCATGATGCGGTATTATCAACTGCATGTTCAATCGTTTAGAATGCCGAAATCATTAGATGTGTTGTATGAAGTTTTTAGTTAAGGCGGTTTTTCTTTGCGGTGCCATATTTGGCATGGCACAACAGGTTGTTGTAAAAGATGCCGTTACCCACGAGGTACTTGCAGGAGTGAGTATTTTCGATGTAGAGAAATCGCATCTTGAAACTACCGCCAAAAACGGAAAAGCACAGTTAGATGGGTTTGATGCTGCCGAATCTTTATCCTTTTCTCATATGGGCTATCAAATGCAAACGCTTCAAAAAAGTCACATCAAATCTTCCCAAGTAATTTGGATGACACCCAACACGGAACAACTTGGCGAAATCGTACTGTCGGTTTCTCGTTCTTCGGACAAAAAACAGCGCCTGGCGCAACAAGTGGGCATCATAAGTGAGCAAGAAATAGCCCAAATTAGCCCTGAAAACACTGCGGTTTTACTTCGGGAGGTCCCAGGTGTTCGGGTACAGCAATCGCAAGGCGGCGGAGGAAGTCCGGTGTTGCGCGGTTTTGAGGCAAATCGGGTGCTTTTGGTTGTAGACGGGGTACGACTTAACAACGCTATTTTTCGATCGGGACATGTTCACAACGCCCTTTCTGTTGATCCGCTTACCTTAAGCAGAGCAGAGGTTATTTTTGGACCTTCTTCTGTAGGCTATGGCTCGGATGCGTTGGGAGGGGTCATTCATTTTTATACGCGCACCCCACTCATCAATCAACATAAAAAGCTACGCATTGCGGGCTCATCGTCTTATACTTTTGGGCAAAACACCTCAAAACAATCGGCAGTATTAGAATACAGCGCACCAAAGTGGGCAGTTTTGCAGCAGGTTTCTTATTCTCAATTTGGTGATATTGTTATGGGAAAACGGCGAGTGCACGGTTATGATAATTGGGGTAAAGTATTTGAATATTCCCAAAATTCAGACACAAATTATAAGGCTTTACCTTCCAAAAATAATAACCCAAACATGCAGCGAAACTCAGGATACGAGCAAGTAGATATTTTGCAAAAATGGATTTATCACACCACGAATGGTATCAAATTTACGCTAAATCTACAGGGTTCTCAATCTGGAAATATCCCACGATTTGATAAACTTTCAGAAACCACAGACGACGCTTTGCGATTTGCTCGTTGGGAGTACGGTCCTCAAAAACGGTTACTGATTTCACCACAAATTAGCTTTGTTGGCAACAAACCATGGCTACATTCGGGAAAAATTATTGGGGCTGTTCAATTTTTAGAAGAGTCTAGAATCAAACGAAAATTTGCTAGCCTAAACAGAGAAACACAACGAGAACAACTTACCGTATTTAGCCTTAACGCTGATTTTAAAGCCAAAAGTCAAAAAGGACGCGATTGGTCGTATGGATTAGAAATGACACACAACCAAGTGCGCTCATCGGCATTTGCTCAAGAGCTACAAGTGGTTGCCAATGAAATTATTGGGCTAAAATCAAAAACACCTATTCCAACGCGCTATCCAAGTGGCGGAAGCACTTACGCCACCTTTGCAGGTTATGTGGATTATAGGCATGATATCAACCCGAAAAGCACATTGAGTTTTGGAGCAAGACATACCATTACTGAACTGGATGCCGCATGGACAGAACAGGCACTTATTGATGCAAGATTGGCCCACGCCTATCAAAAGCATCAATCGTCAAATGTAACCTTTGGATATAGTTATAAACCCAACACCCAATGGCAGCTTAAAGCTCTTTTTTCCACAGGGTTTAGAGCACCTAACATTGATGACTTAGGCAAAACTCGTGAAAATCAAGGCATTTTGAGTGTGCCTAATTTGGAACTTAAACCTGAATATATTTACAGCACTGATATCGGTATTCGCAAGCAATGGAACAATGGATCGTTTGTGGAGACAAATGGGTATTATGCTTTTGTTCAAGACTATATTGCTCGTGGGCCATATAGTGTTGTGCATGACAAATCTACTTTGGATTATAGCACCATTATGCATTCTGAAGATGAAGTAAAAACAACGGCAAACGTTAATGTTGGTACAGTACGTATTTGTGGGCTTAGCACACATAGTAAGTGGCTAATTTCGCCCAAAATATCATACCATGGATCGCTTACATATACACGAGGATATGGCAACAACATTAGCGGAAACCTTCCGTCCATAAGTCCACTATTTATAGCCCAAAAAATACAATGGAAATTCCTTAAGGGAGACCTTTCGGTACAATGGCATCATGCGCAGCGCAAAAAGCCAGAAGCATATAGCCCTTGGGGCGAAGATGGGCTTGAAGAAACACCTGTGCATGCAAATGGTGAGTTTGCAGGAACACCCAAATGGAATCGCTGGGATGTGCAATTTGCACTTCCATTAAGCGATACGATAAACCTCTCAGGCGGAATTTACAACCTCTGGGATACGCACTATCGAGAATTTGCATCGGGGATTTCTGCGCCCGGTAGAAGCGCAAAGCTTGTCTTAAGGTATGAATTGTAGCGATTCCCCAACATAACAACACAACATTTTGCCCTAAATTGGTTACTTTCGCATGCATAATTTTAGTGCGAGATTTTGTTTCCAACCTACTCACATCTTGATTTAGTAGCCACAGCTGAAGAAATCGCTTCATTCTGGGACGATCACCTCATTTTTGAGGCAAGCATTGACACCCGCGAAGGAAGACCGCCGTTTGTGTTTTTTGAAGGACCGCCTTCTGCTAACGGACTGCCAGGAATTCACCACGTGTTGGCACGTGCACTTAAAGATATTTTTTGTCGCTACAAAACCCAACAAGGGTTTCAAGTAAAACGCAAAGCGGGCTGGGACACGCACGGACTTCCCGTAGAACTTGGTGTAGAAAAAGAACTTGGTATTACCAAAGAAGATATTGGCAAAACCATTAGTGTTACGGAATACAATGACGCATGTAGAAAAGCCGTAATGCGCTATACCGATGTGTGGAACGACCTTACCAAAAAAATGGGATATTGGGTAGATATGGAAGATCCATATATTACCTACACCTCAAAATATATGGAATCGGCGTGGTGGTTGTTGGCAACTCTTTACAAAAAAGGACTGATTTACAAAGGGTATACCATTCAGCCGTATTCGCCTATGGCAGGAACGGGGCTGTCCTCACACGAACTGAATCAACCTGGATGTTATCGCGACGTTAGCGATACATCTGTAACAGCACAGTTTAAAACCAAAAATGCCTCACTCCCCGAAGGACTCAAAGGCAGTTTACCACTTCATATTTTGGCTTGGACAACTACGCCTTGGACCTTGCCTTCAAATACTGCCCTTACAGTTGGACCAAAAATTTATTATGTTGTTGTACAGACGTTTAACCAGTACACATACAAGCCCATTCGTGTGCTCCTTGCAAAAAAATTACTTTCAAAACAGTTTGGAAAAAAATACCAGCAGGTTAAATCGCAAGGCGATTTAGACGCTTACGACAAAGCCGATAAAACCATACCTTTTTGGTTAGAGCAAGAAATTGTTGGCGCTGATTTGGTTGGAATTCAATACGAGCAGCTCTGGACAGAAGCACCATTGCCATATCAAAACGCGGACAATGCCTTCCGTATCATTTCGGGAGATTACGTTACCACAGACGATGGAACGGGAATCGTACACACCGCACCTACTTTTGGAGCTGACGACGCTAAAGTTGCTAAAGAAGCCACGCCGCCTGTACCGCCGTTATTAATATTGGACGAAAATGAAAACCCCGTTCCGCTGGTGGACTTGCAAGGGAAATTTAGACCAGAAGTGGGATTGGTTGGCGGAAAATTTGTCAAAAACGAATATTACCCAAAAGAAGAAGCTCCAGAAAAATCAGTGGATGTGGAAATTGCCATTCGCTTAAAGGAAGAGAACAAAGCCTTTAAAGTAGAAAAATACGTACACAGCTATCCGCATTGTTGGCGCACGGATGCACCGGTATTATACTATCCTCTCGATTCTTGGTTTATTAAGGTACAGGACCACAAAGACCGCATGGTTGAGCTAAATCAAACCATACAGTGGAAGCCTGCAAAAACGGGCGAGGGACGCTTTGGAAATTGGCTTGCAAACGCAAACGATTGGAACTTATCACGCTCTCGTTTTTGGGGAATTCCATTGCCTATTTGGCGCACCTCTGATGGCGATGAAACCCGTGTTGTTGGCTCTGTTGAAGAGTTGAAAGAAGCTGTTGAGGAAGCAGTTGCCGCTGGCTTGATGATAAAAAACCCATTGGCTGATTTTGTGGATGGAGATATGTCCGATCGCAATTATGAGCGTGTAGATTTACACAAAGACACTGTAGATGAATTGGTGCTTTTAAGCCAATCGGGCAAACCGATGTACAGAGAAAATGACCTCATTGATGTTTGGTTTGATTCTGGCGCAATGCCTTATGCGCAATGGCACTATCCGTTTGAAAACAAAGAAAAAATTGACGAAGGCACCACATTTCCTGCAGATTATATTGCAGAAGGTGTTGACCAAACAAGAGGCTGGTTTTACACGCTTCACGCCATTGCAACCCTTGTTTTTGATTCGGTTGCCTATAAAAATGTAGTGTCTAATGGGCTTGTGCTGGACAAAAACGGGCAGAAAATGTCCAAGCGATTGGGGAATGCCATAGATCCATTTGAAACGCTTAAAAAATACGGCCCCGATGCTACGCGTTGGTACATGATTAGCAATGCCAACCCGTGGGATAACCTTAAATTTGATTTAGAGGGAATCGAGGAAGTACGACGAAAATTTTTTGGAACGCTTTACAACACCTATTCGTTCTTTAGTCTTTATGCCAATATTGACGGGTTTGCTTTTACTGAAGAGGAAATACCAGTTTCTGAACGACCAGAAATTGATCAGTGGATTTTGTCGGAATTGCATAGTTTGATTCAAAAAACGACTCAATTTTTTGATGCGTATGAACCAACACGAGCCTGCCGCGCCATAGCTCATTTTGTAACAGAGGATATGAGTAATTGGTATGTCCGTTTGTGCCGCCGCCGTTTTTGGAAGGGAAGCTATGAAGCAGATAAAATTGCTGCGTATCAAACCCTGTATGAATGTTTGTTGAGCGTAGCAAAAATGATGGCACCCGTTGCACCATTCTACTCCGACAGGCTCTATCAAGACTTAAATGGCATAACCAAACGCGAGGCAGCTACTTCGGTACATTTGGCATTGTACCCAACATCAAACGTGGAGGTTATCAACCCTGCGCTAGAACAAAAAATGCAACGCGCACAAAAGATTACTTCTTTGGTGTTGTCGTTGCGGAAGCGTGAAAAAATCAAGGTACGCCAACCCTTACAGCGCATCATGATTCCGGTACTGGATGCAGAAGAACGCGAACAAGTAGAGGCGGTATCTGCACTTATTGCCGCTGAAGTAAATGTTAAGGAAGTCGAATTATTAGACGATACGTCATCTATTTTGGTAAAAGAAATCAAACCAAACTTTAAAACACTAGGACCGCGTTTTGGTAAAGACATGAAGCTTGTGGCGCAAGCCATTCAAAATTTTAACGAAGCGCAAATACAAGCGTTGGAAAAAGAGGGCTCACTAGCCCTAGAAATAAACAATGAAAAGTTTACCTTAGAAGCTAATGACGTCATCATCAGCACAAAAGATGTACCGGGATGGTTGGTGGCTTCGGAGCAAGGAGTTACTGTAGCGCTTGACATTCAAATGAATGAAAACCTTCGTTTAGAGGGGATGGCACGTGAACTTGTGAATAGATTGCAGAACATGCGCAAAGACCTTGGCTTTGACGTAACAGACACAATAGTAGTTACACTTAAAGAAAGTGAGGAATTAAAAGCTATTTTAAATGAAAACAAAGCGTATATTCAAGGCGAAATTTTAGCTACAACCATAAATGTAGTTAAAGACGTGAGTAACGAAGCTATCGAACTAGCCTTTGATTCGTTGCACACACAGGTAGCAATGGTTAAATCATAACAACCTAATATTATGGAACAAAAAAACCGATACAGTGATAAAGACCTTAAAGAGTTTAAGGGTTTAATTGAAGAAAAAATCGCAAAGGCAAAGCACGATCTTGAACTTATTAGAAGTGCTTACATGAACGACGGGAACAATGGCACCGATGATACTGCTCCCACGTTTAAGGCATTTGAAGAAGGATCAAAGACGATGTCCAAAGAGGCAAATACACAATTGGCATTGCGTCAAGAAAAGTTTATTCGCGACTTAAAAAACGCGCTTATACGCATTGAAAACAAAACATATGGCGTTTGCCGAGTAACGGGCAAGCTCATCAACAAAGAACGCCTAAAGTTAGTGCCGCATGCAACCCTTAGTATCGAAGCAAAAAATATGCAGCGTTAATTGATGCCGCTTCGTAAACTTTGTTGGATTATTCTTGCTGTTTTGGTGTTAGACCAAGCAGTTAAGATGTATATCAAACTCAACTATTCCCTCACACTGTACGGGAGCGATGCCATTGTAGATTGGGGTTGGTTTCGCCTGTTATTTGTAGAAAATAAAGGCATGGCTTGGGGTGCTCGCCTAAACGATATTCTGCCTTTTATTTCTGACAATACGGCCAAACTTCTTCTCAGTATTTTTCGCCTATTGGCGGTAACAGCAATTGGCTATTGGCTGGTTCGAGCGGTAAAAACGACAACCTCAAAAGGGCAACTCATTGCCGTATCGCTCATTTTAGCGGGAGCTTTAGGCAACATTATTGACTCTGTTTTTTACGGGGTTTTATTTTCGAATAGTTACGGACAAATTGCCACTTTTTTGCCCACCGAAGGCGGTTATGCACCGCTTATGTTTGGGCATGTAGTTGATATGCTGCAGTTCCCTATGGTTTCATGGACATGGCCCGAATGGCTGCCAATCCTTGGCGGCAATAGCTTCACTTTTTTTGAGCCGGTCTTTAATATCGCAGATAGCGCCATAAGCGTAGGCGTTATACTGCTTTTATTGAAGACACGCAAGACAACTTCCTAAAATGTATAAACGCCCTTTGGCGTTACTACGACATCTAACGGAACATCTGTAATCTCCGCATCTTCAATTTTTTCAATGGGTTCAAAACAAGAAACACCTATGGTTTTGCATGTAGGCGAACATCTTGATAAAAACCTATCGTAGTAGCCTTTTCCGTACCCTACACGCTGTCCGTTTTGATCAAAGCACAATAACGGAACAACGATTGTTGCAATGTTTTTAGGGGTTATATAATCAGTGCCTAACGGCTCTGGGATTCCCCATTTATTAGGCTGAAGCGGCATTTCTTTTTGCCACATTACAGCTTCCATTTTTCCATTTGTATCAACAACTTTTGGCACACAAATTGGATGCCCCTTAAATGCGTCAAACCATTTTTCCATGGGTAGCTCGGCGTGTGCAGCGCTATCAAAAAACAACATCAAAAGACCTCTTTTCACAAGATTATCAGAAATTACGTGCTCCATAATTTGAGCACTTGCATTCTCTAAATCTTTTGGAGAAAGGGCTTCGCGTTTGGATCGATATAAGTGACGTAATGCTTTCTTGTTTAGCATGCCTAAATATAACCGTTTCGCCAGTAAGTTTTTGTATTTTAGTAACATGACAAAAGAGGCACTAAAACGGCAAGTTGCTTCCCTTCCTAACGAGCCTGGCGTATATCAATACTACAATGAGCAAGGAGCCATTATCTATGTTGGTAAGGCAAAAGACCTTAAAAAAAGGGTGTCATCTTATTTTAGAAAACAGGTGGATTCGCGTAAAACCAAAAACCTTGTAAACGCCATTTACAGCCTAAAACACATTGTCGTACCAACCGAATCGGATGCATTGATTTTGGAAAACACCCTCATCAAAGAACACCAACCCAAATACAATATTTTGCTTCGCGATGACAAAACCTACCCGTGGATTTGCATCAAAAAAGAACGCTATCCCAGAGTGTTTGCAACTCGAAAAATTATTCAAGACGGCTCCGAATATTTTGGGCCGTTTACCAATGCCAAAACCGTCCGCGTACTTCTTGGTTTAATCAACGAACTTTACCCACTTCGTACGTGTCATTACGATTTAAGTGAGGCAAATGTTGCTAGCGAAAAATATAAAGTGTGTTTGGAGTATCATATTGGAAACTGCTTGGCACCATGTGTGGGCAAACAAACCACAACGCATTACAATGAGGCAATTGGGCAAATTCGCAATATTTTGCAAGGAAAATTCAAACAAGTAAATGATGCATTTTCTCGAGAAATGAAAGCCGCTGCTGAAACATTGCAGTTTGAGTATGCGCAAAAAATTAAACTAAAAATGGAGTCGTTGCAGCAATACCAATTCAAATCTGCTGTAGTGAGTGCTAAAATTAATGCTGTAGATGTATGCACAATTGTTTCGGACGAATCCACTGCTTTTGTAAATTTTTTACAAGTTGCATACGGGTCCATTGTCCGTTTTCACAGTATGTCATTAAAAAAGAAATTGGACGAAACAGACGCGGAACTTTTGCGGGTAGTTGTAGTAGAATTGCGGCGAAGATTTGACTCATCCTCCAAAGAAATACTACTCCCTTTTGAGGTTGATTTAGGCGAAGCCGTACGAGTGATTGTGCCCAAAATTGGGGAGAAAAAACAGCTTTTAAACTTATCGTTGCGCAATGCCAAGCAAAGCCGATTGGAGCAGCTCAAGCAAATTAAACTTACTGATCCAGAACAACATACCCAACGAGTGATGGCACAAATGCAGCGCGATTTGCGATTATCGGAATTGCCGTTACATATAGAGTGTTTTGACAACTCCAACATTCAAGGGAGCAACCCTGTGGCAGCTTGTGTAGTGTTTCGGAATGGAAAGCCCAGCAAAAAAGAATACCGTCATTACGGCATCAAAACGGTGGAAGGTCCAGACGATTTTGCTTCTATGGAAGAAGTAGTGTACCGCCGTTATAAACGCTTACTTAGCGAAGGTGAATCCTTACCTCAACTTGTGGTAATTGATGGTGGAAAAGGACAGCTCAACGCTGCCTTAAAAAGCTTTGATGTACTCGGAATCCGTAGAAAAGTAGCTATTTTAGGAATTGCCAAACGTTTAGAGGAACTCTATTTTCCAAACGACCCAATTCCTTTATATTTGGATAAGCGTTCCGAGACCTTGCGCATTGTACAGCAATTGCGAAACGAAGCTCACCGATTTGGTATCCGCCTGCATCGAAACAAGCGCAGCAAAGGCGCAATACATTCTGAACTGGAAAGCATTCCTGGCGTTGGTGAAAAAACTGCTACAGAGTTGCTTAAAAAGTTTAAATCGGTAAAGCGCATTAAGGTCGCCACGCAAGAAGAATTAACCCAAATAGTAGGCTCAAAAAAAGCCAAAACGATTTATGAACACCTACACAACATATCTTAGAATCTTTTTATGTTTTGCATTTGGGATTGCTATAGCACAGCCTAAAGACGTAAAAGTAGGTCTTATTCTTAGCGGGGGTGGAGCAAAGGGCATGGCGCACGTTGGTGTACTTAAAGAAATTGAACGCGCAGGTGTTCGCATCGATTATATTGGTGGCACAAGCATGGGGGCTATAGTCGGTGGACTTTATGCTTGCGGTTATTCGGCAGCGCAATTAGAACAGTTGCTTTTAACATCTGATTTATCCGATTTGATAAATGATAATTATGAGCGTAATACAAAATCGTTTCAAGACAAAGAAGACAGTGAGCGATATGCCATTACGTTACCTATTGTGAAGGGAAAAATTCAATTTCCTATCTCGTTATCCAAAGGACAAAACGTGTATAACCTCTTGGTGCAACTAATGCACGATCAGCGCAATATTAGTGATTTTAGTAAGCTGCCTATTCCGTTTTATTGCATTGCTACAGACTTGAATAATGGTAAAATGGTTTTGTTGGATAAAGGCTTTTTGCCACTTGCCGTAAATGCCAGCAGTGCACTACCAACTCTTTTTTCGCCAGTAACGGTTGAGCAGAAAATGCTAATTGACGGAGGAATTTCTAATAATTACCCTATTGAAGAAATGCTTAAAAAAAAGGTGGATGTCATCATTGGTGTTGATGTACAAACAGGCATTTCTCAGACTGATGAGGCAGCGACATTTTCGGATATTTTAGTGCGATTAGCAAGTTTTCAAACCGAAAAAACTATGGCGCCCAAAAAAGCAAAAACGGACATTTACATTCAACCTGACATATCGGGGTTTACAATGTTGTCTTTTGCAGAACAAGTCGCCATTATTGCTCGTGGAGAACAGGCAGGCAAAAAAGCATTTAAGAAACTTGTAGCACTTGCCAAACAGCAAAAACCTAGAATACAATCAGAGAAAGAAATTCCAGCCTCTTTTCAGCTCGATAAATTGTCGTTTTCACAAACACCTAATTACAAAAGAAACTATATTTTGGGTAAAATTAGGTTAACACCAAACACACATTATCCATTTAAAAAGCTTCGTGAAGGGATGACAAACTTGGCCGCTACAAATAACTTTGAAGCGTTTAGGTACACCCTTACCACAGAAAATGAGCAGGAAGTTCTGGAGGTTACTCTAAACGAAACACCTCACACCACCCTGTTCCGTGCAGGAGTGCACTACAACGACCTGATGGGTGCTATTGGACTTGTAAATATTACCCAAAAACATGCGTTGCTCAAAAATGATGAAGTTTCGCTGGACATTGCTTTGGGGGCAAACTTTAGGTATTCGTTTTCATATTTTATAGATAAAGGACGGTTTTGGAGTATTGGACTTAATACATCCTTAGATCAGTTTGAAACAGCAGCTCCTATTCTTGTTGGCATGGACGACACCTTAAATGTGTATGAATCATCAAAAACCAATGCTTCAATACATGAGCACACATTTTTTGTGCAAACCGTTTTTAGAGAAGAAGCTATTCTTGGACTAGGAGTTGCTCATCAGAAAAACAGACTTAGAACCAACGTATTTGACCCAGAAACCGGGAAGTTTTTATTCGCTGACAATGCTGACTATTACAGTACAAGAGGATACCTAAAAGTAGATACCCGAGACGACGCATATTTTCCAAAAAAAGGAGGTTTTTTTAATGGCAACATTGCATATGTTTTCAGTCAAAAATCCCCGACAGACTTTGGAAGCTTTTCGCCATTTATGGTGGGAAAAGCCACTATGGGCGTAACACTTCCCCTTCTTCAAAAATGGACATTATCATTAAACACCATGGGGGGTTTTACTATTCATAATCCAAACACACCAACCTTTGACTTTTTAATTGGAGGTTATGGGAATGCCCCACTTTTAAACTATCAGTCTTTTATAGGACTTCCACAGCAGCACACGGGAGCTGATAGTGTTGTAAAGGGAGAAATGATATTTGACTATGAATTTATTCCAAATCATCATGCGGCATTGAAGATACATGCCGGGGTTGTCAGTGATGATATTTTTGCAAATGGCAAATGGGTATCAACCCCTAATTATTTTGGCACGGGTTTGGCATACGGTTTAGACACTTTTGCTGGTCCACTAGAGTGTTTGGCTGCGTATAGTCCACAGTATGACAAGCTGCTGTATCACGTTAGTATTGGATGGCGATTTTAACCTTAAGATAAATGCTTTTACGTACTTTTGCCCACATGATGCTTAATCGATGGCTTTGGGTAGTTGCACTTTTGTTTTTGCAGCTCACTTTTGCCCAAGAAATTCAAAACAATTCAAGCCCTCAACAAATTGCTTTCCCTGGCTATTCCAACGATGCTTTTAAAGGCGGAGAATGGTTTAAATTCCGGATTCATTATGGAATTTTTAACGCGAGTTATGCTACCATTGAGGTCAATGAAACTATGTGGGAAGGCAAGCCTGTTTTTCACGCCAAAGGCATTGGCAGAACAACAGGCTTGGCAAGATGGTTTTTTAAAGTAGATGATTACTACGATTCCTATTTTACCAAAGACGACATACGCCCTTTGTTTTTTACTCGCAATATTAACGAAGGAGGCTATAAAAAACACGTTGAAATTCGATTTGATCATGACCAGAAAAAGGCATTTGTTGATGACAAACTCCAAAGCAAACAAGGCACATTTGATACAAACGCTAACGTTCAAGACCTGATCTCTTGTTTTTATTATTTGCGGAATGCGTTTGATATTTCCGAAATAAAAAAAGACGAGTTTGTGGTGGTGAATTTATTTTTTGATGAGTCTAATTATGCTTTTAAATTCAAATTTTTAGGAACCGAAACCATTAAAACCAAATTTGGCTATGTTAAAACCTTAAAGTTTAGACCGTATGTTCAGTCGGGGCGCGTTTTTCGCAGCAACGAAAGCATTACGCTTTGGGTGAGCAACGACAAAAACCGAACCCCCTTGCGCTTACAGGCAGCTTTGCGTGTTGGAAGCATTACTGCCGATTTAGATGAATTTAAAGGACTTAAAAATCCATTTGAAATTGTTGTTGAAAACTAATCCATTTTTTGCATTTATCGCATTGGTATTGTTCGCTGCTTGTAGTGGCACAACCAAGAAATCTACTGAAATTTTACCTCCAAAAGAACCAGATGTTTTTGCTTTTGGATATAAGCTCAACGACTTTGAAGTAGTTCAAGATACCGTTCGTAAAGGCGACACTTTTGCCGATATATTTTTGGAAAATGGCTTTACTTACCCGCAGATTTACACTGTCAGCAAACAAACTAAAAAGCAATATAATTTTAGAAAAATTCAACCTAAAAAACCCTACACATTTTTGTTTGCCAAAGACTCTATCGCCTCTCCTGTGGCATTTATTTATCAGCCCTCTATGATGGAGTATGTAGTTGTAAATTTGAAGGACTCTATTTTTGCAGAAAAACGAAAAAAAGAAGTAAAACTGCGCACATTTGAGGCACAAGGGGTGATTACAAGCTCGCTCTCAGAAACCTTAGAAGCGCAACGTCTTAACCCGTTGTTGGCATATGATTTGTCTGATATTTACGCTTGGAGTATTGACTTTTTTCGACTGGAAAAAGGAGATAGGTTTAAAGTTGTTTATACCCAAAAATATGTGGATGACTCTATTTATGTGGGACTAAATCGCATTCATGCAGCATATTTTGAACACCGTAAAAACCCGTATTATGCTATAGAATTTGAGTCGGACTCTGTTCGTGGGATTACCGAATTTTTTGATGAAAAAGGAATGAATTTACGGCGTGCATTTTTGCAATCCCCCGTACAGTTTTCTCGCATTTCTTCTAGATATAACAAACGCCGTCGTATTGCCTATTACGGCCGCACAAAACCACATTA
>Ga0129342_1000324_pt1 | contig 19550 bp, 17 predicted proteins | sample CPBDNA_5_FD_94426 | JGI IMG/M metagenome (GOLD analysis project Ga0129342, IMG submission 94426) | Freshwater to marine salinity gradient microbial communities from Chesapeake Bay, USA - CPBay_Sum_15_0.2_DNA | ecosystem: Environmental > Aquatic > Marine > Coastal | place: USA: Chesapeake Bay...
CCCGAGGACAGGTTCATCACCGGCGTGCGTTTCGTGCCCGACAACGCCGCCGTCGTGCACCACGCGATCCTTTATCGCGTGAGGTCCGAGCAGATCACCGGGGCGCAGCAGCGCGATGAGCAGGATCCCGGTCAGGGGTGGAGCTGTTTCGGCGGACCGGACCTACCCGCGGTGGGTGGCGACGCGGTGCGCTCACTGGATTCCGCACCGTGGCTTGCCGCGTGGGCACCCGGCGGGCGCGAGGCGCGCTACCCGGAGGGCACGGGCGTCTTCCTCGAAAAGGGGAGCAGCGTCATCCTTCAGGTCCACTACAACCTCCTTGCCGGCGACGGTCCGGACAGCACATCCGTGAAACTGCGCACCGTGCCCGGCGATGCCGACCTTCGCCCGCTCGAGACGATGCTCTTCCCCGGTCCGGTCGAGTTGCCCTGCCTACCCGACGAGGAGGGCCCGCTGTGTGACCGCGAGGCCGCCGTCGAAGACACGATCGAGCGCTTCGGAGGTGAGTCCCTGCGCACGATCTGGGGACTGCAGCTCATCTGCGACGGCGATCTCGTCAACCCCAAGTCAGGTGCGACCCAGTCGTGCACACACCGCCTTCGCCAGCCTGTCACGGTCTACGCCTCAGCCGGTCATATGCACCTGCTCGGCCGGGAGATCGCTCTCGTCGCCAATGAGGGGACCCCTGAGGAGCAAGTCCTCCTCGACATTGATGAGTGGGACTTCGACAATCAGGGCGCCCGACCTCTCAGCGAGCCCGTCGACCTCGATGCCGGCGACACCATCACCGTCACGTGCACACATGATGCGAAGTTGCGCCGCCTTCTCCCGGCGCTCGCGGACACCGAGCCCCGCTACATCGTGTGGGGGGACGGCACGACCGACGAGATGTGCCTGGGCATCTTGACGGTGACGCCCAGGACATGACGACCTGGGGCGCCGTCCGGCTCGCCATTGGAGTCATCCTCACCTGCTTGGGCACTGCGGCCCTGGCACTGTCTGTCCCTGCTGCCCTGTCCGCGGCCACGATCGAGGCGAGCGTGGGTCGCACGGGTGTCGTGACGAAGCAGTGGGGCACGCTGTCTGCGGCATCGGGTGATCGAGCGGTCGTGGTGGACGGGGTCACTGCCGCACTTGTCGCACCGCAGACGCCCGAGTGGGTCAACGACGCACTGGTCCTGCTGAGCACGGATTCCCAGCAGGTCGCTGAGCAGGTGGGCGACGTCGTCCTCGTCGCGACGATGTCCACCGATGCGCCGGGTTTCCTCGGTGTCGCCCCGGTGGACTCGGTCAATGAGTACCTAGACGGGAGCGCGTACTCCGTCGCCGTGCTGTCCACACAGAACGGCGAGGTGACGTGGCCGACCGTGTCCGTGCCTGGCTCCGTGGATCCTGCGGCCCCCGAGGGTGAGGCGTTCTGGCTCGCCTCAGCGACCGGCACGGCTCCGGAACTCGCGGGCGCGGCTCTCGAGGGCAACACCCTGGTGCTGATGCGCGCGGATGCCGAGGGCGCCCCTGCTGCAGCTCTACGGCTGGAGTACCGGGTCGCCGGAGCCGACCGCGCGCTCCAATCCGCCGCCGTGAGCGCGGCGGGCCTGAGTCTCGGTGGACTTGCCCTGATCCTGTTGGGTGGATGGATGGTGGTTGGTCGGAAGCGGGCCGCGTGAGCCTCCCCGAGGATCGCATCCTCACGATCCCGAACGCCCTGAGCTTCGTTCGCCTCCTGCTCATCCCGGTCTTCCTCTGGCTCGTACTCGTGGAGCAGGCGGACCTGGCAGCGGTAGCCGTGCTCGCGGTGTCGGGCATCACGGACTGGGCCGACGGCGTCATTGCCCGGCGCACCGGGCAGATCACAAGGCTGGGCCGGCTCCTGGATCCGCTGGTGGACCGACTCACCATCGCGGCCACCCTCATCGGCCTGGCGCTGCGGGATCTGGTCCCGTGGTGGCTCGTCGCTCTCCTTGCGGCGAGGGAACTGCTGCTCCTCGCCCTGGTCCCAGCGCTTCGACGCCGAGGCCTGGTGGCGCTGCCGGTCCACTACCTGGGCAAGGCGGCCACGTTCGCGTTGTACTGGGGATTCCCGTTCGTGCTGGTCGGAGCCGGTTCGGCCGCCTGGGAGCAGATCCTGGGCGCACTGGGCTGGGCATTCGTCATCTGGGGCACGGCGCTCTACTGGTACGCCGCGGTCCTCTACGTCGACCAGGCGCGCCGCGTCCTTGCTGCACATGGCACGGACGACTAGGTTCGGGTCCGGCCTGTATCGAGGCGGAGTCACGGACGGAGGACAGTGGGATGAGCGAGATCCCGGGCGATCTGCTTTTCACGGCTCAGCACGAGTGGTTGGCGGTGAGCGCCGATGGCCTCGTGCGGTTCGGCATCACCGACTACGCGCAGGACTCTCTCGGGGACATCGTCTACGTCGATCTGCCCAAGGTGGGGCAGGCCGTCACGGCGGGGGAGCCCTGCGGTGAGGTCGAATCGACCAAGAGCGTCAGTGAGATCTACGCGCCCGTGACGGGGGAGGTCGTCGCCGTCAACGCAGGGCTAGCCGATGCGCCCGAAACCGTCAACGCCTCGCCGTATGGGGACGGTTGGATGGTCGAGGTGCGCGTGTCCGGTCAGGTCGAGGACGCCATCGACGCCGCGGCCTATCGCGAGCTGATCGGCGAGTGAGTGGCGACATGACCGGCTGCGAGCACCCAGTAGACCCCGGGGACCGCTTCTGCCGCGTGTGCGGCAGCCCGGTGGCTCACGACATCACGTCCGTGGGTCTGGGTGGGCCCGGCTCGAGCGGGTCCATGCCGCCTGTGGGCTCAGGAGTAGCTCCGGGCCTCGGGCCCGGGGAGGCCGTGCTCGTTGTCCAACGGGGAATGGGCGAGGGTACGTCGTACCTCCTGGTGGGGGACCTGGTGACCGCGGGCCGCGAGCCTGACTCCGACCTGTTCCTCGACGACGTCACGGTGAGCCGTCGACACGCCGAACTGCGACGCATGGCCTCCGGCTGGCTCCTGCGGGACGTGGGCAGCCTCAACGGCACCTACGTCAATCGCCGGCGCATCGAGGAGGTCGCGCTCACGCCCGGTGACGAGGTCCAGATCGGCAAGTACCGCTTCGCCTACCTCGTCGGAGGGGACGTCGGGTCTGCGCCGTGAGCGACCTGCGTTCCATCGGGGCCGTGGTGACGGAACTCCAGCAGGAGTTTCCCGATCTGACCGCGTCGAAGGTGCGCTACCTCGAAGGCGAAGGCCTCATCGAGCCGCTGCGCACGTCGCGCGGGAGCCGGCGCTATGCCGATGGCGACGTCGATCGACTCCGACGAATTCTTAGATTGCAGCGCGATGAGTTCCTCCCGCTGTCGGTCATCCGCGAAAGAGTCGGGCACGTCGACGATGCCACCACATCGTCGTCAGTCCCGGCGGAGCGGTTGCGTCCGCCGCGGCCGCGGGCGATGAGTGCGGCGGAGGTAGCCCAGAGAGGGGGCGTCGATGCTGCCACGCTGCAGGACCTGGTCGATCACGGTCTCATCACGAGCATGGACGCGACCGCGGTGGAGATCTGCAGGTTGGTGGCCGACCTGAGCGCGTTCGGGATTGGCGCCCGGCACCTGCGCAGCTTCCGGGCGGCTGCTGACCGTGAAGTGGGACTGGTCCAGCAGGCGCTGGCGCCGAGGCGTGGCAGCGCGTCCGCGGCCGAAGAGAGCCAGCGGCGATCCGAGCTCCTTGCCCTGCTCCTTGACCTCCACATCGCCCTGCTCCGGCAGAGGTCGTCTAGTCTCGAGGCATGAAGCGGGTTGAGGTGCTGGGTGTGCGCGTGGAGATGCCCTCCAATCAGCCAATTGTGCTTCTGCGCGAGATGGAGGGTGAGCGCTACCTGCCCATTTGGATCGGAGCGCATGAGGCCACCGCGATCGCTTACGTCCAGCAGGGGGTCGAGCCACCGCGCCCGCTCACGCACGATCTGCTCAAGGATGTGCTCGATGCCGTCGGTCGTCCCCTCATCGGCGTTCGCGTCACTCGGCTGGAGGACGGCGTCTTCTTCGCCGAGCTCGACCTCGGTGATGGAGTGGTCGTGAGCGCTCGACCGTCCGATGCCATCGCACTTGCCCTGCGCACCGCAAGTCCGATCGATGTGGCCGAGGCGGTCCTGGACGAGGCCGGCGTGATGATCCCCGAGGAGGGCGAGGACGAGGAGGTCGAGATGGAGAAGTTCCGGGAATTCCTCGATCAGGTGACCCCGGAGGACTTCGGTTCGGACTCGTAGTGCTCAGCCACGGCGGGTCGCGTTGACCGTGGGGCCCGTGCGCCCTAACGTGGCAGTCCGCTCTCGCTGAGGGCGCCGACAGAGGCCGTAAGTGGCCCTCAGGACTAGGCGAAGGACGGCGACCATGCGACTGCCCGAGGAGTCTTCGCCGGCTGTAGCCGTGCCCGCGACAGTGGATCAGCCCGCGCTCTTCCCCGAGGAGTCGTTGCATTCGGCGGCGCTGCACCTGGGCTATCGCGGTCCCGTCGCCTGTGCCGCCGCCGGGATCACCTACCGGCAGTTGGACTACTGGGCACGCACCGGACTCGTCGAACCGAGCATCCGGCCGGCTTCGGGTTCGGGCACGCAGCGCCTGTACTCCTTCCGTGACATCCTCGTCCTGCGCATCGTCAAGCGCCTCATCGACACCGGGGTGTCGCTCGCGAACATCCGCACTGCCGTTGCCCACCTCGAGCAGCGCGGCGGCGAGGACCTCTCGCGTATCACGCTTATGAGCGACGGGGCCTCGATCTACGAGTGCCGCAGTGAGGATGAGGTCATCGACCTCGTGCGCGGCGGGCAGGGCGTCTTCGGCATCGCCGTCGGCCGGGTGTGGCAAGAGGTCGAGGGGCAGCTGGCCTCGCTGCCGGGGGAGCCGGCCGAGGGCACCCAGGACGACCCGGCCCTGGCGGGCGACGAGCTTTCCCTCCGGCGCGCCGCTCGACGTAGTGCTGGCTGACCTCACCTCCTGGGATAGGCTCTACGCAGCTGCATGACCCAGCGCGGGAGAGATCCGGCTCAGGTCACCCCGGTAGTTCGTCACCGGGATGACTCGGACCGGGCGCCGAAGGAGCAACCGCCCCGGAAACTCTCAGGCCCATGAACCGCGCGGGGGAGGCAACTCTGGAGAGAGGGTGGTCCGCCACCCCACCGACGGTGCAAGTCGCCTGACGGCGACGAAGCTCTCAGGTCGCGGTAGTGCCCGCGAGACCAGAGGGGGTCGGGCGTACGCCGTGCGCCTGCCCTTCTAGTTGCCTGGAGTGGTCATGGCGCACACATCCGATCACGCTCCCTTCGTCCGTCGTCACGTCGGCCTCCGCGATCACGACGTGGAGTCGATGCTCGGCCATCTCGGTTACCCCTCCATGGGCGCCTTCCTCGACGACGTCGTCCCCGAATCGATCCGCTGGCGCTCCGGGCTGGCGATGCCCGAGCCGGTAGACGAGTCCGGCATGGCTCAGGCGATGGCCGACCTGGCCGCGTCCAACAGCCCCCTCACGTCCATGATCGGCATGGGCTACCAGGACTGCCACACTCCGGCAGTCATCCGGCGCAACGTCATCGAGAGTCCAGCGTGGTACACCGCCTACACGCCGTACCAACCGGAGATCAGCCAGGGACGGCTGGAGGCGCTGCTCGCCTTCCAGACAGTGGTGGAGGACCTCACCGCTCTGCCCGTCGCCCCGGCCTCGCTCTTGGACGAGCCCACGGCTGCAGCGGAAGGTATGGGACTGCTGCACCGCGTGGGGGAGGGCGATGCCTTCCTGGTGGACGCCGACACGCATCCCCAGACCGTCGCGGTTCTGCGGACGCGTGCGGAGCCCATCGGCATCCAGATCCGCATCACCTCCTACGCCGACATGGCCTCCTCACTCAGCCCCGATGTCTTCGGTCTGCTCGTGTCCTATCCCGGGTCCTCCGGGCAGGTGCGTGACATCCGCACCCTGCTTGATGCTGCGCGCGAGTGTGGCGTCGGCACCGTTGTGGCCACCGACCTGCTTGCCCTCACGTTGCTGACGCCACCCGGCGAGATGGGCGCGGACATCTGCGTCGGCTCCGCCCAGCGGTTCGGTGTGCCGATGGGCTTCGGCGGACCGCACGCTGGCTTCATGAGTGTGCGCGCCGGGCTCGAGCGATCCCTGCCCGGACGCCTCGTCGGTGTCTCTGTCGACGCCGAAGGCAGGCCCGCGTACCGGCTCGCGCTCCAAACGCGCGAGCAGCACATCCGACGCGAACGCGCCACGAGCAATATCTGCACGGCCCAGGTGCTCCTCGCGGTCGTCGCCACGATGTACGCCGCGTACCACGGTCCCGAGGGGCTGCGCGAGATCGCAACGCGCGTCCGCGGGCTGGCTCTCCGGCTCGCAGCAGCCGTCGCCGCGGCCGGCCTCGAGGTACGCGATCCGGTGTTCTTCGACACCCTGACTCTGCGCGCCCCGGGGCGCGCGGATGATCTCATCGCTGCGGCGCTCACCGCCGGGATCAACATCCGTCGTGTCGACGCCGACACGATCGGCGTCACCGTGGACGAGACTACGACCGACGAGGATCTGGAGCGCCTGTGCTCGGCGCTCGGCGCTGTCCTGGGGCCGGTGGTCGTCGACGCGGACACCGTCGGCCTGCCCGAGGATCTTCGTCGCACCTCGCCGTACCTCTCCCATCCGATCTTTCACGACTACCGCAGCGAGACCGAGATGCTGCGCTACCTCCGTCGGCTCTCCGATCGAGATCTCGCGCTCGATCGCACCATGATCCCGCTCGGCTCGTGCACGATGAAACTCAACGCGACGACGGAAATGGAGCCGATCACCCTCCCAGGGTTCGCCGACATGCACCCGTTCGCACCCCTGGACCAAGCTGGCGGCTACGTCCGCATGATCGGCGAGCTCGAGTCGATGCTGTGCGAAGTGACGGGTTACGACTCGGTGAGCCTGCAGCCGAATGCGGGAAGCCAGGGGGAGTTCGCCGGCCTTTTGGCGATCCGCGCGTATCACCGCTCACAAGGCGAAGGTCACCGGGATGTCTGCCTGATCCCGAGCAGTGCCCATGGCACCAACGCCGCGAGCGCGGTCATGGCAGGCATGCGGGTGGTGGTCATCGGCTGCGACGACCACGGCAACGTGGACGTCGAGGACCTGCGCGCCAAGATCGTCGAACACGGTGATCGGCTCGCGGCGCTCATGATCACCTATCCCTCCACACACGGCGTCTTCGAGGAGGCGGTCTCCGAGATCTGCGCGATGGTGCACGATGCTGGTGGCCAGGTCTATGTCGACGGAGCCAACCTCAATGCGCTGGTCGGCATTGCCAAGCCCGGCCGCTTCGGCGCGGATGTGTCCCACCTCAACCTGCACAAGACCTTCTGCATCCCTCACGGTGGAGGCGGGCCCGGGGTGGGACCTATCGGCGTACGTGCGCATCTCGCGCCATTCCTACCCACCCACCCCTTACGCCCGGAGGCCGGACCTGCCGACGGCGTCGTCGGCCCGGTGAGCGGCGCCCCGTGGGGGTCGGCAGGCATCCTTCCCATTCCGTATGCGTACCTGCGCATGATGGGGGCCGACGGGCTGGCCTTCGCCACGTCGACTGCCATCCTGTCCGCGAACTACATCGCATCTCGCCTGGGCCAGGCCTATCCGATTCTCTACACCGGCGCGCACGATCGGGTGGCGCACGAATGCATCCTGGACCTACGGCCGATCACCAAGGCCAGCGGGATCACCGTCGATGACGTGGCCAAGAGGCTCATCGACTACGGCTTCCATGCGCCGACGATGTCGTTCCCCGTGGCGGGCACCCTCATGGTCGAGCCGACCGAGAGCGAAAGCCTGGCCGAGATCAATCGCTTCTGCGATGCGATGCTCGCTATCCGCGACGAGATCACGCGCGTCGAGACGGGGGAGTGGTCGCACGACGACAACCCCTTGCGCCATGCTCCCCACACGGCCGAGTGCCTCGTGGGGGACTGGGACCACTCGTACGATCGCCGCACCGCCGCCTTCCCGCCCGGGGTCGATCCGTCGACGAAGTTCTGGCCGCCGGTCCGGCGCATCGACGGCGCCTACGGCGATCGCAACCTGGTGTGCTCGTGTCCGGCACCCAGCGAGCTTGCTGAGGCGTCAGCCTAGGGCGCGACCGCTAACCTGCAGGCGTGTCAGAGCTGTCGGAGGGCCTCGTCGCGGGCCTGCTCGTGGCACTCATCGTGGCGGCGTTCGCCCGGTGGCGAGGCTGGAGCGTCGCGATCCCGGTGCTCGTCGCCGGCATCGTCGTCGGCTTCCTGCCGTTAGGACCAACGGCTCCCGATGACGCGGGGGAGCTGTTCCTGCTCATCCTGGCGCCACTCGTCTTCGGCGAGGCCCTGTCCACGTCGTACATCGACTTCCGCAAGTTCCGGCAGCCGATCTTCGCGCTCGCGGTGGGGCTCGTGCTGCTGTCCTCCGTCGCCGTCGGGGCCGTCGCCGCCGCGATCGTCCCGGGGCTGCCGCTTGCCCTGGCGTTCGCCCTCGGCGCGATCTTGGCCCCCACGGACGCGGTGGCGGTTGCCGCGCTCGCGCGACGCGTGGCGATGCCCAGGCGCGTCGTGACGATCCTGGAGGGCGAGAGCCTGGTCAACGACGGCACAGGGCTGACGCTGCTCCGCGTGGCCCTCGCGGCCGCAGCGGCGGGCACGGTGTCAGGTGGGGAGATCGCGCTCATTCTGGCGCAGTCGGTCATCGGCGGTCTCCTCGTCGGCGTCGTCGGGGGCTTCGCACTCGCGTGGCTGGTGCGTCGTGGCCCCGACCAGACCGTCGTCAACGCCTTCGTGCTCATCGCGCCATTCCCCGTCTACTTCTTGGCCGAGGCGCTCAATGGCTCGGGGATCCTCGCCGTCGTGACGACCGCGCTCATCGTCGCAAACACCATGCTCACGCATCGACGATTCGAAGGGCGGCGATCATCGGTCGCCGCGTGGCGCCAGATCACGTTCATCCTCACCGCGTCGGCCTTCTTCCTTGTCGGGCTGGAACTTCCCGAGACGGTGCTGGCCTTACCAGGGGAGGAGTTGCGCCTTCTCCCGCTGCTCGTCGTGGCCGTGGTGGCCGTGCTGGTCGGATCGCGCATCGTCTTCGTCCTCGGATACGCCGCGGTGTCGCGGAGGGGGGACGGGCGAATCGGGTGGCGGGAGGCCGTGGTGCTCGCATGGGCCGGCACACGCGGTCCCGTATCCGGGCTGGCAGCGTTTTCGCTGCCGCTCGGTGTCGGCGTGGAGGCGGCTGTCGACCAGAGCCGGCTGATGCAGGCGACGACCTTCGTTGTCATCGCCGTGACCCTCGCGCTGTCGCCGACGCTGGGCATCGTGGCGCGCATGGTCGGCTTGAAGTCCGATGACCTCTCCGACGACGAGCGCGCCGTGGCGGTGGCGCTGGCGACCCGCGGTCTCGACGCCCTCGATGAAGCCGTGCGGCAGGCCGCCGAGCAACGACGTCCTGTGCCTCACGGGGTCGAGTCGACACTGCGCGCCAGGCTCGCTGGTGATCTCGAGCGGATCGAGGGGAGTGGCGAGCAGGTGCCCGAAGAGCCCGATGGCGCAGGGTTGGAGATCGCCGTCCTCAAGGCACAGCAGGACGAACTGCTGCGCTTACGTGAGTCCGGGACCCCGGATGCCGTGATCCGCCCCGCTATGCACGCCCTGGACCTTCAACTCAGCGCGCTGCGCACCCGACGTGCTGGTGGATCCCACTAGGGGCCTAGGTGCGCCCGGGCCAGCCCGACAGAGGCGGCTCTGCCGACTCGCCGGGCCCCTCCTGAGCCTGGTGGAGCGTGCGTGAACGCTCAGCCCACGCGGCATGGCGGGTGCTGAAGCCGGCCTCGCGCACCGCGTCGAGCACCTCGGGATCGTCATCGAGCACCCACGCCACGTCCCGATCCAAGGCGGTGAGGGCCCGGATCTTGAACAGCCGCGCCGGGCGATGATCGCGATCCGGGCGCATCACCAGGCGGCCATCAGGTAGGTCCCAGTGACGCAGCCAGCCCGCCGTGTCCGCCCGGAGACGTTCGGGGCGCCCGGTGAGGTAGACGATCTCCAGCCCGTCTGAGGCCGCCTGGCGGGCCATGGCGGCACCCTCCGGAAGCAACGGATCGTCGCCGACAGCGGCGAAGAAGGCAGCCCAGTCCTTCGGTCGGCCCTGGATGTGGTGCAGGCGGTGCCCGACGTCAGCCAGGACGCCGTCGATGTCGATGACCGCCACGCGTTGCTGGGGGGAGGGATTCCCCACGTGATCCGACATAATGTACGTTATCGGATAAAGCCTAGGAGCGCAGCGCCTCGGCCAACTCCCGGAATTCGCCCGTGAGCGAAGCCATGTCCTCATGGGTGTGCGCCAGGGAGACGAGCCACTGCTCGTCCAGCCCCGGCGGGGTGAGGACGCCACGGTTCACGCCCCACAGCCAACTCAGTTCGGCGATGGCGAAGTCGGTGCGCTTGTAGTCGCGGTAGTTGCGCACGGGTGTCGGAGCCCAGGTGATCGCGCCCTTGACCCCGAATCCGACGGTGTGCGCTGGTAGGGCGTACTCGCGGATAATGGCGTCGGCGTCCTCGAGCGCCTTGTCATTCACCTGCTCGGCGGCCGCAAGGGCCTGCCGGGTGCAGATCTCGTCGACGGCCGCGGCTGCGGCCATGACAAGTGGATTGCCGTTATAGGTGCCGAAGTGCGCCATGCGTCCATCGGTCACGGTCGCCATGACCTCGGCGGTGCCACCGAACGCGGCCAGGGGCAGGCCGCCGCCGATGCTCTTGGCCAGGGTGACCAGATCGGGCTTCACACCGAGGCGCTGCGCCGCGCCACCGTAGCCGGCCGTGAGGCCCGTCTTGACCTCATCGAAGACCAGGAGCACGCCGTGGTCATCGCACAGCTGGCGCACGCCGACGAGGTAGCCAGCGTCAGGAAGGACGATGCCGATGTTCTCGAGCACAGGCTCCATGACGACCGCGGCGATGTCCCGGCCGTGCTGGTCCAGGATCTGGGTCAGGCGTTCAAGATTGTTGTACGGCACGGGATAGACGGTGCCGGCCTCGACTTCGAAGGGCACGACGGCCACCGGTGCATCCTCGGGCCCTGCCTCGGCGATCTCGGGCTTGACCGAGACGCTGAGGGCGTCGTATCCCCCGTGGTAGCCACCCTCGATCTTGATGATGGCCCTGCGGCCGGTGTAGGCGCGCGCCGCACGAACGGCGTACATATCGGCCTCGGTGCCGGAGTTGGCGAAGCGCACCTGATCCAGGTCGAATCGCTCACAGAAGCGGTCCGCCATGTCCGACGCCGACGGAGCCGGGGTGACGAAGAGGGTGCCGGTCTGCAGAGCCGCGGTGACAGCCGCGACCACCGCGGGATTGAGGTGGCCGACGAGCATGGCACCGAATCCCATGGACAGATCCAGAAGGCGACGGCCGTCCACGTCCATCAGCCAAGCGCCCTTGGCGCTCACGACGGACACCGGATGGGGATCCCAGTACTGGAAGGACGAGGGCACGCCCAGGGGCAGTGTGCGTCGAGACCGAGCGCTGAGCGCCCCGGACTCGGGCGTGCTGGCACTGAAGCGCTCCCACTCGGCAGCGAGGAGCGTGGCGATGCGCTCTTGATCCAAGGGGACGTAGGAGTCCGGCAGGATGCGCCAGGTGGCCGGGTCGTGGGCCGGCCACGTCACGGTATTGGCGATGCTCGTGTCGGTCGTCATCAACTCACTCCTCGGCTCACCTGGGACATACGTCGCCGTGGGGGGCGATGGGTCGATCGTAGCCGTGACGGCGTGACCGCTGGAGGGCCCGTCCGCGCGTGGGTCGATCATGTGAGGGTGACTCCCCCGACCCCTGAATTCCGGGCCTATGCGCACCGCGGCGGCTCTCTCGAGGCCTGCGAGAACTCCCTGAGCGCGTTTCGTCGGGCTGCGGGCCTGGGATTCACCTATCTCGAGACCGATGTGCGACCCACCCGCGATGGAGTCGCGGTCCTGCACCATGACGCTGGCCTGGGTCGCACCACTGACGGGCAGGGACCTGTGAGGATGCGGACGTGGCGCGAGGTCCAGGCGGTGCGCCTCGCCGATGGCTCCACTCCCCTGCGACTTGAAGAGCTCCTGGAGGAGTTGCCGCACGCCCACCTCACCATCGATGCCAAGGAAGCTGGCGCCGTACCGGCGATCGCGGACGCCGTGAACCGGTCGGGGGCAGGGAACCGTGTCTGCGTGACATCGTTCTCCCCCGCCCGCCTGAACCGTCTGAGGCGGCTGCTCCCCCATGTCGAATCCGGTGCCCATCCCGGTGAGGTGCTCCGCCTGAGGTTCGGCACGCCGCTCCTGCGTGCACTCCCCCGGGTCACCCGGGTCCAGGTGCCCCCGCGCGCCTTCGCCGTGCCCCTGGTCCGCGCCTCGGTGATCGCTCGGGCCCGAAGATTGGGCCTCGGCCTGGATGTGTGGACCGTCGATGATCCTGCCCAGATGCGCGACCTCATCTCGCTGGGCGTCGACGGCATCATGACCGACCGCCCCAGCGCCCTGAGGGACGTGCTCGCGACGGTCTCAGGATCCGATAATCGGACGCACTAGCCGCCGGCGTGGTCCTGCCCCTCGGGAAGGTAAGCCGCGCCAGTCGGGCCTGACCGGTCAATCCTGCGCCACTTCCCAGGAACCCGGGGAACCCTCACGACGTCCCATGCGTTGACCGGTGTGGGAGCGAATGCTCCCTCGACGACGGGAGTGATCATGGCTGAGGGAAGTCTGCGGGGCACTCGACTGGGTGCGACGAGCTATGAGAACGACGACCACGTGCTGCCTGCGGACCGGGTGCTCATCACGTTCGATTGCCCACGTGGTCATTCGACGACCGTCCCGTTCTCGACCGAGGCGGACGAGATTCCCGTCCTGTGGCAGTGCCGCTGCGGCGCAGAGGCTTTGCAGCGTTCGGCGACGCGGCCGGAGGAGGCGCCAGGCCGCCCCGTTCGCACCCACTGGGACATGCTCCTCGAGCGTCGCACCATCGGTGATCTTGAACAACTCCTCGAAGAGCGCATCGCGCTACTGCATGCCGATCGGCGTCGCAAGAGCGCCTAGGCCAGCCCGCTAGGCGGCTCCATTCTTCGAGCTGCGCGCTCGATGCGCGCGGCAATCCGTGAGCGGACGGGTGGAAGCCACAGCAGCAGCCCGGCCACGGTCGTCAAGACCCCCGGGACCGCAATGAGCAGGCCAGCGGGCACGATGAGCAGGGTCTGCGCCGGAGGCGCAGCAGGCGTTGTCGGCTCACGTCCCTCGATCGCGACGACGGTGGCATCTCTCGATGGTTCGCGCAGCGTCGAGATCGCGAGTCCGAAGGATCGTCCGGTCGCGCCCAGGGCGTACCTCACGAGGCCCAGGCCGAGCACGATGCAGATGACGGCGTAGACCAGCAGCCACCACCAGCCGATCCACTGAGCGATAACGACGGCGAGAGCGACTTCGACAAGGGGGTAGGCGAGGACGATGAGGCAGCCGATGCGCCCCTTCATGAGCGGCCGCTGATCTGGCGTAGGCGATGGCCGGCGCCCCAGCGCGCCACGTTGACCAGGGCCTCGCGCACGATCCGCCCGCTCATCTTCGACGTTCCCACCTCACGCTCGACGAAGGTGATCGGCACTTCGCGTACGACGAGACCGCGCTGGAGGGCACGCCAGAGCAGATCGATCTGGAAGCAATAACCGTTGGAGTCCACCGTCGCCAAGTCCAACTCGGCGAGAGCCGAGGCCCGGTAGGCGCGGTAGCCGCCCGTCGCGTCGCGGGTCGGAATGCCGAGCGCAAGGCGCGTGTACAGACTGCCGCCCTGCGACAAAATGCGCCGCGACACGGGCCAATTGACCACCGCCCCACCCGGAACCCACCGTGAGCCGAGGACAACATCGGAGTGCGGGATCTGCGCGAGCAGTCGCGGCAGTTCCTCCGGCCGATGGGATCCGTCGGCGTCCATCTCCACGAGCACGTCATAGCCTCGCTCAAGTCCCCAGGCGAAGCCCGCCAGGTAGGCCTGTCCCAGACCCTCTTTGCCGGGACGATGCAGCACGTGGATGTGCGGGTCGCTGGCCGCTAGGCCATCCGCGAGCCTTCCGGTGCCATCCGGTGAGTTGTCGTCAGCCACGAGGATGTCGGCGTCGGGGACAGATGCGCGCACGCGCCCAATGACGCCGGGAAGACTCTCGGACTCGTTATACGTCGGGATGATGACGAGGACGCCTCCAGACACAGGACGAGCCTATGCCGTGGCAGCGGTGTCGTCCGCCACGCCCCTGAGCCGGTCATGACCGACGCGTGCTCCATCGCGACGACGCACTGCGGCCCACAGCATGGCGGCCGCACCGAGGAGCGCGACGATCCACTCAGGTGCCGACCCGAGCCTGTCGGCAAGGGTGAGTGAGTCACGCAGGACCACCGTGTCGATGAGATAGCCGGACTCGCCTTCGGGGATCTCGGCTACCACGGAGCCGTCCGGGCCGATGATCGCGCTGATGCCCGTCGTGGCCGCGACGAGGACGGCGCGACCATGCTCGATGGCCCGCAATCGGGACATGGCCACCTGCTGCTCGGGCTGGCCCAGTCCCGCAAAGGTGGCGTTGTTGGTCTGGACGACGATGACCCGTCCTCCCGCCGTGACGGCGTCGCGCACCACCTCGTCATACGCCACTTCGAAGCAGATCACGTCGCCGAGCACGACATCGCCCGCGCGCAGGACCCCTGGCTCGTCGCCCGCCCGCATGTCACGTGGTACCCGATCGAGGCGACCCACGAGGGGTGCGATGAGGCTGCGGAAGGGGATGAACTCCCCGAACGGCACAGGATGACGCTTGAGGTAGGCGTCCCCCGGGCCACTGACCGGATCCCAGACGATGCCCGCATTGGCGATCATGCTCGCATCACCCGGTGCGTCGATGATGGCGCCGATGACGATGGGCGCTCCCACGACACCTGCCGCCGCGGTGATCGCGTCGGCGATCTCCGGAGTGCGGTAGGGATCGATGTCCACGGCATTCTCTGGCCAGATCACGACATCGGGCTGAGGTGCGACGCCGGTCGCGACATCCTCGGCAAGAAGGATGGTCTGCCGGATGTGCCGCTCGAGCACGGCACGGCGTTCATCGTTCACGGAAATCCCCGTGGACGGCACGCCGCCTTGAATCACGGCGGCAACGGTCTCGCTGGGTCCGTCGCCCGCTTGTCCGTCCACGGGGCGCGGGATGAGCAGTCCGGCCAGGCCCACGACGAGCACGCCGCCGGCGGCAGCGGTAGCCCATTGGCGCCAGCCCGGTCCGCGGAGCCACAGCGCAAGGACGAAGAACGCGAGGAGCGCCCCGGCAAGGGCCGTAGCGAAGGTCACCGCCGGAGCGCCGGCCACGGCCGCCCACGGAGTGAGCGTGGTGGCCGTCTGGGCGAAGGCGAGCCGCCCCCACGGGAAGCCCCCCAGCGGGATGCGATCACGCAAGGCCTCTTGCAGCACCCACACCGAGGCCACCCACAGGGGCCACCAGCGCAAGCGCGTCACGAGTGCCTGCCCCGCGCCCACCAACGCGATCCAGGCCGCACAGAGCGCGACGAGGAGGATCCATGCATCAGTGCCCACGAGCGAGAGCCATCGCAGGAGGATGCCGAAGGACAGCCCGCCCTGGATGAGCCCGAGGATCACGCCCCGCAGAACAGTGGTGCGATAGGTGGCGACGACGAACATCGCGACGGCGACAGGAGCGAGGATCGACGCGCCTACGGGTGGAAATGCGAGAGCCAGAAATACACCCGAAGCAATCGTCAGTGCCAGTCGCCACGGCATGGTCAGACGCACCGGCGTGTCCATCACGGCAGATCTCCGGAGTCGTAGATCATCACGCCATCGCGCACGGTGCGCCAACACACGGGCTGCCCGGCATCGAGATCTGGCAGTGGCGGAGTACCCGATCGCGGATCCGTGCTCCAGGCCGACACTCGCCCATCGGGTGCCTGCACCGTGAGCGGCCCCGGGGCCCACACCGCGAAGGTCGCCGGCGCGCCGACGATGAGTACGCCCGGCTGCACGCCCTCGTCCCTCGCTGCGCGACGGCCACCGCGGGTATGTGCCGCGAAAGCCGCACGGGAACTGATGCTGTGACCAGGCTGAGTGTGTCGCGACGCGGCGCGCACGCTTCCCCACGGATCAAGCGGGGTTACCGGCGCATCCGAACCGAAGGCGAGGACAACGCCGGCGCGGAGCATGGGGGCGAAGGGGTTGAGTTGCCGGGCTCGCTCCACCCCGAGGCGGGTGGCGTACATGCCCGAGTCCCCACCCCACGCCGCGTCGAAGGCAGGCTGCACGCTCGCTACGACGCCGAGATCCGCCAGGGTGGCCAGGTGAGATGCGGACGGCATCTCGAGATGCTCCAAGCGGTGACGCGCGCTGCGCAATGCCGCGGCGCCCAGCGCGTCGCACGCCTGCGACAACCCCGACATGACGATGTGGGAGGCACCGTCGCCGATGACGTGGAATCCAGCCTGGATTCCCGCTCGGGTCGCTTCGACGACATGACCGGCGACCTCGTCCGCGGTGAGGTAGGCAGCGCCGAGCGACGGCGGGTCAAGATCGGAGTAGGGGCGGGTCAGGCATGCGGTGTGCGAACCGATCGAGCCGTCGACGAAAAGGTCCCCCGCGGCACCCCGGGCCCCCAGGTCCCGAGCGAGTTCGACAGCGCCCAGGCTCCCCCAGTATCCGATGACCTCGGGCATGTCGGGCTCAGCGCCCAGCTGCAGCGCATCCCTCAGGTCCAACTCACTGCTGATCGTGCGCCCGGCGTTCTCGTGCACACTCGCGATCCCCCTGGATGCGGCTGTAGCCAGCGCCGCGCGCTGGGCTGAACGTCGCTGCTCATCGGTGATGGCAGAGAACGCCGCATCCCTCACGAGGTGGTGCGCGGCTCGCGCCAGTGGCCCCTCCTCTGACCATCCATCCTGGCTTCGCGCAGTCGGAGCCAGGGCCCGCAGAGCGCTCGACGCGAGCGCGGAGTGCACGTCCACGCGGGACAGGTAGACGGCCGTGTCGCCGACGCATGCATCGAGCTCCTCTCTCGACGGCGGACGACCCTCGGGCCAAGCGGACTCATCCCAGCCGTGTCCAATAAGCACGCCTGAGGTGGCTTGCGCCGCCGAGGCGATCCGCGCGAGCGCGTCGCCCACGCTTACGACCCCAGACAGGTCGAGGCCGGTCAATGTCAGCCCCGTGGAGGTGAGATGCACGTGCGCGTCAACGAACGCTGGGGCAACGAATGCGCCGCGCAGATCTATGACGGACTCGGCGTCCGCCGAGTAGACAGAGGCGCCCTCATCGTCGCCGATCCATGCAATGCGGCCGTCGGCGACGAGCATCGCGGTCGCGAACGGATCTTGCGCGGCGTAGACGTGTCCACCGCGCAGCAGAAGCGAGGTCATGATCCGGTGACGAGCGAGCGTCCGATCACCAGACGCTGGATCTGATTGGTTCCCTCGACGATCTGCAGCACCTTGGCCTCGCGGAAGTAGCGCTCCACCGGGAAGTCCTGGGTGTAGCCGTAACCCCCGTGGACCTGGATCGCGGCCGTCGCCACGCGCATAGCCGTATCCGTCGCGACAAGCTTCGCCATGGCGGCCTCGGTGCCGAACGACCGACCTGCGTCACGAAGACGCGCGGCGTCCAGATACAGCGCCCGAGCGGCCGCGACCCCCGCTGCCATGTCGGCGAGGGTGAAGGACACCCCCTGGAAGTCCCCGATGGGACGCCCGAACTGGTGGCGCTGGCTGGCGTACTCCACGGCAGCATCGAGGGCGGCCTGCGCCAATCCGACAGCGCATGCGGCGATGCCGAGCCTTCCTGCATCGAGAGCCGACAGTGCGATGGGGAAGCCGCCTCCCTCGGGGCCGATCCGGCGTCCGGCAGGGACTCGCACTCCATCAAGAAGCACGCCCGCGGTCCTCGAGGAGTTGGCCCCCATCTTGCGCTCAGGCGGGGCCGAACTCAGGCCCTCGGCATCAGCGGGGACAAGGAGGCAGCTGATCCCTCGAGCCCCCTCGTCGGATGTGCGGACCATCACGCTGTAGAAGTCGGCAACTCCCCCGTGGGTGATCCAGGCCTTGCTGCCGTGGACGACGTACTCGTTGCCATCACGCTCGGCACGGGTCGACAAGGCGGCAGCATCGCTGCCCGAATGCGGCTCCGACAGGCAGTAGGCACCTAGAGTGTCGCCAGAGAGCATCTGGGGAAGCCACTCCTCCTGCTGCTCCGCGGTGCCCGCCGTGGCCATGGGGAAGCATGCCAGCGCGTGCACACTCACGCTGATCCCGACGGCAAGCCAGGCACGCGACAACTCCTCCAGCACCTGCAGATAGACCTCGTAGGGCTGGCCTCCGCCCCCCATCTCCTCGTCGAAGGGAAGCGAGAGGAGCCCGGCGCGACCGAGAGTGCGCAATTCCTCGCGAGGAAAGCGTGCCTCCTCCTCAGCCAGGGCTACACGCGGCGCGAGCTCATCAGTCGCGATCTCACGCGTAAGCGCGAGCAGGTCGTCGGCTTCGGTGCTCGGCAGCAGTCGGATGACCTCCATCGCTATACCTCGTCAATCACCATGAGTTCGCGCGGGCGATGGTTCATGAGGACTGCACCCTCGTCGCCGCAGACGACGATGTCCTCGATCCGTGCACCCCAGCGCCCGTCGATGTAGAAGCCTGGCTCGATAGAGAAAGCCATCCCCGCCTCAAGCGGCAGGCCGTTGCCGGAGACGATGTAGGGCTCCTCATGGGTCTCGAGGCCAATTCCGTGGCCGGTGCGGTGGATGAAGTAGTGCCCCAGCCCGGCGTCCTCCAGCAGTTGGCGCGCAACGGCGTCCACGTCGGCACAGGTGATTCCGGGTCGCACAGCAGCCACCGCCTCGCTCTGGGCGCGTTGAAGTGCCGCATAGGCGTCGAGATAGTCGCGACCGGGATCTCCGAGTGCGTAGGTACGAGTCTCGTCGCTGCAATACCCGTCGGGCATGGTCCCACCGATGTCGACCACGATGGCATCGCCCGGCGCAAGCACACGATCCGACACCTCATGATGCGGACTCGCGCCATGCGGTCCGGATGCCACGATGACGAAGTCGACGCTCACGTGGCCCGCCTCCAGGATGAGCGCCGCAATGTCGCGACCGACCTCACGCTCGGTGCGGCCTACCCGGAGGAGGTCGGGGACCTGCGCGTGCACAGCGTCGATCGCGGCCCCAGCGCGAGCTAGCGCCTGGACCTCCGCATCGGACTTGCGCATGCGCAGGGCCGACAGCACAGGGCCGGCAGGATGCTGCTCGGCGTCCGGCATTGCCGACCTGAGCCGCAGAACCTTGGCAGCCCACATGTGATCATCAAGTCCGATGCGACGCGCCCGCGGAACGAGGTCCGCCACGACGCGATAGGGGTCATCGGTCTCGTCCCACGTGATGATGTCCACGCCGGCCGCGGCGAGCGGCGTGGCGGCGGCCGCGGCGCGCTCCAGGAGCGGTGCGACCAACACA
>Ga0129342_1000326_pt1 | contig 19517 bp, 20 predicted proteins | sample CPBDNA_5_FD_94426 | JGI IMG/M metagenome (GOLD analysis project Ga0129342, IMG submission 94426) | Freshwater to marine salinity gradient microbial communities from Chesapeake Bay, USA - CPBay_Sum_15_0.2_DNA | ecosystem: Environmental > Aquatic > Marine > Coastal | place: USA: Chesapeake Bay...
CCCTGCGGTAGCAGTTATTTGTTATTTGTTATTAGATAAATGTTTCCCCATTAACTATTAACCTTTAACTATTCACTAATAACTATTGCCCACTCCCTGCGGGAGCAGTTATTCGTTATTTGTTATTAGATAAATGTTTCCCCATTAACTATTGCCTATTAACTATTCACTAATACCTACTCCCTATTGCCTATTCACCATCACAGTAGTATATTTGCGCCCGACTTAATTACTCAAACATGGCAAAAATTCACGTTTCTAATCCCGTTGTAGAAATGGACGGGGACGAAATGACTCGAATCATTTGGGACTTTATCAAAAAACAACTTATACTACCTTATTTAGATGTAGAGCTACTGTATTACGATCTAAGCGTTACCTCTCGTGACGAAACCGATGATCAAATTACCATCGATGCTGCAGAAGCCATTAAAAAATACAACGTGGGAATTAAGTGTGCCACCATTACGCCAGATGAAAATCGTGTAGAAGAATTTGGACTAAAGCAAATGTGGCGCTCGCCCAACGGTACCATTCGTAACATTGTTGGGGGTACGGTTTTTCGTGAGCCCATTATTATGAGCAACGTACCACGCTACGTGCAAGGCTGGACACAACCTATATGTATTGGACGTCATGCCTTTGGCGATCAATACCGTGCTACCGATGCCGTTATTAAAGGAAAAGGAAAGCTCACCATGACGTTTACCCCTGAAGACGGCAGCGAAGCCAAAACTTGGGAAGTGTATAACTTTAAAGAAGGTGGCGTAGCCATGAGTATGTATAATATCGATTCGTCGATATACGGATTTGCCCGTTCGTGTATGAACAGAGCCATCAGCAAAAGGTGGCCCTTATACCTTTCTACCAAAAACACCATCATGAAAGCATACGATGGGCGTTTTAAAGATATTTTTCAAGAAGTATTTGAAAATGAATTTATTGACCAATTTGAAGCCCTTGGCATCACTTACGAACACCGACTCATTGACGATATGGTAGCTGCTGCCATGAAGTGGAGCGGAGGATTTGTTTGGGCTTGTAAAAACTACGATGGCGATGTACAGTCAGACACCGTAGCACAAGGATTTGGCTCGTTAGGATTGATGACCTCTACCCTAGTCACGCCAGACGGCAAAACACTAGAAGCCGAGGCAGCTCACGGTACCGTAACACGCCATTACCGCCAACACCAACAAGGAAAAGAAACCTCTACAAACCCAATTGCCTCTATTTTTGCATGGACACGCGGTTTGGCACACCGTGCCAAATTGGACAACAACCGTGATTTGGCTGAATTCTGTACCAAATTGGAAGACGTATGTGTACAAACCGTAGAGAGTGGGCAAATGACCAAAGATTTGGCTATGCTTATTCACAAGGAAGAAATGACGCGTGAGAACTACCTCACCACACAAGAATTCCTTGCTGCTATCAAAGAAAATTTAGACAAGGCTTTAGAAGCATAAGTTTGGATGCGTATCTTAGCAAAAAATTGCTTTGATACGCTATCTCTTATTTATTTGGATGAGTGTAGGACTAACTTCCTATGCCCAATCCTACACCTTAAGCGGCTCTGTTACCACAGCCGATACTCAAGAAACCTTACTGGGTGTAACCGTATATGCACAGTCCACTACCTTAGGAACGGTTACCAATAATTACGGGGTGTATTCGCTGACATTACCCCAAGGCGACTACCGTATTGTATTCCAAAATCTTGGCTTTGAAACCAAAGTCATCGAAGTTGCTTTGAACAGCAATCAAACCCTTAACGTTTCCATAGCACCCCAATCCGAAGAACTTGACGAAGTGGTGGTTACCGAAGACGTAGAGCGCATCCGCTTGCGCGCTCCCGAAATGAGTGTTAATCGCCTTTCATCAAAAAGCATCCAACAAACTCCCGTGGTTCTTGGTGAATCCGATATCCTAAAAGTTATTCAGCTTTTGCCTGGTGTTACCAGTGCTGGAGAAGGAGCTTCGGGTTTTAATGTAAGGGGTGGTGGCGCAGACCAAAACCTGATTCTATTAGACGAAGCAACTGTTTTTAACTCCTCTCACCTCTTTGGATTTTTCTCTGTGTTTAACACAGATGCCATTAAGGACATTCAACTTTATAAAGGTGGAATTCCTGCAACATATGGTGGTAGAGCCGCTTCGGTATTGCGCATCGACCAAAAAGAAGGAGCCAAAGACCGCGTACGCTTTAATGGAGGCATAGGTATGGTGTCTAGTCGCGGATTATTGGAAGGACCACTTGGCAAAGGGTCTTTTTTAGTGGCGGGTCGGGGTACTTATGCCCACCTGTTCTTAAAAGCATTTGACAATTCAAACATTGCTTATTTCTACGATTTAAACACCAAAATCACATTACCTATAAACGAGAAAAACAGGCTGTTGCTATCGGGCTATTTTGGGCGTGATGTGGTAGCATTTGATAATACGTTTGAAAACACCTACGGCAACACCGTGGTAAATGTCAGGTGGAATACCCTCTTTTCGAACAAGGTATTTGGAAATTTATCCCTCATTTATAGCGATTACTACTACGGTTTGGCATTGGATTTTGTTGGGTTTGATTGGGATTCGGGTATTCAAAACCTAAACGTCAAGTACGATTTAAGCTATAATGTGTCCGAAAAGCTATCGCTTGAAACGGGTATCCAAACCACATATTATGATTTTAATCCTGGCTTTATTAGACCGCTAACAGAAAGTTCAGGTTTTAACGACAGGCAGCTACAACAAAAATTTGCCGCAGAAGCCTCTGTTTACCTAAGTGCAGCACATGAGCTATCGCCAGCACTGGCGTTGCGTTACGGCGTACGTCTAAACCAATTTAACCGATTGGCACAATCTGGACTAGAACGTTATGCTAACGATCAACCCATCACCTATAACAACACCTTAGGCATTTACCAAGAAGCAACTCCTATTGGCACTTATTCCAAAGAAGAAAGCACGGCATCATTTACCAATATTGAACCGCGATTTACACTTGCCTATCGCACCCAAAAAAGCGCATGGAAAGCAAGCTATCAGCGGGTGCATCAGTATTTGCATTTGATATCCAACACCGCCTCACCCACACCCCTTGACGTATGGACAACAAGTGGTAAATACCTAAAACCCCAACGCGCAGATCAATGGGCAGTAGGCTATGCCACTGAACGAGACAATGGGAATTCGTTTGAAGTAGAGAGTTTTTATAAAATCACGCAAAACCGCTACGACTATATCGATGGTGCAGAACTAGTAGCAAACGAAGCCTTGGAGCGTATTTTGATGGCAGGTAAAGGGCGTGCCTATGGATTGGAAGTACTCTTCAAAAAAACGCAAGGCGACCTCACCGGGTTGGTTGCATATACCCTATCCAAAGCAGAACAACAAACAAAAGGTATTGGGCAAAATGACCCAGGCATCAACAACGGAGATTGGTATAATGCACCCTATGACAAAACCCACGATTTGAGTATGAGTGTTACGTACACCCCTTCAAAACGTTGGGAATGGAATGTCAATTTTGTAGCGCAAACAGGACAACCCGTAACCTACCCCATTGGTCAGTATGAATTTATGGGCACAAGAGTGCCAAACTACGGCAAACGCAATGCGCAACGCCTTCCCTTTTATCATCGTTTAGATGTTGCTGCTACACTAACTCCAAAAAAGAACAGCGTAAAAAAACTAAAGGGCAATTGGGTGTTTGGCATCTACAATGTATATAACCGCCGAAATGCAGCTACCATTAGCTTTAAGCAAGACCGTGAAACGGGAAAAAATCAAGCGTATAGGCTTTCCATTTTTGGGATTGTTCCCTCAATAACTTATAATATTCGATTCTAATGAAAAAGCTCGTTTTTGTTTTTGGACTACTATTCTTTTGGGGCTGCGAAGACCCCATCGATGTAAAACTTCCCAACCCCGAGCAACATGTGGTTATTGATGCTATGCTCTGGCGACCCGTTGCAGGAACTACAGGAACTCTTGAAGTGGTATTAACTCAAACCTCAAATTTTTATAGCGATGACTTACCCTACATAAGTGGCGCAACCGTTACCCTAACATTTGGAAACACTTCTGTAAGTGCTCAAGAAACTCAGGCAGGGCATTATAGAGCAGATGCTATTCCAGTTGTTGAAAATGACGTGTTTACACTCAATATAGATAGTTACGGAGTTACCTATTCCGCCACAGAAACCCTAGTGCTTTCCACCACAATAGATGCCATTACGCAAGGGGAAAACACCGTTTTTTCAGATGAGGAAGTAGAGGCTATTGTACAATTCACAGACCGTCCCGAAATTGGAAATTACTACGTCATGGATTTTGGATACAATAACCTTTTTGTAACCCGAGATGTGTTTTACAATGGCAATCAACTTACCTTCTCCTTTTATTACGATAAGTATTTCCCAAAAAACACCCCAACACCTATTCACCTAATGGGTGCTGACAAAGACTTTTATACCTATATGCAAGTGCTTATTTCGCATGCGGGTCAAGATGGAGGTGGTCCTTTTGCCACAGCAAAATCTACCTTACGGGGAAACATTCAAAACACCACCAATCCCGATGCGTTTCCATTGGGGTATTTTAGGGTTGTTGAGCGAGATACCTTTATCTTTACCGCCACAGAAAACTAATGAACAAACGGAATTTCTTTCGCGGATTACGCTCCATGGCATATGCTATTGTACTGGCATTTGTTGGTCCAACAGTGCTCAACTCTGCCTTTAAAAATCAAGAGCATCCGTTTTACATCCCTGTTTTGGGTATTGCCATTATGATGTGTGTTGCCGCCATTGTCTTGGGCTTTTGGGGCATCAAACTCATGGTAAAAGGGTTATTTAATGAGGAGTAATCCTAATTAATGATTATCCTTAAAAAACACTTGACCGCTTCCACATTCCGCTTATCTTTGCGCATTGTATGAGTTCAGTAATTGACATTCGTTTACCCGACGGCGCCGTAAAGCAAATGCCCACAGGCAGCACCCCTTTTGATGTTGCTAAAGAAATTAGCGAAGGATTGGCGCGTGTGGTGGTTTCTGCATCCTATAATGGTGAAGTAGTGGAAACCAAAACACCTCTTAACGAAAACGGCGACCTTGTCTTATATACTTTTAATGATAACGAAGGAAAAAAAGCCTTTTGGCACTCAAGTGCACACCTATTAGCACAAGCCTTAGAGCAACTCTACCCAGGAATAAAACTTACCATTGGCCCAGCAATTGACAATGGATTTTATTACGACGTAGATTCTGGTGAACATACCATTACCGAAAAAGAATTGGTTACCATTGAAAAGCGCATGTTGGAACTCGCACGTGGCAAGCATGAATTCACCATGCGTTCAGCAACCAAAGCCGATGCACTTTCTTTTTATCACAATGCCGGCAATGAATACAAAACAGAACTCATTGAAGACCTCGAAGATGGCACGATCACCTTCTGTGACCACGATGATTTTACCGATCTCTGCCGAGGAGGGCATGTGCCTAACACAGGAATTATTAAGGCGGTAAAACTGACCAATATTGCAGGAGCCTATTGGCGTGGGGATGAAAACAACAAACAGCTTACCCGCATTTACGGGGTGTCGTTTCCAAAACAAAAATTACTCACAGAACATCTAGAACTGCTTGAAGAAGCCAAAAAGCGTGATCATAGAAAGTTAGGTGCAGAGCTAGGACTCTTTACGTTTTCACAAAAAGTAGGTCAGGGATTGCCGCTTTGGCTGCCCAAAGGGGCAGCACTGCGCGAGCGTCTCGAGCAGTTTTTGCGCAAAGCGCAAACCAAAGCGGGCTACGAGCAGGTTGTTACCCCGCACATTGGACAAAAAGAATTGTATGTCACTTCTGGACATTACGAAAAATACGGCGCAGACAGTTTTCAACCCATACACACCCCTGCAGATGGCGAGGAGTTTTTACTCAAACCCATGAATTGCCCACACCACTGCGAAATCTACAACGCATCGCCGTGGAGCTACCGTGATTTGCCTATCCGATTGGCAGAATTTGGTACTGTGTATCGCTATGAGCAAAGCGGTGAATTGCATGGACTTACTCGTGTGCGAGGATTTACGCAAGACGATGCCCATATTTTCTGTACGCCCGAACAACTCAACGATGAGTTTATGGGGGTTATTGATTTGGTACTCTATGTCTTTAACGCCTTAGGGTTTAAGGATTTCAAAACGCAAGTTTCTGTTCGCGACCCTGAAAAACCTGAAAAATACATTGGCGATACAATACTTTGGGAAAAAGCCGAACAGGCTATTATTGCTGCTGCTGAACAAAAAGGACTCGACTATGTTATTGAGACAGGCGAAGCCGCTTTTTACGGTCCCAAACTCGATTTTATGGTAAAAGATGCCTTAGGCAGAAGCTGGCAACTGGGAACCATTCAGGTAGATTATAACCTTCCCGAACGCTTTGACCTCAGTTATAAAGGCAATGACAACGAAATGCATCGCCCGGTAATGATACACCGTGCACCTTTTGGAAGCATGGAGCGTTTTGTGGCTATTTTGATTGAGCATACAGGTGGAAATTTCCCTTTATGGCTAACGCCCACACAAGTACAATTGCTGTGCGTTAGCGAAAAGCATGAAAAATACGCCCAAAAAGTTTCAGAATTCTTAGAAAATAACGAAATTCGCGCCCTCGTGGATAATAGAAATGAGACCATTGGTAAAAAAATCCGCGAAGCAGAAATGAGCAAGGTGCCCTTTATGGTCATCATCGGCGAACAAGAAGCTGCGCAACAAACGGTCTCAGTTCGACAACACGGAGGTAACGACCTAGGGGATATGCCCTTAGAGGATTTTGCTAACTTGATAAAACGTCAAGCAGCAGATGAAATTGAAACATTTACAACCAACTAAATTCGTAAGTTATAGCGATACGAAGAAGAAGAAGCAGAGGTCCTGCTCGCGTCATAAAAGAAGATAAGCATCGAATAAATGAAAAGATTCGAGTGCCTGAAGTTCGTTTGGTTGGAGATAATGTAGAAATGGGGGTTTATCCCCTAGCAAAAGCCTTGCAAAAGGCAAACGAATTGGAGTTAGACTTGGTTGAAATTTCACCAAATGCTGCTCCGCCGGTGTGTAAAATCATCGATTATAAAAAGTTCCTTTACGAGCAAAAAAAGCGCGAAAAGGTAATGAAAGCAAACGCCTCTAAGGTGGTGCTGAAAGAAATACGGTTTGGACCCCAAACCGATGAGCATGATTACGAGTTTAAAAAGAAACACGCAATCAAGTTCTTAGAAGAAGGTGCAAAGCTAAAAGCATTTGTTTTTTTTAAAGGACGCTCAATTATTTTTAAAGAACAAGGTCACATCTTGTTGCTTCGATTAGCGCAAGATTTGGAAGAATATGGCAAAGTAGAACAATTGCCAAAATTGGAAGGAAAACGGATGATTATGTTAATCAATCCGAAGAAATAAAAAAGGAAGTAGTATGCCTAAGATGAAAACCAAGTCGAGTGCTAAAAAACGCTTTAAGCTAACAGGCACAGGGAAAATTAAACGCAAACATGCGTTTAAAAGTCACATTTTGACAAAAAAATCAAAAAAGCGCAAGCTTAAACTAACCCATAGTGGTTTGGTACACGAAAGCGATGCGGATAATATCAAGGAACAACTTCGTTTAAAATAAAATAACCTGAAGTCGGCTTTAAAAGTGAGATACTCCGCCTGCTTCACAATATATACATCATGCCAAGATCAGTAAATGCTGTAGCTTCCAGAGCTCGAAGAAAGAAGATTCTTAAACTAGCCAAAGGCTACTTTGGTAGAAGAAAAAACGTATGGACAGTTGCTAAAAACGCCGTCGAAAAAGCCTTGCTTTACGCCTACCGCGACCGCAGAAATAAAAAACGCAGCTTCCGTGCGTTATGGATAACTCGTATCAATGCTGGCGCACGCCTTCACGGCATGTCATACTCACAGTTTATGGGTAAAGTAAATGCGAACAACATTGCGTTAAACCGTAAGGTATTGGCTGACTTAGCCATGAACCACCCAGAAGCTTTCAAAGCGGTGGTTGATAAAGTGAAATAAGTTTTTTTTTGAAACAGTAGTTCTCGATACAATCTGCCTGTGGCAGATCACTCGAGCTGACTAACTTTTACATTTCAATTTTTTAGAACGGCATATCGTCATCAGACGATGACCCAAAGGCATCGTTTGGATCGATGCGTGGTGGCTCAAAAGATTCATCTGAGTTTATCTTTGACTGATACTCTGTTGGCGCATCAAACGTATCTAGGTTATCAAACTTCCCTAACGCACCAATAAATTTAAGTCGGATGCTGTCCAAACCACCGTTTCGGTGTTTGGCAATAATAAATTCCGCTTGCCCAGCAGCGGGTGAGCGCTCCTCGTCGTCCCATTCATCTATTTTATAATATTCAGGACGATAGATAAAGGTCACCAAGTCGGCATCTTGCTCAATAGCACCCGATTCACGTAAGTCAGAGATTTGTGGACGCTTGCTGCCTCCTCTAGTTTCCACAGCACGTGAAAGCTGCGATAATGCAATGATAGGAATATCCAATTCTTTTGCCAATGCTTTTAAATTTCGAGAAATCGTCGAAATCTCCTGCTCGCGGTTACCTGCTTTGTTACTTCCGCCAGGCGTCATAAGTTGCAAATAATCAATCATAATCAGGCGGATACCAAACTGTGATGACAAACGTCTTGCTTTGGCGCGCAAGTCAAAAATGGACAAGGAAGGTGTATCATCAATGTAGAGCGGTGCATTCTCCAAATCAGAAACCTTAACATTGAGTTGTTTCCATTCGTGGTCTTCCAATTTTCCTGTACGCAGCTTTTCAGAAGAAAGCCCCGTTTCAGAAGATATCAGTCGGGTAATAAGTTGCACCGAAGACATTTCGAGCGAGAAAAATGCCACAGGAATGTTTTGCTCTACGGCAATATTACGTGCCATAGACAACGTAAAGGCAGTTTTACCCATACCAGGACGAGCTGCCACGATAATCAAATCGCTGTTTTGCCACCCCGAAGTAACTTTATCCACACCATAAAAACCAGAAGGAACACCACTCATTCCTTCTTGATTGGCAATTTCTTCAATTTTTTTCTTGGCTTGAATTACAAGGTTTTGCGCCGTAGTAGTGGACGATTTAAGGTTGCCCTGTGATACTTCGTAAAGTTTTGATTCTGCTTTGTCAAGCATATCAAAAACATCTTTGGTTTCGTCATAGGCTTCTTCAATAATTTCGTTCGAAATTTTAATCAAACTCCGTTGAATAAATTTTTGAAGAATGATGCGCGCATGATACTCAATGTGCGCAGAGGAAGATACTTTTTTGGAAAGCTGAATCAAATAAAAGTCACCACCTACCTGATTGAGTTTTGCTTCTTTTTTGAGCTGTGCTGAAACCGTTAGCAGGTCAATGGGTTCTGAATTTTCGAACAATTTGACCATAGCAGAAAAAATAATCTGGTGAGCTTCGCGATAAAACGCATCTGGAAGTAAAATATCTATGACCTCATCTACACCCTTTTTGTCTATCATCATGGCACCCAACACCACTTCTTCAAAGTCAATGACTTGTGGTGGAAGCTTTCCGCGCTCCAACGGAACTACCGTTGCAGGGGATACTATAGACGGAATAGAATTCTTTTTTTCCACGACACTAAACTACATTAATTGTATTAGAAGAAATGGGGAAATTGTAAAAACTAACGAACAAAAGCGCGGTTAATAAATGCGCATTTTTGTTCATAAGCCAAACATTATTCTTCATAAACACCCATGGCAAAAAACTTTTCCATGCGTTCTTGCACGAGTTTATCTGTGGGTTTATCCTTAAGCTCGGTAAAGGCTTTACAAATGGTTTTGCGAACCGTATCAAACATTGCTTCACGATTGGTGTGTGCTCCACCTAAAGGTTCTTTGACAATGGCGTCAATCAACTTTTGACGCTTCATGTCTTTTGCTGTAAGTTTTAATGCTTCGGCAGCTTGCTCTTTGAATTCCCAACTGCGCCACAAAATAGAAGAACAAGACTCAGGAGAGATGACCGAATACCAAGTGTTTTCAAGCATAAAAATACGATCTCCAACGCCTATGCCAAGTGCACCTCCAGAAGCACCTTCGCCAATAATAACTACAATGATAGGCACCTTTAATCGAGACATTTCCAAAATGTTACGTGCAATAGCTTCGCCCTGACCACGCTCCTCGGCTTCAAGACCAGGATACGCTCCAGGGGTATCTACAAAACACACCACAGGAATATTAAATTTTTCAGCAGATTTCATCAATCGCAACGCCTTGCGATAGCCCTCAGGGTTTGCCATACCAAAGTTTCGGTACTGACGGGTTTTGGTGTTGTATCCTTTTTGCTGTCCGATAAACATAAAACTTTGGTCGCCAATTTTTCCTAAACCCCCAATCATGGCTTTGTCGTCTTTCACCGTTCTATCTCCGTGAAGTTCCAAAAAGCTGCCTTTTGTCAGGGCATTGATATAATCGAACGTATAGGGTCTTGAGGGGTGACGCGACACCTGCACACGCTGCCAAGCGGTAAGGTTGCCGTAAATTTCTTTTTTTAAATCGGTAAGGCGTTCGTCAATTTTGTGGCAAGTATCCGTGACATCAACATCGCTTTTATCGCCAATAATTTGACATTTTTGAAGTTGCTCTTCTAACTCTTTAATGGGTTGTTCAAAGTCTAAATACTCCATTTTGTAGCTGTTATGAGTAAACAAATATACTTATTTTGGTTTCGGAGCACCTACTTATTTTGCTCTTTTTTTACGTCTAAGTTTTAACACTCCATTAGCCAGTACAGCAGAAAGGATACACATTACACCGATATAAAATGATGACGGCATGGCTTCTTTTTCTCCAAAAATGACATATGCCAACGCAATACCATAAACAGGTTCCATATTTATGCCAAGCATAATTGAATAAGGCGTTAGATGTCGCATGACCACAATGGATACCACAAATGCGTATGAAGTGCACACAAAAGCAAGTATTGCCAACCAAAATAAATCTTGTGAGCTGATTTCAAAGAAAGAAGCTGTTAATGCACCTTGCGTAGCCAAAAGTACCGTAACCACAAGAGCCCCTACCAAAAGCTCGTAAAACGATAAAATGTACGGGTTGGTTTTAGCAACATATTTTCCATTGATTAATGTAAAAACTACTGCTAGAAAGGTTGAAATTCCAGCGTAGAAAAAACCCATAAGATGCGTTGCATCTGTCCCCAACACCAAAACCAATCCAACAATGACAAGCAACCCGAACAGCACCTCGTAGCCAATGACCTTACGCTTATAAAAAATCGGTTCTAAAAGCGATGTTAGGAATGCCCCTGAAGAAAGCACTGATAGTGTAATGGAAACATTAGAAACCTTCACCGCACCAAAAAATGTAATCCAATGAAACGCAATAAGAATACCACTAACAATAGCTACCCAAGCAATGGTTTTTGACACGCGAAACGAATGCTTACCTAACCACAACACCAAGCCCAAGCCAAAAGTGGCAAGTGTCATGCGGTACCATACCAACGGAATTGCCGAAATACTGATAAGAGCACCCAGCACCGCCGTGAATCCAAAAATGATAACGATAAAGTGAAAATGCAATGTGCTAAGGAGTTTATCTTTTTGCATGACGAAGTAAATAAACAGATAAAACAGCAAATATCGCGTTGGGTGTCCATGCGGCTATCCAAGGAGTAAAGTTGGATTTTTCTACCATTACCTCAAAAATCTTGTCAAAGAATATGTATAAAAAAGCCAATATAATACCCGCAGCAAGATTGACACCCATACCACCACGCTTTTTGAACGATGCCATAGCCACAGCAATTAGGGTCAGAATAAAAGCAGAAATTGGTGTGGTCCAGCGTTTATGGCGCACCAACAAGTGTTGATTGATAAGTGGGCTTCCGTTTTTTTGTTCCTCTTTAATATAGTCGTTTAACTCAAAAAAGTTAAGGGTTTGGGCTTTGTAGGTAACAGGCACCAATTCATCCAAATCAAAATTAAACAGCGTATCCAAACGAGATTCCTTGCGAATGATCTCTTGCTCATCAATCATGCTGCGTTGAAAAAATTGCGATAGCCTATGCAGACTATCCTTCTCTACCCATCTGATGTTTTGCGCTTTGATTTTATACGCTAACTCATCTCCATCAAAATGCTCCCAAGTAAAATTATATCCAATTTTTCGATTGGCATTATAGCTGCTTAAATAAACAAAATCGTTTTCACTCAATTGCTTATATATATTTTCTGTAAGACGAACTTTTTGATTTTTGTTAATGTAAGTATATTCAAAATCATTATAACGTTCGCTAGCATTGGGCACCCAAAACATACTTGCACCAAACGCCAACGCAGCAATAAAAGCTGCTCCGATCAAAAATGGTCGTAGGTAACGATAAAACGAAACTCCTGAAGAAAGAATCGCAATGACTTCGGTGTTACTTGCCAATTTTGACGTAAACCAAATCACAGATAAAAACAAAAATATCGGAAAAAGCATGTAGCCAAACACCCAAACAAAATCATAATAATGGGATAATATCTCGGATTGTGTGAGCTCGTATTGCTTGAATTTGTCAATTTTTTGAGATAAATCTACCAACACGCTTATGGGAATAAACATGCCTAGCATGACAAAAAATGTGCTTATGTATTTAAGTATAATATAGCGGTCCAGTAATTTCATCTTACAATCGCTTGTCCATTTGGCGCACCATAGTGTTTTTCCACGATGCAAAATCACCTGCTAAAATATGTTTTCTAGCCTCGCGAACCAACCACAAATAAAAGGATAAGTTGTGCAGTGTAGCCAATTGCTTACCAAGTAATTCATTGGCGGCAAACAAATGTCGCAGATAGGCTTTACTGTAGGTAGAATCTACAAAGCTCACCCCATTTGGGTCGATGGGTGAAAAATCGTTTTCCCATTTTTTGTTTTTGATATTAATGGTACCTTCTGATGTAAAAAGCATACCATTTCGGGCATTGCGCGACGGCATCACGCAGTCAAACATATCAACACCTAACGCAATATTTTCCAAGATATTAATCGGAGTTCCTACACCCATCAGATAGCGGGGTTTGTCTTGAGGTAATACACTACACACCGTATCTGCCATAGCATACATTTCTTCGGCAGGCTCCCCTACCGACAAACCGCCAATGGCATTTCCGGGTGCATTGGTGTTGGCAATAAATTCGGCAGATTGCTCGCGCAAATCAGAATAAACACTCCCCTGTACTATTGGAAAAAGGCTTTGTTGGTAACCGTATTTAGGTTCCGTTTCAGCAAAACGCTCTTGACAACGCTCCAACCATCGATGCGTCATATGCATGGAGTTTTTAGCATAATCATATGGACATGGATAAGGGGTACATTCATCAAATGCCATGATAATATCTGCCCCAATAGTTCGTTGAATATCTATGGCAGATTCAGGCGTAAAAAAATGCTTTGATCCATCAATATGAGATTTAAACGCTACACCTTCCTCTGTGATTTTTCTGTTATCTGCCAATGAATATACCTGGTACCCTCCACTATCTGTAAGTATGGGTCTATCCCAATGCATAAATTGATGTATGCCTCCCGCCTGCTCCAAAATGGAAGTAGTGGGGCGCAAGTACAAATGATAGGTGTTTGCTAAAATAATATCGGGGTTCACGTCCTGTGCCAAGTCTTGCTGATGCACGCCTTTTACGGTAGCAGCTGTACCAACAGGCATAAAAATTGGGGTTTCAATAGTGCCGTGAGCTGTAGTTAGCGTACCCGCTCTGGCTTTTGAATCATTATCGATTTTATCTAATGAAAACTTCACACGCCAAATATACGCAACACATATATTGGACTAGTCAACATGTTGTTTATTATTTTTTCAGTTTAAATGGTAAAAAAATAGAGTTACTACTAGCAGAGTTTTATATTTGCATAAAACAATACCAATGGCATCATTAGAGACCCTTGAGCAACTAATCCCGCAAGTTCGTCGCGATATTTTACGAATGGTTCATCAAGTAAATTCAGGACATCCCGGAGGGTCATTAGGCTGTGCGGAATTCTTTGTTACGCTCTATAATCACGTGATGGAGTATTCTACAGATTTTACTATGGACGGTAAAAATGAAGATCTCTTCTTTTTGTCAAACGGACATATTTCCCCAGTATTTTACAGTACGCTAGCCCGAAGTGGTTTCTTCCCTGTGGCTGAGCTTGCTACCTTTAGAAAATTAGACTCGAGATTACAAGGACATCCCACCACGCACGAGGGTCTTCCGGGTGTGCGTATCGCTTCTGGTTCACTTGGTCAGGGCATGTCGGTTGCCATTGGTGCTGCTGAAACCAAAAAATTAAATGGTGATACCCATTTGGTGTATAGTCTTCACGGTGATGGTGAATTGCAAGAAGGTCAAAATTGGGAAGCTATCATGTATGCAGGAGCTAAAGGAATTGACAACCTTATTTCTACCATAGACTACAACAAGCAACAAATTGACGGAAGTACTGATGATGTGTTACCTCTAGGCGACTTGCGCTCAAAACTTGAAGCCTTTGGTTGGGTGGTTTTTGATGTTGAGCAAGGCAACAATATTGAAGCCATTATTTTGGGACTAGAAACTGCCAAAGCGGCTTCAGGAAAAGGAAAGCCAATTGCAATTTTATTGCATACCATTATGGGAAATGGCGTAGATTTTATGATGCACACCCATGCTTGGCACGGCAAGGCACCAAACGATGAACAATTAGCAACAGGATTAGCACAAAACGAAGAAACTTTAGGGGACTATTAAGATGGGATTAAAAGAATATACATTTACAGAAAAGATTGATACACGCTCTGGATTTGGCGTTGGACTTGCCGAGTTAGGAGACAAAAACCCTGATGTGGTTGCCCTATGTGCCGATTTAACAGGCTCGTTAAAAATGGATGCGTTTAAAAATGCTCATCCCAAACGTTTTTTCCAAGTCGGGATTGCCGAAGCCAACATGATGGGCATTGCAGCAGGAATGACTATAGGTGGAAAAATTCCTTTTACAGGAACCTTTGCTAACTTCTCTACTGGAAGGGTTTATGACCAAATTCGTCAGTCGATTGCTTACTCACATAAAAATGTAAAAATTTGCGCTTCCCACGCTGGAATTACACTGGGTGAAGACGGAGCTACACATCAAATTTTGGAAGATATAGGGTTAATGAAAATGCTGCCAGGAATGACGGTTATAAACACCTGTGACTTTGAACAAACACGAAAAGCCACACACGCCATAGCTGAACATCATGGACCTGTGTATTTGCGTTTTGGCCGTCCAAAAATGCCAAACTTTACTACAGACCTTCCTTTTGAAATTGGAAAAGGAATTTTGCTTCAAGAAGGTACAGATGTGACTCTTGTGGCAACAGGTCATTTGGTTTGGGAGGCATTAGAAGCAGCAAAAATCCTTCACGAGCTAGGCATTAGTGCTGAAGTGATTAACATACACACCATAAAACCACTTGATGATGCACTTATTTTGCAATCAGCAAAAAAGACTGGCGCTGTGGTGAGTTGCGAAGAGCATAATTTCTTGGGCGGACTTGGCGAAAGCATTGCTCGAGTTTTGGCAACCAATCTGCCTACACCACAAGAGTTTGTTGCTACGCAAGATACCTTTGGTGAATCTGGAACTCCAGCACAGTTAATGGAAAAATACGGGCTAAATGCTGCTGCAATAGTGCACAAAGCACAGGCAGCTATGTCTCGTAAAGCTTAGTCTTTATCTAAATAATCAGGGGTACCGTCGTTATCGGTATCATCAGGGGTGCCGTCATTATTTTCATCATACTCATCGCGAGTTAGAATATTGTCGTTGTCGTCATCAACATCGCGGTAGTTAGGCACGCCGTCACTATCTGTATCGTCGTCAAAATAACCATCACCATCCACATCTTCCAAATGGGTAGGTACCGAGTCACCATCGTGGTCGGTGGTATTATAAGTGTATAAATCCACTGCAAAAATTAGAGGAGAGTATGCAGGTATTCCAGATCTTCTAGTCTCATAATATCCCAAAGCTGAAGGCATAAATACCGCCGCAGAACCAAATCCACTAAAAGAATACGTGCCGTCTGTATTTACGGTTGGGGTCGTCGCTTTTTTGATATAGGGCATTAATGCACCAAATCCTTTGACAACACTTAGCGACTCAAACCAGATAGGAGAAGTTCGCTCATCAAATTTAGTTTGATTAAGCAACATTCCTTTGTAGGTAATAAAAACACTATCGGCGACAGTTGGCGAGGTGCCAACTCCCTCTCTAAGAGGTAGGACATAAGCTGTGTGATCGTGATAAACATCGTCCGCATCCTTGACCCTGAGTGAAATTTCTTGCACCCTGTCGTAGATAGGAATCTTATTATTTTCAGGTTTTAAACTATCAATAGTAAAGGAAACTCGCTTATCCTTATTTGCAGCATCAGCGTAATCTTCGTGGTTATACGACCAACGCTTCATAAAGGAAATCAAAGAGTCATTGTCCACAGCTCTTTGAGCAGTGTAATCTCTTGGGGGTTCAACAAAGCCTCTTCGTTGCTCATCTTGGCAAGAAGTTAACAAAGCTAAAAAACAAAAAATTTCTAAAAAATGCGTTAGTTTGTTCATCGATAAGATTTAAGGTGCAAGATACAATTTTCGTGCATTTTTACACGAAAAACCAAAAAGGATGCGAATAGACAAATATCTTTGGGCTGTACGGTTTTTTAAGTCAAGGAATGCGGCAAGCATTGCCTGCAAAAAGGGCTATGTTCAAGTGGAGGGTCAAAACGTAAAACCCTCAAGGGAAATATATATCTCTGATAGTATTTCGTTACGCAAAAACCAACTTACCACCGAATTGTATGTATTGGATTTACCCAAAAGTCGTGTGGGCGCCAAGCTAGTGCCTCAATATTGTAAAAACATTACCCCAAAAGAAACGATTGAGATGCACGATGCCATTATCGAAAACCAACGTTTGTCTAGAGTTAAAGGCGCCGGAAGACCCAGTAAAAAAGACCGTAGGGATTTAGAAGATTTTTTAGATGAGGATGCCTAACAGATAATCCGTATTTTTGTGTTATGAGTGAAACCATTTTAACTGCCGAACAGATTGAGCACAAACTGGAACGCATAGCGTACCAAATTCTGGAAGCCAACATCGAGCATAATGAAATTGTTTTGGCAGGGATTTTAAAAAATGGCTATGCCGTAGCGGAGCGTATTTCAGATTACTTGAAAAAGATTTCTTCAAAAAAAGTTTTACTCTGCGAGGTCTATATCGATAAAAAAAATCCGTTAAAAGCTGTTACAACTTCACTTTCCGAAAAAGATTACACTGAAAAGTCAGTAACGGTCATTGATGATGTATTGCATTCTGGGACAACCCTAATTTATGCGGTACGTCACTTTTTGACTGTTCCATTGCAACAATGTAACACTGCCGTGTTGGTAGATCGAAATCATAAAAAGTATCCTGTTAAGGCAGATTTTAAAGGGGTATCTCTTTCCACTTCAATCAACGAAAATGTTGTGGTAAAAGTCTCCAAAGGAAAGTTTACAGCCTCATTAGCATAGGGTAGCAATAACATCTACAACTTCTTGGACCGATTTGTTGTCAACTGAAATTCGATGGCTTGCTTCATTGTAAAAAAGTTGCCGTTCAAAAACGTGTTTTGCCACAAACTCCTTTAGCTCATTTTCGGAGGCTGAGTGGGCAATCAAGGGTCTATTTTTACGAAATGGAAACAATCGTGCTGCTAAAGAAGCTGGGGTTGCTTGAAGATAAAAAACATGTGGGGTGGCATTATTAATATGCGTCATGTTGTCGAAATAACAGGGCGTACCACCACCCAACGAAAGAATTCTAGCCGTAGGGTTTTTTAGCGCTGCTAATAACATTTCGTGCTCTACTTCTCTAAACCATTTAGCCCCTTTTTTTGCAAATAAATCAGGGACAGAGCCCTTATAAGTTGATGCAATGTGATCATCCAAATCCTCAAAAGGTAAATTAAGTTGCTTGGCAAGTGCCGCACCAATGGTGGACTTACCACTACCCATATAACCTAATAATATGATAATGTTGGGATTAGTAAAATTGTTTGGCATCAACAAATGATTTGTACTCGGCAAATTTACAGGAATTTAATCTTTGAATAATCATCAAAATGCGCCTATATTTGCACCTTCAAAAACCGACTTGGTAGCTCAGCTGGTAGAGCATCTCCCTTTTAAGGAGAGGGTCCTGGGTTCGAACCCCAGCCAAGTCACACCGACTTGGTAGCTCAGCTGGTAGAGCATCTCCCTTTTAAGGAGAGGGTCCTGGGTTCGAACCCCAGCCAAGTCACAAGTCTTCCAAAGGCGCACGTGGCGGAACTGGTAGACGCGCTAGGTTGAGGGCCTAGTGGGAGTTAAATCCCGTGGAGGTTCGATTCCTCTCGTGCGCACGTTATTTATAACGTATTCAAGCTTTTATATCATTTTTTTTTGTAAGTTTGTTTAAAATTGTTAGGAAAAGATTAAACAAATGGATCGCGTTAAAAATAGTTTTACCATCAAAAACCTAGAGCATCTCTCTGGTATCAAAGCTCATACAATTCGTATTTGGGAAAAGCGTTACAATTTATTCGAACCTCAACGTACCGATACGAACATCAGAATGTACGATCTTGAAAATCTTCAAAAGCTTTTAAATGTCACGCTGTTGTATAACAACGGCTACAAAATTTCAAAGATCGCTCGATTATCCTCAGAAGATGTTACAACCAATGTTCACAATTTAACCATTAACAAAAGCGCAGACGACTGGTCTATTGGCTTGTTTAAGCTTGCCATGATTAACTTTGACCAACGCTTGTTTACTAAAACATTTAACGAACTACTTGAACAATTTTCATTTAGAGAAATTTTCAAAAACGTATTCATTCCACTAATGAATGAACTAGGTGTGCTATGGCAAACCAATTCTATTAGTCCGTCACATGAGCATTTTATTACCAGTCTAGTAAAACAAAAAATTCATGCCATGTGTGAAGAATTGCAAGCAAAAGAAACGAGTCGAAGTGACAGACGTTTTGTGCTCTTTTTGCCCGATAACGAAATTCACGAGCTTGGTTTGTTATACCTGCAATACGAAGTGCTTAATAATGGTTTTCAATGTGTTTTTCTTGGACAGTCAGTTCCTATTGAAAGCTTAAAAAATCTTGTTGATATTGGAGAGCCGATTACGTTCATATCCTATTTTACGATTGAACCCTCGCAAGATAAAATTAACTCCTATTTAAATACTTTTTCTACTGAAATCATTCAAAATATTTCTTGTGATTTATGGATTTTAGGATACCAAATCCCAATAGATTTGTAAGTACTTAAAAATATTTCACACAAAATAGAGATTGGAGATTTAATAACATTAAACAAGCATAATCCATTACACGAACCGATTCAACATGGCCCTTGATGACA
>Ga0129342_1000327_pt1 | contig 19489 bp, 39 predicted proteins | sample CPBDNA_5_FD_94426 | JGI IMG/M metagenome (GOLD analysis project Ga0129342, IMG submission 94426) | Freshwater to marine salinity gradient microbial communities from Chesapeake Bay, USA - CPBay_Sum_15_0.2_DNA | ecosystem: Environmental > Aquatic > Marine > Coastal | place: USA: Chesapeake Bay...
CGACTTGTACTACAATTTCTTGTAATAAGTCAATATTTTCCCTCGCATCTCCAATGGCGATATGGTTTTCTACATAGTTTTCAATTCTTGTTAAGATTTCTGTTTGAGTAAACTGGTTTTTGAGATAGTCTAGCAAAATGATAGACGGAACATCCGTCTCAACTGTTTCTATTGCATAGACTTTTTCTTGAAGTTCTCTTGAACGAACTTCGTGTTTTAAATCTTCGAAAGTCGGTAGTGCATGATATTTGTGAACATGTTTATCAACTATCTTCCACAGTTTTCGGTACTCACCTTCTGGGAAATAGTGTTCCTTGAGACCATTCCATGTCCCAAAATCTCCACATGATATTATCTGTTTAAGTAATGCACTCTCTAAGGTCAACTCGTCTCTCCCAAAACAAAAAAGGCGAGCATGCTATAAAGCCTACTCGCCCGAACCAATTAGTTATTAACCGATTTCTTTTTTAGCTGCGCCGTTATAATCAGCACACTGTAGACCTCTTCTAGTAAGCATGGTTTTAACACCTCTTACTGTTTTGCCAATTTCAGATGCGATATCTTCAACTGACATATTTGTGATGTCTAAGTCTGCTAAAGGATCTGCTTTGCTTGAACCTTTAGTTTCTTTTTGCTTAGGAATAGCGTTGATTTCACCTGCTCTAAGAAGTGATAGTGCTTTACCTCTGATTGAGTTAACACTTCTTCCCATAGCTTCAGCGATGTCTTCAATGAAAGCACCGTCGTTTACTAGTGAAACAAATTGTGATTCTTCGTCTTCGCTGTAAGTTTTTACAGTTTCAACTTTAGGAGCAGGTTTAACATGCTCTGTTAGTTGCATAGAAAGAATCTTTCCTTGTATTGATTTTGCAGAGAAGCTTCCACCTTCGAAGTTTTCAGCGATTTCTGCGTAGGTATAACTACCTGAGTTATCAGTTACAAAGTTTGCAAGAGTTGATTCTTGCTCATCTGTAAAAGATTTGCTTTGTGATGCTGAAGCTAGTTCAACATCAAAACCCATTTTTCTTAATTTAGAACTTACTGATCTAACAGAAGTTTCTAACTCGTCAGCTGCGTTAGCAACTGTGCTTTGAGAAACAGGGCTTTCTGAACCTACAAAGTCTACTAACTGTTGGGTTCTTTCATCTGTCCATTTTGGTAATGCCATTATTTTTCTCCAATAAATTGATTTAAATTGTTAATTATTATAACACCTCGGTCACGAGCTGTCTTAGTTTTTGCTGACTCAATACCTGACTCATTTATAAGATGAGTACATTCTTTTGTCAGACTTGATTTTACTACATATCCAAACTTCTCTAATACTTTTGTAGCGTGTGCTTTTGTAGGGTAAGATTTTAACTTACCGCTAATACATACAACTCCTGTGACCTCTTTCTTTTCAATTATTTTATTATTCCAGTTGAAGGGTAGGTTGTCAATGTAATCGTTAGGATAAAACTCGGTGTCTAACCACCTAAGTAAGTTAGCTGTAGCTTTTGGTCCGATACCCGCTTCAGTACAACTTTTCTCGCTAATATCTTCGATGTGAGATATTCTATCGCATAATTTTTGAGAAGCTGACCGACCAATAAGTGGTATTGAGAAAGCTGGTATTAAATCGACCAACTTGCTACTCTTAGACTTTTGTAATTCATCATAGAGTTTCTCAGCTAACTTTTTAGACCCTAACTTTTCCTGTATATCCGTTACAGTAAGTTCGTAAAGTTCGGAATAGTCAAGGATTTGCAACTTGTCTAAAGTTGCTGGTCCAAGACCTTTTATTTTAAGAGTGGAAGCAAAGTGTTCCAATTTTTTGTCCCATTGAGCTGGGCAGAGTTCGTTACGGCAAAATAATTGCTCGTTTATAAACTCTAACTCGCTATCACAAGCGGGGCAAATTGTTGGTGGGATTATCTCCTTCACTTAGCTTCTCTCTCCAAAATATATAATATATTATACAAAAAGTTTAAGCATCTGTCAAGAACTTTTTTTGGGAAGGTGACGATAAACTTTGAAATAATTTTTTAATCGTCCTCGTAGATGTGGGTATCCTCCACATAATCATTTCTGTATTTCCATTGAAACCATAGGGCTTCAATTTTTTTAAATAAGCGCTTTATGAAATCCATTCTTTTCTATATCTCCTATAATTCTATTTGCCATTAATTCATGCCCTTCTTCTAACGGATGGTCTTTCGGTCCGAAAGGGGCTCCTTCTCTTTTACACATATCATAAAAACCCTCTTCTTTTAACCATGGTAAACGCTTCAACCACTCTTCTGAGCCAAGTTGATTTGCCTGCCAAATAATGTTTGCTGATTCTTCAAATCTTTGGTCTAGTGTCCATAGAGTTTTATTTATCTGTGTATTGGACATAATATAGTTTAGAGTAGGTATTCCTAATGCTTTTAGGTACACATTTGTTGTATACATATAATGCAAAGAATATATTAAACAATACTTTAGATTTCTGACATGAGTCATATACATTTGTAATCCTTTCCATGTATCAGGCGTATCTTCAGGGTGTTTAACTACTGTACTGTCTGTATGTATATCTAGTGTTCTTTGGTGCCATTTAAAAGTTGTCCAATTTGCGGACTTCCATCTTGCCGTTTTCTTCTTAGGAAACCAGTTTAAATATTCCATTCGGTTTATTCCTGACCAAACGAGAATTACTAATTTTGGGTTATAAAATATAGGAACTTCATTAATAACTACTCGCCATATCCTATCATTACCGCCACCAACTTTGGCACTATTAATCATTGGTGTATCATAATGATTACTTACTCTCCATGCGAATCTTTTAGAATGGTTATTTACTTCCATTCCTCTAACAAAACTGCAACCATTCCAATAAATCATAATACTTTAACTTTATATTTTTTCTGAAACTCAATAGCGTCTTCCCAAGTATTTACCATAGGTTGACCTTTTATATTCAGACTTGTATTTAATAGCATAGGAACTTTAGTAATTTGGTAGTATTCTTCTAGTATTGATCGGAGTGCTGACTTAGAATCTTTTCTAACGACTTGAACTCTAGCTGTTCCATCCACATGAGTAACGGAGGCATAATCGTGTTTAGCCTTTGCCACGAATTGCATATACTCATTTGTATATCCTTCAAAATAATCATCTACAAACTCCTCAAGTATCGCGGGCGCAAAAGGACGAAACTTTTGTCTTCGCTTGATGGTATTGACTGTATCTTTAATATCGTAACGAACATCACCAAGAAGACTACGATTACCGAGCGCACGAGGCCCATATTCTGCTTTTCCATTTGCTACTCCTACTACTTTTTTATATATTATTTTTTTAACTACCGATAAGGGATTTATTTGTCTATCTATATTATAACCATGAAAACAATCTTTATACTCTACTCTCTTTTGAGTATGAGCAAGTATTGCACCTAAGGCACTTCCTGCGTCTCCTGGACTAGGAAATATCCACATATCATCAAACAAAGGTCTAATCTTAGAGTTGGCTACACAATTTAATGCAACCCCGCCCCCGTATACAAGTTTACTTCCATACTTACGAGCTTCTCTCATAATTTCAAGTATCTCATATTCTATTGCCATTTGTGCACTTGCTGCGATATCATTTGGGTGTTGCCAAAACCATTTACTAAGAGGAAATCCATGACTACAGTCAGAATGTATTTCTTCCTGCATATCTATGCAAGGCTCTCCGTAAGCTGCCATACCCATTGTTATATACTCGTCTTCGTTTGGTTTCAATCCTACTCTTTTAGTTATGGCACTATAAAACATTCCTAGTGACCATGGATATTGTTTTGACCAAACTTTTACACCATCTTTCCATATGGTTGCAGTATCGTATTCACCAACTGCATCAATAACTACACAAACAACATCATCTGTAAAAGGAGCAGTATAAAGACCCGCTGCCATATGACTCTCATGATGAAAGATTGTCTTTACATCATATTCTCTTTTTAACTCGATTCGAGACATACCATAGTGTTCTCGTCTAGCTTTTTTAAATTGTTCGTTTTCATGGTAGATGAGTAAGTCTCCTTTTTCTTTCTGTACTAATTCATCTGGAACCCACTTGTCATTCTTTTTTCTAGTATAACGCTCTGCATGAGTTGCAAACTGTATTTTATTATCTTCAGATACTACAGCAATTGCAGCATCGTGAAAACCCTCACTTATTCCTATATATTTCAAAGTGTAAACTCTCCATATGCAAAAATATTCATACTATATCTTGTTCCTCTTGTAATCGGTGTAACTTCATGGCTACTTAAAGCATGAAAGACTACTAGTGTTCCTCTATCAACAGGTGCAGCTTGTCCTTTAATAATCAATCTGCCACCATCATAGTCTTTTGGGTCAGAAAGCTGAATAGCTCCTGAGATTTTTCTACACTCCTCTTGATTATACATATTGTCATCAAGTATCATATCATAATGTAATTTAAAATATTGTCCTTCAGTATATCTGTTGATTGCTGTTTCCATTCTGCCACTTAGTTGAAGATTATAATGTGCTTCATTAAATGTAGTAAATGCCTCTGCTATCCTTTTGGGTGCAATCGGCAATCTTTTTGCTAAATCAGCGTTTCTCCAACCACTAGTTTGTACTTTTCCTTCAATATTTTTAGATGTAGCAATTTCCCATATATTATCGGGATGGTCAATTAGTGCCTGACATTCTTCAGGACTATAAAAGTTTTAAACTATACCTATCATTCTTTTTAGGAAAACTGTCCAGAATGGTCGAATCTATACGAAAGCACTCCGTGTGTCCTCCGAACTTGTGAGCAGTCTGATGTCTGTCCTGTTGGAACTGTTGATGCAACTTCTGCTCCCATCTCCAGCAATCGTAAAGACTGCCGTGCCATGTTCTCTGTATTCTCAGGTCGTAGTTTGTAAAACCTTTCGACCTTTTGATTACATCTTTCCAGTTGCGACCTTTCGCTATGCCCACTTTTATTGTTTCTCTTTCCCATGTCTTTCTATTAACTAAAACGATACCATAAAGAACTCCTTCCTTTTCTTTTTCTTCAGGATAGTTCTTAAAATAAGTTTCATTGTATATACCCCCTGCCACTTACACACCAAATAATTTGGTAAGTAGTCCAGTAAGAAGAATAAAACACGCAACAGTATTCAGAACAATTAATGCTCTGTCCTTCCATATAAAAGCTACGAATAGCCAACCTAAACACCCAACGAACGATAATAAAGTGTCAAGAGTGTTTGATATGTCGGCTGACCTAATAACCATAGCTGCAACAATGATAATAGAAGCAACCCACTTAACATACCAATCAACAGTCTGTTTGGGTGTAGCACTTTTATATATCCTTTTACTTTTTTCAAGTTCTTCTTTGGCATACTTCATATTTTTCTAACTATGCGAGGAATTATTTCCCCACTCCTTATTACTTCTACCATACAGCCTATTTCTAGCTTTAACGCTTCTATATAGCCAATATTATGTAGAGTTGCTCTACTAACTGTGGCTTCTCCTATCACACACGGCTCTAAGATTGCAACTGGTGAAACAGCACCTGACTTCCCGACATTCCATTCAACGTCTAAGAGTCGAGTAACTACTCCTGCTTGTCTAGTCTTTAGAGCGAAGGCTCCTCTAGGGTGGTGTGAAGTGTGGCCTAACGATTCAAAATATCTATTAGAGTCGACCCTTACAACTTTACCGTCCTGAGGAAACTGGCTGTAATCACTAAGTGTGACAGTTAAGAATCCCATGTCTTTTAGCATACTCATATCTTCAGTCCACTCAGCACATATTGCTGGTTGGATTCCATATGCAATAAAAGTTAAATCACGAGATTCAAACTCTTTTAAGTCCTTTAGATTCAAAGCACCACTTGCATAATTTCTAGCGTTTGGTATTTTCTTAGGGGCAACAACTTCTCCAGTAATCTGTTTCAGTCCTTTACTCCATATTTCATTTGGCACTAAGGTCTTAATCTTATCAGTAATATCTAGCCCTGCTTTACCATCGCCACGAGTTAACGCCTGTGTTAGTTTGCCCTCTATGTATGTAATAGACACAGCTGCGCCGTCCAACTTGGCAGTCATAATATGTGATTGTTTGGAATCCCAATCTGGTTCTTTATCTTCTCCGACAAAGACTTTTTGTAATGAATACATTGGGAAGGGATGTTGGAATCTTTCTTCAGTAGAATCGTACCCAACTTTATTTTCAAGTTCAGTATTTTCTACAAGTCTATCGTACACATCATCAGGCAATATAGGATTGCCCTCGGCGTACTTTTGATTACACAACTCTAGGTATTCTGTTTTATTCATATGTATATTATACTAAAGTTTGACTGAAAAGTCAAGAATTATTTTTAGATTAAGTTATACGTGGTAGATACGGTCGATTGCTTCTTTAAAATGAGTTTCTAATACATTTTTAACTTCTGAAAGTGAGAGAATCTCAACTAATGCATCAAAAAGTTCTCTGGTATTATCAAAATCAATAGGCAAAGCTATACCGTCCCGGGTGGGTTTCCATTCTTCATCAAAATCTTGGTAATATTTACGGATATGTAAATACTCTACATCACGAAAAGAGTTTACCATTACGAATACTTTTTCATGTTTTTCTTCGTTATAGTGAATACACTTTTCGTAAACTGCGGGAGCGTTATGTAATTCTATCATTTTTAAGTATCCTTGCTAAAGGAACGATAGAAGTTACATTCTCAGGTTGCAGTAGTCTATACGAATCAGTATCCCAGCAAAAGAGTAAAACTTGTGTTCTACTTGGTTTTGCTCGGTTTCTTTTTGACTGAATATATTTATTATCAAAGTCCATAGTGCAAACATTGTATTTTAGTCTGCGACTATTTTGACTTCTGTAAGTTACTATTGCATCTCCTGCATCACTTACTCTCTTAACAAAATCGTCTTTTTTCATGCGTTCCTTGTTGGTAGGTTAATATCTATTACCGTCCAATAATGGTATCGTCTTGCAAGGTCTTTCTGTTAGATGTAAAAAAGTGCGGACAGTCCGAGGACTGCCCACAGTTTCAGGGGTAATTAATCGTTAAGTTTGTTAATTAAGTCAGCAAAATACTTGGCAGCTTTCCCTGTTAGCTTACCAATAATAGCGGCATCAGCTTCTTCGCCCATGTCACTAATTGCATTTGTAAGTTCTTCTTGTGCTGCGGCAACATTGACTCTGCCTCCGCCTGTTCCACCACCAGAAGATTTAACAGCAGGTGTTTTCTTTACATATACACCAGCTTTTGTTAAAATCATGCGAACACCATTTGGGCTCTCGCCTAATTCTTCTGCAATCATTTTAACAATCTCCATGCTGTTTTCTGGAGTTGGGTCTTCGTCAGTATACATCTCTACTGCTTGAGCTTTAGCTTCATCTGTCCAAGCCATTCTTTTTCTCCTAATTTTTCCAAATAAGTTTTCAAATTGGTCACGAGTAGATGTATTTCTATACCCTGGAGCCCATCCAGTAGCATCTAGCATTTGCATATAAAATCTATCACTCATTGACTTCTTTCCATTAATATAAATATATTATAATAGAAGTTTAACCGTGAGTCAAGAACTATTTTTTAATAGCTATACCCGAAGGTCTTAAGGTCTTGATGATATAGCTCAGTAATATGAGTACGAGTTCTCATTGTATACCAACGTCTCCACTGGTCTGAATAAAAGGCACGCTCCAATTCTGATGTATCTTTCACTTCTATATCAAGTTCTGCTAAATCCCGTTCCCAATGTTCTAGCCTTATAATAAAATTACAATCTTTGTATAAGTTAACTTGTAATTCTGGTTTATGGGTTTCTACCCAGTTGTCAAGTCCGATATAGTCTAATCCATGAAAGTATAGTGTAACTACTCTTTCAAATGGGTTTCTTACTACTCCAACTTGTCCTTTATTTGATTGTATCCAAAAATTGTCTTTCATTTTTAAGTTCTCTTGCCAATTCTTTCGCATCATCTAATAGAAAAGGCAGTTCGGTTTTCTTTATATCTAGTCTTTCGACTGCGTTTAGTAGTGCAACTAATTTCTTTGCACATTCAGAAATATTATGCAATGTGTTTCTCCAAATTGTCTAATAAGTCTTGGTAGTGAGCTACCTGTGATAGTTCTTTTTCAATAGTTTCCATTATGTCAGGGTGTTCTGCAACTCCAACATGACTACCGAGTAGTACTTCTATATTAACTTTATGTTTTTCTATATGCGCTTCAAAGTGCATTTTTAACGCCTTTATAATGCGTTCTCTATAGTTGCTCATTTAGTTTCTCCTAATAAACTTTTTGTAAAAGATTGCAAAAATCTTTCTTTCTTTTGGTCATCTAATACAATACCTATAAGAAAAGGTGTAGCAGGTAGTAAAAGTACTGCATAAACTAAACCTCCAAAGTATTTGTATTTATAGACAATGGTGTGTGGATTAATTGCTCCTATAGTTTTCATAGATGGTACATATGTTTTTATAAATAACATAAGCCATGTAGCAATCCAAAATCCAACTATAATGTTAAATATTGAATAAGTCGACTCCATATTTTTCTAAATGCCTCAAACTCCCTAAATCATAGGCGAGTTGCATGGAGTTTCTAACTCCGTATTCGATATGAGGAAAATAAGTTTTGCTAAAGTCTCCCTTTTCTATCACATGAATGTGATACATCTTAGCACCGTATTTTTCTTCGTAGTTTACTAATTTGCTAGGGTCATGATAACCTGCATACCCTGCGTTTTCTTGTTGGTGTTTAATATTAATTTCTTTTACTATTTTAGCAACTGAGTTTTTTCGTATTGCCCACACCATTTCTCCTGGTTCGAAAGATTCTGCTACACATTGTTCTGGTAACATAGCAGAGCGTATGCCTTCCCAATCGCTATCTGGGAGTTTCATTGGAACTCCTATTCTTTCGATAATGCTCTTGACAAATGCTGGTGAACGATACATTCTTTGTGCAATGTCAGATACATTTTCTCCACTAAGATAACCACTTACAACAAACTTGACATCTTGTTCAGTTGCAGGTTTACCTCTTAGTACGGCTTTCATTCTAGCAGTTCTCTCGATATCCTCTTTGTGTTCTGCTATAATGTTATTTAACCTAGTTGTATTATAGGTTATGTTCAATATGGCACAAGCCTCTTTCTTTGTTATGGGCTTGTCACCTTCAAGTAATTCTATTACCTTAGCTATATTCGCTTTGGTTAGGTTTTCGTGTTTCTTTATTCTCAATTTCTACCCCTAGTAAAATAATTCCGTAATGTAAAATCTTTAATAAATCATCTGTGTTTCTTCCGTTCTTTTTACCGAATCTTTGGGCATACTTTATGATATTTCCTAAGCAAAACCCATCACCATGTCCAGAGTCGAAAATGAACTCAGTTGATTGTATTTTATTCATGCTGTAATGCTTTCCATAAGTGGAAGCAATATAGTCTTTGAGCATTGTTAGTGCTTCTTCTTCGTTAAACTTGTTGTTGTCTTTATAACTCATTTTGCTAATATTAAAAATAGATTCATTATAAGTCTGGCATTTTTCTTGTTTGTGCCAAACCCACTTACCATTGGTCTGTGCCAATATCGTGCAGGGTATAAAATTAATCTATTGTACACATTTTCTACTTGCACATGAGGTCTTCCACCATCTTGGGGAACTTGAACTATCTCTTTTGCTTTTAACCCGATAGGGTCTGGAAACATAATTAGTTCTGTTCCTGAGTTAGCTGGTGGATTTGGAGTAAGGTAAATTAATCCTGCATACGCCTCTCCCCCTGTTTGTATTTCTTTCTTTTGAGTTTGACCTGATACATCTTGGTGAATCCAATTTGTTTTTTCATTATGTTCAAACCCAATAGTAAAACACATACTACCTGAAGTAGTAGATGTTGCCCAAATATCTCTGTTAAGTATTTTTTCTAAACGATTTTTAATGTTTACTCTAAATACTTGGTCTTCCTTTTGATAAAGTGTACGCATACCTGGAAAAGCATTTCTCTTAATATTTCCCCAAAAGAATAAGCGTGACAAAGCCATTTCTCTGACTTCATCAGCATTTTCAAAAAAGTTATCTTCTACTATTATCATTTGCCAAGTTCATCAAGCACATCTATGCCACCATCTATCTTTGCTAGATATTCTTTTTTAGCATCAAGTTGTCCTTGCAATAAAGCAATTTCAGTTTCAATCTTTTCTCTTTGAGCATTTAGATTTTGTCTAATCATTTCTCTCTGATTAATAGTCTGTATTGGCTCTTTGGTAACTCCAAATAATTGATTAATGTCTTTTGCCATGCATCCTTACTCCGTTTAAAATTATGGAATTGTTTCCATCTTTTCTTCTAATTACTAATGGTCTCTTTAAATTAAGATTTTCCATTCTTTTTTGTATTGTTTTTAGTACTTCACTTTGTTCCATGTTGTCTGGTAAAACAATTTCTTTTCCATCAACTACATACTTCATTTTGCTGTAATCCTTTTATCATACCATGCGAGACCTTCGTCCCACCAATACGGCTTGTCACGATATGACCATGAGGCAAATGTTGCCTTGTCTGTGTGATAGTAAAGTCGATAACTGCCCACAACATCATTTTCGTCTTTCAACTCATCTGGCATTGCCATACCAAAAGGTGTTTGCCCCAAACGAGGCATATTCTTTGGCTCGGGCAGTTTGTTTATTACTTCTACTACCGACTTATGTTGTTTACCATAACGATAATGGTATTCATCATTGAGTGCATTTGCATAGCAATGCGTCCACTCAAAATTATCGAGGCTAGACCTAGTCCATATCGTGCAAGGATGATTGTACATCATTGGCAAGTACGGAGTCAAAGGTCGTTCCTCCATTGGTAAATCTTTAATTTTTGCTTTCTCGTCATTGAGTGCTTTAGTTTCTTCTTTATTCAACGCACGAGGTACAAATCCAAGTACATGGTCTACCCAGATAGCTGTGCACAAAAGCTGTGCAGCTTCAAGTGGCATCTTTACTATGTGTTTGTCCACATGGTATTCAGCACACTTATCCATATCTTCATCTAGGTAAAATAGATTCATGCTATGTCCAGCACTTGTATTTTCTACATTCACCAGTCTTTCTATCTACAGCTTCGCCGCAGAACTCACAATCTCCAATATACCATTTTTCAAATGATTTGGTTTCTGCGTTCCACATTTGTGCTGTGCAGTCTGGTGGATAGTTTGTTTGTTCTTGTATATTTTTCATATGTATATTATACTAAAAGTTTTATATGTTGTCAAGAATTATTTTTCAACTCCAGATGTAGAGCATGTGACCACTCAACATTTTCAGTAACAACAGAAGGTATATAACTTGCTGCTAGTACCCTTCTATAAATATGTAATCTTTGATTTCCATACATACAAATATATTTATAACCCATACTAAAAGGTTTAATATAGGTTGGGTTAACCTGTCTAATTGCTAGATTATAATTTTCAAAAGTGTTTGGAATAAGAATAATTGGATTCTTCATTCCTCTCTTTAATATATCAATTTTTAAATCAGCATACTCGTCCTGCTCCTCTCTATGAGAAACAGGACTAAATATGTCGGATATGTATAGCATTTTCATCGAATAAAAGCGTTCTTCCAGATAACTGGTGAACATGGTTGCTTTATAATTATCTTCCGCCAAATGCTTTTCCTGCTTCGCTAATACCAAACGCACCTAGTGTTACCACTACAAATGATGTGTAAATTGTATCGCTAATTACCAAGTCCATACCCCAAAACGCTGTTACTAAATCACAAATACCAAAAACAGTCATCAATCCAAATGAAATAAATCCAATGATTGATTTCTCATTTATATCATTATCATCTAAGAATAAATCCATAAACTTTCTTTTAGGTGGCTCTAATTGAGATTTTGCTTTTTTAGCTTCATCTTTGAGTTCCTTGATAGTATCTTCTGCGTTATCTAGTTTTTCTACTAATCGCATATATTTGTCTAAGTCAATCTGAACTTCATTTCGACTATCAACAGTTTCTGCCATAAGAATCTCCTATGGTTTCCAATCAATCCATTTTTCTCTTTTATTATGAGCTGGTGGCTCATGAAAGTGAAAGGATATGGATATTCTTGGACTTAGAGTTTCAGTATTGTGGTAAAGTCCTTTCGGTATGTAAAGTACATCTCCTTCACTCAATACAAAACTCTCTTTAAGAGTGAACTTTTTAGGTCTTTTATTTGACTTCCACTCGTTATAAATATTCCATCTTACTTTGCCATAAACATGCAATAGAAAATTATCTGTACTATCACAATGTATCTGAAATGTTTGTGCCTCTTCTTTGGCAGAACAATATAAGTTTGCTTGTCCTTGCCCATAAACTTTTTCAAACTCTGCACACTGATTCCACATATCTTTATTTAGAAACTCAGCGAGAGTTAGTATAAAACTTTGTCCATCTTTCCATGCTAAGTATGCTTTTTTAGAGTCATACTTGTTTGGGTCGTCTTTTTTCTTACACCATCTACTTCCATTTTCTACTATTTGTAACTGAGGACATCTATCGTGTCCTCCAATACCCCACCCATTCATATATCTATCAAACTGTTCCCAGTCAAATAAATTAGAGAAAATATTTTCTCTACTACGAATAGTAAAATGTTTTTTACTTTTATACTCAGTAAAGAACTTTTCTCTAGTAAGTGGGTAGATTATCTCATCGAATGTCATAGTTTGGTTTCTCAATCATTTTAACTTTCTTTACATAATCCCAGTATATTTCCATTAAATCTTGTCTAGGATGGGTTGAATAACCCCATGAAGTATATCTTGGGTGCCACGGCTGTGAACTAAGAGAGGTTAAGTGTAGTTGCCATATATCCTTAATTTTTCTATGTGGTCTTTTCTCATTAGGTATCCACAAATAATCTCTATCAAGATGATGATGAGTGTTTTGTTTATAATCTGTAACACTCCCATCATATGCGTTCCATCTAGAATCTAATCTTTTAAAAGGTGCTTGTTCCCAATTTGGACAGTTACCATGATGTTTTAACCAATAGTGTTTGTACTTACCATCATAATCTGCCATAAAACGAATATTATCTACATAATCTTTTGCTTTTTTACAATCAAAAAGCATTACACTATCACAAAACCAACCATCTGGATTGCTTGGATTTTCCCAAGTATTATCACATAAAGTATCAAATGCAGAAGCAAAAGGTTTTCCTTCCATATCAGTTTCCCACAACTCTTGTATATCTCTAAAGTTTATCATATCTACATCTGTGTAGATAGCTCTTCCTTCAAAGTTACATAGTTCTGGTACTGCATATCTAAAGCAAGTGAAAGGCGTACCCCATCCTTGTCTATTCCAGTCACGAAAGCGTTTAGGGCGTAAAAAAGTAATATCTAATTTTGCTTTTGTATTCTTAAATAACGAGTATAAATATACTTGTTCTATAATTTTATCTTCTTTATCACTTGTTCCAATAAATATCTTAATTGAACTGGACATAAGCTATTACTCCTCCTATTCCTTCTGGTACATATACATGAGAAAACTTATTCCCTACTTTAAATGCATTATGCAAGTCTAATTTTATTCTTGTCCACTTTCTACTTCCATAATCAAATATATCCATTTCTTCTATACCATTTGCTGGCATAAGTGTCCACCAGTCTTTTGTTTCTTTTACTATTACGTTTCCTTTACCTTTGAGTTGTATTATCAAAGTAAATCTACTGTTTGTAGGTATATGGACTGTTCTGCTAGTTGTTTTAATTAATTTAAACTTGCTTATGCTTTTTAGTGAGTTTGGAGAAGGGTTGTATGTTTGAAAATACTCAAATAATTCATTTCTTAACTCTCTCCACAAAGGAAAACTTGAGTTATAAATCTCTCCTCCTAATGAATAAAATGGATAGGCGTCTGCTCTTAAAAACTTTTCGTCTTTGACTGGAGGCATATAAGCTATTGCCTCTTTCATTAATTTTGTTAGTGCTGGACAAGGTCTAATAACCACTACTTTCTCCTCTCATAAATACTACTATTACATCTCTCATACCTTCTTTTATTGGGGTACTTTCGTGTTCATGTATAGATGTAAACATTGTTATTGAACCCTGCTTTCTCATTGTTGGAAAGGAATGTCTGAAACTTTCTCTGTGTGTTATCCATTCAGGCATCTTATTACTATCAAAGTAAACATCAGGGTGTGTGAAACTTTCTACTACTTTTAAATCTCCTCCCTCATACATATCATCGGGAGTAAGTTGAATACTACAACTTATTTTTCTTATACTTTCTTTTAGGTGGAAGTTTGATAGGGCAGGTCTATGGTCTCTGTGTGCAGTAAAAAACATTCCCTTTTCATCATATCTAACCCAATTAATTTCGTGTTCTTGTCTTTCATTGTATAGATGAAAGTTATATGACTTACTATTATATAATTTTACTGCTTGAAGTAATCTATCGTAGAATGGAAACTCTATTTGAGTTCTTTTCTTACACCATCTTACTCTATTATCTCCAGCTGACCATCGAGTACTAGCCATTCTAAAAGGTCTTTTAGCATTGACTAATTTGATTTGATTTATTTCATCCAAAGTTAAAAAGTCAGGTATATGCCCAACCATATCGGATTCTCTAACGCTCAGTTGTAGATTTATTTTTCTCAATTTTTTCTTCTAGGTTTATTATTCTATCTTCTAATTCTTCTAACCACTCTTCATTTTCTTCAAATCTTGCTTGTGCTGGTTCATTATTATCAAACCAATCTGACTGCTTTTGCATATCTCTTTTCCACATAAGCATTTGAAAAAAGTGTTTAAACATTATTGATAACTACTAATGAACTCCACGCACTTATTAAACTGTGCCTGATATTTAGGTAATATTTTTAAGTCAAACACTACACAAGGTTGGTCGCCAGTATTTTTGATAGCAATATATGTACTTTCATCCATATAACCTGCTATACAAGTCCAATTCTTTTGTCCTCTTGGATACCTTTTATGTTGTATTTGCTGTATGTGATGCCCTTTATTCCAAAGTAAAGAACCATTACCACTATTCCATATAAAACGAATAGAGTATCGAGGGTCTCCTACTGAATTGTGCCAACCTATTGCTCCCCACTCTGGAGGAAGAACATAACAACTACTCCATGAAGTAGGTTTTTTATCAAGTATTAAAGTTTTAAATGCAATTCTTGTACTTTCACTAGACTTCCACCATTGCTCACTCATATACCTGTTAGCATAATCTATTCCATTTGATTTACCTACACCATTGTGATTTTCATCATTCATTTCATTTATCAAACCTCTAAGGTCTGTTCTTGGTATAGGGTGCTTGATAAATGAGTGTGGCAATCTTAATACTGACTGCGCCATTATATCTATCTTTGCTAAGACACCTTTATTTTTTATCTGTATTTCTTTGTGATACATTCTCTGTTGTTACCTTTCGATAGTAAATTACTACCTCTTTGAGTTCACGAATATATCGTTTTAACTCTTGCGTGTTGTATGCCATTAATTCATAGTCTGGCACACTCATGGCGAAGAATACTACTTGCCCCTGTTCTTTTTCCACTCTTTCTAAGAACTCCTCTAAGTTCTTATCACTAACCACATACCAGTATGGGTCTTTTAAATCTATCTCTCTTGGGAGAACTGGTTGTGCTATCTGTCTTTCTATTGGTTTAGCACTAACTTCTATCTGTTTAGTTGGAAGGAGACTGCACGACGAGATTATCGTCAGCGTTATCAATGTCCCTACTGTCTTGTTCAATACCATCAAATACCTCTTTAGTTGCTTTATTAGCTCTAGTCTCAATTAGACCTGGCTTTGCTGCGGCTAGCTTAGTTAAGTTGTGCCTTTTAAATATATCTAAATAACGATTCATTTCGCCTTGTATTTCGTTATTCTTTAGTTGTAAATCTGTTAAGGACTTTGTCTGTAATGCAAAGTCGTTTTGTAAGGTGCTGATTGCTTCTTCTTGCATTTGTATTGCACCTTCTAGTTTAATGTTGTTCTCTTTTAAAGTTTGGTTTTCATTCCATAAATACCAACTTCCCAATCCCAATACGAGAATGATTGCCATAAAAAATTGATTCATAGTTCCTCTATTTTGTAGTTCAATCCTTCTGCTCCTCGAATCTCTACTACCTCTTTGGTTTCAGTTTGAAACTTCAAGTATTTATCTTGTTTATTGAAAAACTTGCGAACTATATAAGTTGCATCATCACCGTCACCGTATGTGCTGTTATAACTAACAGTTAACTTATATCTTGTCGAGAAATAACTCTGTATTTTTAACCAAAGTTCTTTCACTTCCAATCCTTTCCTTCGAATAAGTTCGCCTCTGCTTCTCTACGGCGAGTAAGTCCTTCAAGAACTTTACCACCAGCTTTGTTCCATCTTTTTATCTGAGCTGGAACGCCCTCATAATCACCTGAGTTTAATACTTTTAATAAAGTAGAACTTTTAAAGTTTCCTACTCCTAAGTTATAAACCCAACTTACCAAAGCATCATACATATTTTGCTCTAATGGAACTGTCACTAAATCGTTTACTGCTTTTCCATATCCTTCTTCTATTTCGATTTCTAACATATGACTTGCATGGGCTTCACTCCATTCATCATCTTCATCAACACCTTGTGTGTGTCCATAACCTATAGTAAGTACTCCTGCAGCGCAGTAATATGCCTTACTCTCAAAGCCTTCAAAATGTTTAATTAGTTCTAGTCCATTCTCTGATATTTTCATACTATCTCCATAGTAGGGGGAGCTTTGCACTCCCCCGATGTTCTTAGACAGTCTTATGTAAGTGGTGTAATTGCCAGAAACATTACACTAGCACCAAAAGATGCTAGAAATATCTGATTTACAGCGTGGCAGAACTCTCCGTTCTCACATATACTATCACGAACTTTTAAAGCGATTGCTTTCATTAATTTATCTCCAAGATTTTCCTCTTAGAATCTGGAGTTCGTGACAGAGCGATTGTCAGTAATCCGTCTTGTAGATTCACTTTATCTACTTGTAGGTCAGCGTTTAGAATAAATCTTCGTTCAAAAGATTTTAAACTTAGCCCTTGATGAACAAAGCGCTCATCATCACCTAGTTTGTGTTCTTTTTTACCCTTGATTTGAAGTTCTTTGTTATCAAAAACAATCTCCAACTCATCTTTTTTCCAACCTGGCACTGCGATTTCTATTCGATAATCACCTGCCCTTTCGATTAAATTATATCTTGGATAGCTACTCTCCGTATAACTCGGTAGAGAGGGTGTATCCAATCCAAGCCAAAACTTACTTAAGTCAATACTCATTTTTTCCTCCATAATTCCTTTTCAGTAAATATTCACATCTCCTTTCGGTAGATGCACCAATACGCAAGTGAAACCTATCACTTACAAAATAATTATAACAAAAATTGACCTTGATGTCAAGAACTATTTTTCATCATCAAAAGACAAGATGCCTTTCTCCTCTAAATAGTCAATCGTTCCTCTTATGCCAATCTGTTTTCCAAAGTAGTATGCTCCTACTGTAAACCAAACTAGCACAATTAAATAGCTTATATCATTATTCATAGATAATATTATAGCAACTTTCCGAACTTAAGTCAAGAAAATAATTATAGTTAACTGAAAATAGTTCTTGACATGAGTCATTAATTTTAGTATAATATATTTATTAAAAAGGAGAAAGAATGAGTAATACTACTACATTGCGTAAAACACATTCTGATTTCGGTGGAGGTCAAACCATCTTTTCTAAAGGTGCAAAAGACATAGAAGCGAATCTGAATAGTGTAGTTCCACTCGTAATGGAACAAATAAAAGAAGATTATCCAAACTATACTATAGAACATCACAAGAATATTCGTAAGGATAGCAGTTTCTATGACTTAGACGGATATAAACTTCATAACCCCAATGCAAACATCAAACCTGATGGAGGCATGATTACAGTTAATGGTTATCCTGTGTTCTTTGGCGAAGTCAAAAATCAGGGTACAAATCATCTAAGAAAGCGAGAAGGTCTACCAAGACAAAGTATGGGTAACGGCATTGAGCGTATCTACAAGAACATTGTAGAGATTTCACACATTATGAAAAACTACGACATCATGCCTTATGTCATCTTTGTACAGGGCAGTGACTTTCATGAAGGTAGTTCAATCATTGACCGACTTTCAATGCTTTCGCCCTTCAATCAACTTAAAACAACAGAAACTAGCGTATTCATTAAAATCAATGAAAATTGGGATGACGAACCAGAAACATTCTCTGCTGCAGAAATGTATGATATTGTCTATAAACAATGTAATGCATCTATGGCATACTACGAAGAAATGCATACCATTTCATACTACAACGGGAGGTGGGCACTCAATGGCTAGTTGGACACAAGAACAAAAATACTTTCTAAAAAGGCACTATAACGAAATGCCTACTAAAGAAATCGCAGAGAAACTTAACAAGTCCGAAGAAGCAATTCATTCAAAAGTTGCTTACTTAAGAAAAAGAGGTTGGACTTTTAACAGGAGAAATGATGCCATCAGTTAATCTTCGAGGAATGTCATTCGAAAAAGGTATGAGAATCTTTCGCAAGAAAACTACTCACATTCGAGATGAAGTTCGCAGTAGAGAGTTCTATGAAAAACCTTCTTCAAAGCGAAATGCTACCAACAATTATAGGAAGCGAACACAAGAACTCGAGAAACGAAAGTTATTTGAACTCGAAAGAAGACGAAAAATTACATCAAATGGTAGAAAGTAATAAAGAATTATTTTACAAAAGTATGTTTCACCTCAATCTGAAATCATACAGGAAAATATTTTTTCGATACCAAAACTCGCCTCAACACAGGATTTCATATACCTGAGAAAAACAGTTCTTGCTTTCTGTTGAAAGTCATGGTATAATATAATCATAAATTATGATAGTTAACCAACACAAACCACTGAGTGCTCTTGCTTGACTAACCCATGCTTTGAAGCTGGAACGAAGCGATAGCGAGAGTGACAGCTGGGCATGCAAATTAGTCAAATCTAAAGAGCATGGTTGTGTAAACTAATCATTTCAATGAAACCAAACAATACCCACTCGGGTATATTCAATTCCCACATCAACTACTAATTACTACAATTTCGTCTAAACCAAACAACCAACTCAATCAACGCATTTGCGCAAGTCGCGAATTATTTTAAGCAATAAAAAACCCACTACAAGAGTGGGCTTTCCGTGTTTCTACTAATTTCCCCTTAGTCGTTCACAAGTTTTCGTTAGTCTTTTCTAGTCCAATCTAGCTACTTCGTACCCGTGTGGGTCTAGTTTAAGCGTTGCGACTTAGAGGTATGTTCTTGTCCTGTAGCATTCTTATTCTTTGAACTTCAATTGTTTCTCTATGACCATCTGCAAATCGAAGTCTTGCTTTCATTCCTGTTGCACTTTCTAGTAGTCCAAGACATTC
>Ga0129342_1000328_pt1 | contig 19481 bp, 15 predicted proteins | sample CPBDNA_5_FD_94426 | JGI IMG/M metagenome (GOLD analysis project Ga0129342, IMG submission 94426) | Freshwater to marine salinity gradient microbial communities from Chesapeake Bay, USA - CPBay_Sum_15_0.2_DNA | ecosystem: Environmental > Aquatic > Marine > Coastal | place: USA: Chesapeake Bay...
ATCGGTTCGTCTTTCGCACAGGCTTCGATCAGCGCTTCAGTCTCGAGTTGACGAAACTCAGGCTCGCCCTTGTCTACAAAAATTTCGCGCACCGAGAGCTTGGCACGTTTTTCGATCAACTCATCAGAATCGGCAAAACTGAGATTTAGTTTTTTGGCAAGTTCTCGACCAACAGTCGTTTTACCAGAACCCATCAACCCCACTAATACGATCAAATTCAACTTATTCTCTTTGCAAAACTCTCGGCGTTTCGCACAAAATCTTCGATGCTGTCGCCTCCGAAATTGCGCTGGGCTTCTTGTGCCAAAACCAAAGCAACCATCGTCTCGGCCACAATACCCATTGCAGGCACCGCGGTGACATCGGTGCGCTCTTTGAAACTCACAGTTTCTTGCTTCGTCACGGTGTCGACAGTTTTTAATGTTGGACGATTCAAAGTTGCCAATGGCTTCATCGCCGCACGCACTACAAGCATTTCACCAGTTGACATACCGCCTTCAGTGCCACCAGCCAAACTGGTTTCACGCGAATATTTGTTTGCTGATTCGTCCCAGATAATTGCGTCGTGCGCATTGCTGCCACGCCGCGCCGCAACTTCAAAGCCATCACCGATTTCAACACCCTTAACAGCTTGAATGCTCATAATCGCTTGGGCCAATAACCCATCTAGTTTGCGATCCCAATGTACGTAACTACCTAAACCCACCGGCATGCCATAGGCAAGCACTTCAACAATGCCACCCAAGCTGTCGCCATCTTTGGCTGCACTCTCAATTTCGGCGATCATTTTTGCCTCGGCCTCGGCATTGAAACATCGCACAGGAGATTCGTCGATTTGATCAAGATCATAAATTTGTGGACGTACTAAATTTTCACTTCGCGCCGAGCCCAATTGCAGTACGTGTGAAAAAACCGAAACATTTATCTGTTTAAGCAAAAGTTTCGCCAGAGCGCCAGCAGCAACCCGTGCGGCAGTCTCACGCGCACTTGCTCGTTCGAGCACATCGCGAGCGTCGTCAAAGCCATACTTCTGCATGCCTGTTAAGTCGGCATGACCAGGACGCGGCTGAGTTAACGGTTTTTTAGTTTTGCCCGGCTCAGGAGACATCTCTTCATGCCACACGTCGCTGCGAAACCACTCGCTGTTTTTGATTTCAATCGCAACAGGCGAACCCAGCGTGCGGCCGTGACGAATGCCGCCGATCAACACGATCTCATCTTGTTCAAATTTTTGTCTTGGTCCACGCCCAAAACCCAAGCGACGTCGGGCCAATTCGGCATTGATGTCTTGCGAAGTGACTTCTAGTCCGGCTGGCAGACCCTCAACGATCACAACTAGGGCTTGGCCATGACTCTCGCCCGCTGTGAGGTATCGAAGCATAAATATCAGGCTACCCCTGAGGCACAGTCAGCGCAGGGGCATTAAATATAGAACGCAGTTTCAACTAAGAAACTATTGGTGGTTGAGAGCCGCACGACGCATCAATTTGGTGTCGCCGCGCTCACCCAACCAAACTTCTTGCTGCAAAGACGCTTGATGCACCAACATCTCAAGGCCATCTACTGTTTGTGCACCAACTTTTTTTGCTGCCAACAACAAACCAGTTTCTAAAGGACGATATACCGCATCAAGCACAGTGTGTGTCGCATTGATCAGAGTCACGTCAATGGGCGCAACAACACTTTCGCTTTTTTGCTCACCACTCGGATTAAACCCGACCGGCGTCGTATTGATAATTATCTGTGCATTAGCGACCTCACGATCAAGATTTGAACTAACACGACAGTTCTCATAATTTTGAGCGATTGTTTCAGCGTTTGCGGGCGTGCGATTAGCGATCACTACTTCGGTCGCACCATTCTTGATCAACGAATAAACAACTGCGCTCGCTGTACCGCCTGCGCCCAGAACAACTACTCGACTCTTGGCAATCTTCTGCGAACTGTTTGCTTCAATTGCGTTGCAAGCACCTTGGCCATCGGTGTTCGTAGCGAAGATTGAGCCATCTTGTCGCAGCATGACCGTATTGGCCGAATTGGTCGTTTTGACTATCTCATCAATTTCACCGATTTCTCGCACAAGTTTTGCGACTTCATTCTTATGCGGCATTGTCACTGAGTAACCAGCGATGCCAAACACGGTCATTGCATCGAGTGCATCTTTGACTTTGCCAGTTTCAACTAGAAATGCGAGATAAAGCCAATCAACTTTCAAAGAGTCAAATACTGCGTTATGAATTATCGGCGACAAACTTTGCACTACAGGATTACCAATTACTGCTGCTAATCGTATGCCCGAATCAAGAGTCCTACTGATCAAGGCAAGAATCCACCAGCGCGCGCCGTTTCAACATTTCTCTCATGATCCTTGATAGTCGCTGCGAAGGTGTGCCCGCCTTTATCGTCGCTCAGAACATAAAAAATGTAGGCGCAGTTGGATGCTTTTTTTATATCTTTACAAATCGGGTCGCTTAGTGGTGGGTTCGGGGCGGGATTAAGAGCCGCTCGAATCGCTGCCCTACCCGGATTAGCAATTGGCGTCGGTGGCAGACCCTTTGACTTGTAGGTGTTGTACAGACTTTCAATCGCTTTCAACTCACTGAAGGTGGCGTTCGGATCGGCGTTGTAGTACAGCGTCGCATCAATTTGCAACGGCATACCTCTATCAAGACGGTTGTAGATGACTCTAGAAATTTTTGCTCGGTCAACTTCTAATTTTGCTTCACGTTCAATCAGCGAGGCGATAATCAAAACCTCATACGGTGAGCGACCGACTTTTTCTTTGGCTTGGTCAAGACCTTCTTGAATGCCCACACGCTCCATCAATCGCAACATTCGGTCGATTACGCCAGAAGAGGCTTCGTCACCAGATATTTGATAGGTGTCCGGAAACAACAAACCTTCCAATCTGAATTCAGCATCGTCTAATCGACTCGGATCATTAGGTCCAAAACTTGATGAGAACGCCGGGTTATTGGCAGTGTTCAAAAAGTCTTGAACTGTGATTCGAGAAGTTTTCTCTTCTATTCGCGATGCCATTTTGGAGACGGTAAAACCCTCAGGAAAAGTAACTTTTGTGAATGTCGCTGACGGACTTGTATTCAAAACCTTCATGATGTTGCCAATGTGGCTACGGGGCGTCAGCAGGTAATAACCGGGCTGTAAGTCAATACCGCCTTTTCGTGCAACATAAAACTGAAATACGCGCGAATTGACGATGAATCCCTCGTCTTCAAGTCGGCGACTCACACTCGTAACTGTGTCATCGGGATTCACTGTGAAGTTCGTCGCGGCTTGAACCACCCCTACGACTGAATCTGGTGGATTCAACTGACGCAAATACCAAAGTCCGCCAACCATCAGCGAAATTACAACTGTCATCACAACTGAAAGCGCGATGACGACTACTCGTGAATCTGGTCGCCGCTCAACGACTTCATCTTCGAATTCACTACCACCCCACGCATCAGGACCGTCCCATGGGTCTTCTTGCCAATCTGTGGCATCATCATTTTTCATTTGCGATTCCGATCTGCGTGATCAAGCCACCCTTGCAGCATTACAGCAGCCGCAATTTTGTCGACAATCCGTCGTCTCGCTTGGGCCTTCATGTTTGCTTGCATCATTGATTCGTTAGCAGTTTTTGAAGTCAATCGCTCATCGTACGAATGGACCGGCACACTAAGCGCGATTTCCATCTCGTTAATCTCTTCTTGAGCACTCTTAGCGGCGGGGCCGACTTTGCCAGACATACTGAGTGGCATACCAACGACCACACATTCGACTTCATACTCGTCGATCAATTCTTGAATTTTTTTGTGATCTTGAGCATGCGTCGAAGATCGCGTCAACACGGTTAGCGGCGAGGCAATAACGCCACTGCTATCACTCATCGCTACCCCGATTCTTCGCGTGCCAAGATCGATGCCGAGGATACGCATTGATGGTCTAGACAATTTTGCTTGATGCTTGCGCCGCTACGAGCAATGCCTCGTCGAGAGCAGACGCGTTTTTGCCGCCCGCAGTTGCAATGTCACCCTTACCGCCGCCTCCGCCACCAACCATTTTCGCGGCCTGGCTGATTAGATCGCCTGCAGGTGTCGTGACACCCGAACCAGTTGCTGCAACCAATGCAACACCTCCAGCTGGCGTCACACCACCCAGCACGACTGCTTTAATTTCTTTGCTTGCTCGAATTGCCATCGCCAACTCTCTTAGATCGCCTGGTGAAAGGTCATCAACTCGTTGGATAACGACACCGTTGTTGCTCTTGCTAATGAATTCAGCTGCTCGACCACGAGCCGCTGCCGATCGCAACGATTTGACTTCGTCATTCAACTCTTTAACTTCAGCAATTTTTCTTGAAATCGATTCGACAAGCGCTGCAGAGTTCGTATCTAGCAATTCATTGAGTTTTTGAATCGTGCGTGCAGTTGAAATCACATAGTCGACAGCATTTTGGCCCGTGACCGCTTCGATTCGACGCAAATTAGAACCGATTGAACCTTCTTCGACAATCTTCACCAGACCGATATCGCCGGTCGCTGCGGCGTGAGTGCCTCCGCACAACTCGATTGAGTCACCTGCCTCTAAAACACGAACCATATCACCATACTTGTCACCAAAAAATGCAATCGCGCCAGCCTGAGTGGCCTTTTCTTTCGAAGTCTCATAATTTTTGACATCAGAATTTGTCAAAACCTGAGCGTTAGCAATGCGTTCGATTTGTTCGATTTCGATAGTTGAAAGTGGTGCGTAGTGGCTGAAGTCAAACCTCAATCGTTCTGCTGAAACTAGCGAGCCAGCCTGCTTCACATGCTCACCCAAAACTTTTCGTAATGCGTAGTGCAAAATATGAGTTGCTGTGTGATTCTTGCGAGTCGCATTACGCAAATCAACATCAATGGTCGCCGTCACTTCGGCTCCCACTGTTATCTCACCAGAAAGAACGCCGACATGCTTGCGCAATCCGGGCAGTGCGAAGACCGTATCTGACACCTTGATCTCGCCACTCAAGCAACGAATCGTGCCTCGGTCACCAACTTGGCCTCCGCTTTCTGCATAAAACGGAGTCGCGTCTAAAAAGACCTCAACACAAGATTCGTCTATGGCGACGATCGACAACACTTTGGCAGAACATGAGTCAGATTCATAACCCACGAACTTGGTTTGACCGTGCGCGTCAAGCACTTGACGATATTGGTCAAGTACATCGTCGTTGGTTGCTGAACCTTTGCGCGCGGCTTTTGCACGCGTGCGCTGCGCATCCATTTCGGTTTCAAATTCGGCAATGTCGACATTGATGCTTCGCTCACCAGCAATCTCTTGGGTAAGTTCGAGCGGAAAGCCATAAGTGTCATGCAACACGAATGCACTCTTGCCACTAAGAGTTGACTTCTTCTTCGAAGTTTTGATCGCCGAGAACTCATTTTCTAACAAGTTCAAACCATTTTTCAAAGTCTGTCTGAAACTCTCTTCTTCTTTTGTCAACACACCAAGTATGAAATCTTTGTTCGTCTTCAAAGTCGGATGGGCTTCTTGCATGATTTCAACGGCCGTTTCAACCAGTTGAGGCATCACTAACTTGTCGGTGCCAAGCAAGTATGCATGACGCACCGCGCGCCTAAATATTCGACGCAGAACATATCCCCGTCCTTCATTGCTCGGAAAGACACCGTCATTGACGAGCATCGTCGCCGACCGAGCATGTTCGGCAAGTACCCGCAATGAAAAACTCGACCGGTCTTCATAATCGCCAACCAAATATTTTGTGGATGTCGCTGACTGCGCTTGTTCGATCAACGGAAACAAGACATCGGTCTCCCAAATTGAATCTTTGCCCTGCTTGAGAGCCAAGATTCGCTCTAACCCTGCGCCCGTATCAATAGACGGTTTAGGTAACGGAGTGCGACTGCCATCTTTATCTTGGTTGAACTGCATGAACACGAGATTCCAAAACTCTAAAAAACGATCACCCTTCGGATCGTTTAATGGTCCACCGTCTGGCCCGAACGAAGGACCGCGGTCGATATGAATCTCAGAGCACGGACCGCACGGACCAGTCTCACCCATTTGCCAAAAATTATCGGCATCACCGAGACGCTGAATGCGATTCATCGGCACACCAACTTGATCGTGCCAAATCTGTTCTGCCTCGTCGTCACTTTCGTGAACGGTTATCCAAAGTTGATCACCATCAAAGCCGAAAACTTCGGTGACTAACTGCCAGCTCCAAGGTATTGCGTCAGTTTTGAAGTAGTCGCCAAAACTAAAATTGCCGAGCATTTCGAAAAATACGCAGTGACGCTTGGTTCGACCAACGTCATCCAAGTCGTTGTGCTTGCCACCAGCGCGGGCACACTTTTGAACACTCACCGCTCGCTTATACGGCGCCACTTCATCGCCAACGAAATATGGCTTGAAAGGCACCATGCCAGCCACGGTGAACAAAATTGTCGGATCATGGGGTATCAAACTTGCTGATTCAACTTTTGTATGGCCGCGCTGCTCAAAAAAGCCCGTGAAAGCCTTTCTTAGTTCGTTCGCAGTGCGAATTTCAGCCACCATGAACGACAAGCCTACTATTCACCTTCTAACGCAGGGCGTCAGGTTTAATTCAGCGAGATGTCAGATGGCTTTATTGTTGAGTCGAATTCAGTTTCTAAGTCGGTCTGATTAGCGAAGATCTTCTCAAGTTCACCGTCGTTGAGTGCTTGCCCGCCCGAGTAACCCTGCCAAAGACCTTGCACATTTTCTTTAATTGAGTCGAAAATTTCGATGAACTTTTCGATCAATGCATCGGTTGAAAACTGTTGCGGGTTCGCAGCCGCCTTCTTTTTCAAATAACTCAGGCCGAACACAGCAAGCACGGCGCCAATTACAACCCAAAAAAATCGCTTGATCATTTATCTTTTCTCGCTTTGTTTTGTGCTTTCTTACCTAAATCTACGTTAATCATTTTTTCGGCAATTTCTCGCTCGTTACCGTGATTTGAAGGCTGATAATAATCACCGCGTACGTCGGGAGAACCCGGACTCGACTCGGGCATATATTGCTGCTCGACAAAACCCCTTGGGTCGTCGTGCGGGTATACATAGCCAACACCATGACCGAACTCGCGGGCACCTTCATAGTGCCCATCTCGAAGATGTGCGGGCACCTCGCTGTTGACACCACGTTGAATATCTTCGCGCGCCGACCAGATGCCAAGAGCGACTCGATTGCTTTTTGGAGCTGTAGCCAAATAAACAACCGCCTGCGCCAAGTTAAGTTGCGCTTCTGGAAGACCAACATGTTCAAGTGCGGTCGCCGCAGCAACCGCCACCACCAGCGCATTCGGGTCAGCCATGCCGATATCTTCGCTCGCCAAAATAACAAGCCGTCTTGCAATAAAACGTGCATCATCGCCTGACTCAAGCATTCGCGCAAGCCAAAACAAACCAGCCTGCGGGTTTGAACCACGAATACTTTTAATAAATGCTGAGACGACGTCGTAGTGATCGTCTCTGCCATAACGCAGCGCACTTACGCCGAGTGCCGCATCGACATGACTCATCGTGACATGTCGATTATTCTCATGTGAGAGCGCACACGCAACTTCAAGTGCGGTCAACGCCTGTCGGGCATCACCGCCACAACGCTGTGCCAATGTTTCTAACGCCTCTTCGTCGGCGGTAACTGATTCGGCCACGACACCGCGTTGCAACAATTCTTTGACATCACTGACCAGCAAAGGCTCTAGGCGAAACAATGTTGACCGGCTTCGTAACGGTGCATTAATTTCAAAATACGGATTCTCCGTCGTTGCGCCGATCAATGTAATAACCCCAGATTCAACCGACGGCAAAAGTGCGTCTTGCTGAGATGTCGAAAACCGATGAATCTCATCGATGAATACGATCGTCCCCCGACCAAACTGACCAAGTCGTTCACTTGCGCGCTCGATGACCTCGCGAACATCTTTCACACCAGCGCTAACCGCCGAAAGTCTCTCAAAGTGACGATTGGTGGTTAGGGCAACGACCTCGGCAAGTGTCGTCTTACCTGTGCCCGGTGGCCCCCAGAAAATTACTGATGAGAGTCGATCACCTTCGATGAGCGAACGCAATGGAGAATTTTTCGCAACAAGATGACGCTGACCAACAACTTCGTCAAGCGCCCGCGGTCGCAACCTTGCCGCAAGTGGAGCCTGTGATTTCAATCGTTCAGCCGCCGCAGCGCTGAACAAATCGCTTGTCATTTTGCCGCAGGTGGCAACAGCCTGATGCCCAATTCGTTTAGTTGACTCGGGTTTACTGTCGTCGGTGCATTAGTCATCGGATCAGAACCCGACTGCGTTTTCGGAAATGCGATCACCTCGCGAATGTTGTCTTCTCCGGCCAAAATCGCCACGAGTCGATCAATACCGAACGCGAAACCACCGTGCGGTGGCGCTCCGTACTTAAAGGGTTGCAAAAAGAAACCAAACCGATTGTCGGCATCTTCATCGCTTATACCGAGTTGCCTAAACACCCGGCGCTGCAAATCTGGCTCATGAATTCGAATTGAACCTGAGCCCAACTCCCAGCCGTTTAGAACTAAGTCGTAGGCCAACGCTCTGACTGAAAGTGGATCGCTTTCAAGGCGATCCACATCTTCGTGATGTGGGTGACAAAAAGGGTGATGCCCAGGTTGTGGCATCTTTGTAGTCGGGTTGATGCCAACGAACATCGGAAAATCAACCACCCATACATATCTATAGGGCCCTTCGTGCACCGGCGGTCGACCCAGATCATTGCGCAGTTGACCCAAGACCGAGCAAGTCGTTGACCAGGTGTCGGCAACCATCAAAATCAAGTCGCCTACTTCGGCCTTGGTGAGAGCAAGTAGTTGAGCCTGCTCTGACTCAGACAAAAATTTGGCTACTGGCGAATCAAGCACTAACCCCTCGGTAACTTTCAGCCACACGAGACCCTTGGCGCCAAGTTTTTTTGCTTTATCAGTTAGTGCATCAAGTTTGTTGCGTCCCGATGCAGCCTGCTGCGGATAGTCAGCCGCGCGCACACAAATCGCTTTAATCGACTCAGCCGAAGCAAACGCCTTGAACTCAGTCTTTGCGAAAACACTGGTCATTTCGATCAACTTCATTTCAAATCGTAAATCGGGCTTGTCAATGCCGAATTGGTTCATCGCGTCATGCCATGTCATGCGCTCAATCGGTGGCGGCTCTGAGCCGGTTGCAGCCTTCGCGGCTGCAATTACAGCGGTTGAAATCATCGCCATCACATCGTCTTTATTGACAAAACTCATTTCAGCATCAAGTTGCATGAATTCGTATTGACGATCAGCGCGCAAATCTTCGTCGCGCAGGCACTTAGCAATTTGGTAGTAGCGATCGATGCCAGCGACCATGAGTAATTGCTTCCATAATTGTGGCGACTGCGGCAAAGCATAAAACGAACCAGGCTCATTGCGAGAAGGAACCAAAAACTCTCTGGCACCCTCGGGCGTGCTCGGCATTAAAAGTGGCGTCTCAATTTCGGTGAAACCTTGCGACTCCATAGATTTGCGGATCGCCGAGTTGACTGATGCCCTCAAACGCAAATTCTTTTGCATTCGCTCTCGACGAATGTCTAAATAGCGATACTTGAGGCGAACATTTTCGTCGACATCGTCACCACGTTGATCAATCGGAAACGGTGGTGGTTCGGCGTTGTTAAGAATCTCAATCGTGCAATCAGCCAATTCAACTTTGCCCGTTGGGATATTTTCGTTAACCGTACCCTCTGGGCGTGCCTGAACCGTGCCGGTAACTCTGAGCACCCATTCACTTCTGACATCGACTGAATTATCAACCACACATTGCACGATGCCACTGAAGTCGCGAAGGTCTAAGAAAGCAAGATGCTCACCGTGTTCTCTGCGTCGACCCACCCAGCCACACAAAGTCACCTTCTGGCCGATGTTTTCAGCACGCATGTCTCCGCACAAATGAGTTCTGAGTGCTGTGCTATTCATTTTTTGGTTCATTTTTTTTGTGCTTTCATTTGATGTCTAATGCTTTGCGAATTTCACCGAGCAAGTCTTTTCGAGCGATTGCGAACTGCTCGCCAGAGCCCATGGGCCGTAACATTATGCTCGATTTCTCGACTTCTTCGCTGCCAATTATTAGTGCAATTTTTGCACCACTTCTGTCGGCCGATTTCATTTGAGCCTTCATGCTTCGCAAGTCATAGGCGCGGTCTGCACGAAAACCGTTGCTTCGCAATAGATGACATAGTTCGTGCGCGTGACTACCATCGACTGTGTCGACAACAAAGACATCGACCGCGGTTTGGGGCGCATCAAAAACTCGCTCGACGTCGCATGCGAGAAGTGTTCGATCTAGACCCAATGCGAAGCCAATGCCTGGTGTCGCCGGCCCGCCGAGTGCTTCAACAAGACCGTCGTAACGGCCACCTCCACCGATCGCCGTGTGAGCGGCTTCGAGTGCCGTTGATGTGAACTCAAATGTCGTGCGACGGTAATAATCGAGGCCACGCACCAAACGATTATTCATTTCGTACTTAATATTCAATGCGTCTAACGCCTGTAAAACTGTTTCAAAGTGTTCGCGCGCCGCTGTGCTGATCAACTCACGAATTACGGGGGCCGCTTCGATCACTTTTTGATCTGGTTCACGCTTTGAATCAAGCACTCGCAATGGATTGCGTTCTAGAGTGGCGCGACTTTCTGCCGTAAGACTCTTTTCGTTTGCCCTTAGATATGTAGACAATTGTTGCGAATATTTCTCTCGGTCACCTTCGTCGCCCAGCGTGTTGATTGACAGCTTTACTTTTCTCAAGCCGAGATCTGCATAAAATTTTGCGGCCAAGGCGATAACTTCTGCATCAAGCAACGGGTCATTGGCGCCAAGGGCCTCGACACCAACTTGGTCAAATTGTCGATATCTGCCCTGCTGGGGTTTCTCGTAGCGAAAATTCGGACCTGAATACCAAACCTTCCAGGGCGTCGTCGGACGATGTTCAACAAAAGCTCGACAAACACTCGCTGTCTGCTCAGGCCGCAGAGCAACATGGCGACCACCCTTGTCGTGAAAGTCATACATTTCTTTCGTTACTACTTCTGTTGCTTCGCCAAGTCGCAAAAAGACATCTAAGTCTTCAAACATCGGTGGAATTATGTAGCTATAACCAGCCGCTTCGACCGCGCGCGCAAAAACCTCTTGAAATGCGCGCCAACGCGCAGAGTCAGGCGCCAATATGTCGCGTGTACCGGGCGAAGTCTTGAATTCAGGCACGCGTGAAGGCTAGACGCTTTGGCGACACAAGCGAATCATCATCTAGACGCCGACGGGTGTGCGATATCTTCAGCATCAAGCGAGACCGATGCGACCACAGGCAACACCCGATTCGCATCGTAAACACCATCGATGCGCTTTATCACCCTCAAAACTGACTGCAAATGACTGGGATCAGCGAATTCAAATTCAAAACGCATCCGCGCCACTCTGTCAGAGCCCGTATGCGTTGTGCATGCAACGATGTTCACATGCTCATCTGAAAGTGCATTGGCTACATCTCGCAACAGACGAGAGCGATCTAACGCTTTAACTTCAACTGCCGCAATAAACATTGTGCTTGACCCATCAGACGACCACTCAACATCGACTACTCGCGCTGAATCTTCGGCAAGGGCCGTGGCGTTTGCGCAGTCGGCACGGTGCACTGTCACACCGCGACCTTTGGTCACAAAACCCGTCACTTCATCGGGCGGTACTGGTGTGCAGCAACGAGATAGACGAACCAGCACATCAGGCATGCCTTCAATGTGCACACCATTTTTTTGGTTAACACTCGAAACATTGCCGCCAACTGATGACATTGACAGTTGATCTGGCTGTAGGCCATCGCGCATGCGTTTTGACATGCGTTCGACCGTCGCCACAGCGTCAACTCGTTGGTCACCGATTGCAGCAAAAAACTCATTCACGCTCTCAAAACTGAGCAGAGCAACTTCGTCTTGCAAAACCTGCGACGAAAGAATCTTCTGTGCGGGCAAACCTGCTTGACGAAGACGCTCGACAAGTTCGTCTCGTCCATTTTCGACCAAGTCTTCAAGACGCTCGCGAGTCAACCATTGTTTGATCTTGCTTCGCGCCTTTGGCGAAACAACAAACTCAAGCCAATCTTCGGTGGGTTCGCTTGTCTCGCCTTGAGAAACAAGAATTTCGCAAGTGTCACCCGATGCAAGTTTGTAATCAAGCGGCACCAGACGACCGTTCACGCGGGCACCCATGCAACTATGCCCCACTTCTGTGTGAACCGCATATGCGAAATCGACTGGCGTCGACAAGACCGGCAGCGTTATCACGCGGCCCTTGGGCGTAAACACGAACAACTCGTCTTGTTCAAGATCCGTTTTTAAGATCTCCAAGAATTGACTTGGGTCTGAAACCTCACCTTGCCAATCAATTATGCGATTGAGCCAGTCAATGTCGCCTTCGGTAACAGTGTCTTTGTAGGCCCAGTGTGAAGCAACGCCCCACTCTGCCCGCTGATGCATTTCTTGCGTGCGAATCTGCACCTCAATTGGTTTGCCACCAGGTCCGACGACGGTCGTATGCAGAGATTGATACAAATTGAATTTTGGCATTGCGATGTAATCTTTGAATCGACCAACTATTGGCTTCCAATGTCCGTGAATGGCGCCGAGCACCGTGTAGCAATCTTTTTCTGACTGCACGACAATTCGAATCGCCAGCAAGTCGTAGATATCGTCGAACTCGCGGCCCTTTTGCACCATCTTTTCGTAGATGCTCCAAAGGTGTTTGCCGCGCGCCGTAAGTTCAGCATTGATCTTCACTTCTTTTAGCCATTGCTGAACCTGACCGATGGTTTTTGCCAAGTAGACATTTCTCTCGGGCGCCCGAGTTGCCACAAGATGATCGAGTTCGGCATATCGCTTCGGATACAACGCAGCGAATGCCAAATCTTCAAGTTGCTGTTTAATCTCTTGCATTCCAAGACGATGAGCAAGAGGAGCATAAATATCAAGAGTTTCCTGTGCAACCCTTTGTTGCTTTTCGTGGGGCACAGCGGCGATCGTGCGCATGTTGTGCAAGCGATCTGCAAGTTTGATCATCAATACGCGTAAATCGCGCGCCATTGCCACCAGCATTTTGCGCATTGTCGCTGCCTGTTGAGCCTCTTTCGAATCAAACTGCAGGCGTTCTAGTTTGGTGACACCATCGACAATTGCAGAGACTTCGCTGCCGAAATTGCTTTCGACATCAGAGATTGTTATTTCGGTATCTTCGACGGCGTCATGCAGCAATGCCGCGACTATTGAAACTTCATCAAGACCAATGTCGGCGACAATGCGGGCAACAGCAATTGGATGATTGATGTACAGTTCTCCGCTTGATCGATTTTGATTCGCATGCGCTGATCGGGCCATTTCATACGCAGTATTAATGAGCGAAACGGAGCCTTTTGGATGCCTCGACTTATAGGCAGTCAGCAACGGCGAAAGCTCTTCGGCAATCGTTGTATTTTGGCGCCGCCACGGCAGCACCCTCGATGAGGTGGCCATGTCTAAAGCGTAGTGCTAACGGCGTTTTTTTCGAGGTCGCGGTGGGTGCGTCAAAACAGCACTAACCCGCTTTTCGGTGTTGCTAGTTGCAGATTGACTCGCATTTGTCGCCAGATCACTTGTACCCGATGACACAGCAGCCATTTTTGAATTTTCACCCGAGCCCATGAGTACTGACAGCGCACTGCCTGTCGCGATCTGACCCTTATAAGGTCTGTATCTCGTTTCATCGCGTTTGAGCAAATCTAAGAGCGGAACCGCAACAAAAATTGACGAGTAAGTGCCGGCCAGCATGCCTACCAATAGCGCAACGGCAAATTCTTCGAGACTCTTTGCGCCAAGAATAAATGAACCGACGACCAACAACGAAATTACAGGTAACGCCGATGAGAGCGTCGTGTTAAGTGAACGCGCGAGCACTTCATTGGTCGAAATGTTGGCGATGTTGGCAAACGACTGACGTGATGTGGCGAACTTCTCTGCATTTTCTTGTACTCGATCGAAAACAACCACGGTGTCATAGAGCGAATAGCCCAGGATCGTTAAGAAGGCAACAACAGTTGCAGGCGTTACTTCAAAACCGAATAGCGAGTACACGCCGACACTGATCAATACGTCGTGAACCATCGCAACAAAAGCCGCAATTGCCATCTTCCATTCGAGACGCCAAGAGATATAGAGCGAAACAATCACGAAGAACGCAACCAAGGCTCGAACTGCTTTTTCAGTAATGCTGCGACCCCAAGATGAGCTGACAGAGGCAACGCTCACCTCTTGGACTTCGACTTTGGCTAGTTCAGCAAAAGATTGCTGAACAGCAAGGCGAACTGCTTCGGGTTGATCGCCGACTTGCACTCGCAACACCTGCAACTCGCTGCCTGTCAAAAATTGAATCTTGGCATTTGACGCCTCAACGTTGTTGGCGCCGAGAACATCTCGTGCATCTTGATCGGTAAGAGAACCTGCAGGAACTTCCCATGCGACTCCGCCGCGAAAGTCAATGCCGAGTTCAAGGCCTTGAAATAGCAACGACACTGCCCCAGCGAGAACAATTATTAGTGAGACCGTGAGACCAAAGATTCGCTTACCGATGAAGTCGAACGTTGTCTCGCCACGATAGAGCCGACCAAATCCAGAGAAAATTTTCATTAAATTACCTCTGGCTTCACTGTTTGAATACCCAAAATCTTGCGACCTTGTGCGCCTTTTGACCGTGCATAAAGAAGAACCGCACTTCTTGTAAAGAAAAACGTCACAATAATGTCAGTTAGCGCAGAAATACCCAAAAAGAATGCGAAGCCTCGAACCGAACCGACGGTGAGATACCACAACACAATTGCGGCTATAAACGAAACCGTATCGGCTGCGACGATTGTGCGCCACGCTGACTCAAAACTACGCAACGCAGAATTTTTCAGAGTCTTACCTGCCCGAATTTCGTCTTTAATTCTCTCAAAGAACACGATGTATGAGTCAACAGCGATGCCGATCGAAACGATAATGCCGGCGATGCCTGACAACGAAAGCGCAAGACCATTGCTACGAGAAAGAAATGAAATCACGCTCCACAAGAGCGCAACTGAGACGCCCAGACCTGCAAGAACAAAGAGAGCCATCAGCCTGTAGTAAGCGAGCAACAGCAAGGCAACCAACAACAAGCCGACTATTCCGGAGATCAAGGCGGCGCGAAGTGAATCTGAGCCCAATGTTGCCGACACGGTCTGCGCCTGCGATACAACAAAGCGCACTGGAACCGCACCGAACTCAAGAATTTTGGCCAGGTCACGAGCCTCTTCAGGCGTGAACGAACCAGTGATTTGTACAGTTCCGCCGGTGAACTCGGGCTCATTTACCGTTGGCGCAGAGATGACGGTTCCGTCGAGCACCATTGCGAGTTGGCCGGTTGGACATTCGGCCGTTCGATTAAAACACGCAGCGGCAAGCCTGTTCCATAATTGGTCACCATCTGGCCCACTTCGTAAACCAACAACCACAGCCCACTGCCCCGATTGAACATCAGCGACCGCATCGTTCTTGAAAACTTTGCCTGACGCACCAGCCGGCCCCACGACATAAGCAACACCTTGTTTATCGAGCAGTAACACTGTCTGAGTCGGATCATTTGGATCATCACCAAGACCAGACGCTGGGTCGGCCTCTTGCGTTTCAGTGGTAGACGCTGGCGTCGACGCTTCAGCCACTGTCGTCGCGCTAGCAGCGACAGTTGTAGCAGTCGAAATCACTTTTGACGCGCCAGGACCACCCGAAACTACGCCTGCCCCATCTTCAACAGAATCAGAAGTTGGCTCTGGCAATGTTGTTTCACTTGTCGGCACACTTGTGTCTGGGTTTTGATTTAGAAAACCTGTTTGCAAAACCGGACGCAACAAAAGTTCTCCGGTGCGTCCGATTATGTCGAGGGCTTGTTGTTGATCTTTTACACCAGGTAAGTTGACAACGACGGTGCTGCCTTGCAAAATAATTTCTGGCTCAGCTACGCCAATAGAGTCAACTCGTGCGCGAATAATTTCAACAGCAACATCGAGACCTGTCGCATCGAAATCACCCTCGGGTTGCAAAGTGACAGAAGCACCACCCTGCAAGTCGAGACCAAGGGCTGGCGTGTTTCCGGCTACGAGATTTGCAACAAGTCCAGATGCGACGACAACGATCAGCAACGTCAGCGAAATGATGTGGCGACGTTTATTCATTTATTTTTGAACAATCTGTCTAAAAAGTCTCAGAGACTCACTCGGCTGGCTTCGAATTTGCCGAAACTTTGCGGGCAATTGAGCCCTTGGTGACACGAATCTCGACTTTGTCCGCAATGTCGACCCATAGCCATTCATCTTCAACCGCGGAGACGAAACCATAAATACCTGAGTTCAGCACCACTTCATCACCCTCAGCAATGCTCTTTTGCAAGTTTGCTGTTTCTTTTTGGCGCTTGCGTTGCGGTCGCAACAACAAGAAATACATTGCAGCAAAAATTAGAACAAGAGGCAAAAAACCGAGAATCGGATTTGAAGCTTGTTCGTCTGCCGCTGCGGCCACGAGGCCTGGAGAAATGGTCGAAAACAACGAATCAATAGTTAAAGACATAGCAAGCAAGTCTAGGGGTTATGCCTTGTCGTTCGCAGTGTCTGCCCACACGGCCAATAAAGACTTTCGCAGACTTGAGAATACGCCGGTGGCAATTGCATCTCGCATTTGCGTCATCAAGTTCAAAGTAAAAGCAATGTTGTGAATCGAAACTAGCCGCGCTGCCGTTGGTTCGTTGACTTGAAAAAGATGGCGAATGTAACCACGCGTGTGTCGTTTGCAGACCGGACACGAACATTGCAAGTCGATCGGGTCTTGACTAGTTGCAAACTCGGCACGGGTGATGTTTAGCTTGCCGACCGAAGTGAGTGCAGTGCCGTGGCGACCTATTCGTGTTTGCATCACGCAATCAAACTGATCAACACCAAGATTGACGGCCTCGACTAATGACGCTGGGTCGCCAACTCCCATTAAATATCGGGGACGATCTTTTGGTAAATGTTCAATTGCCGCAGAGAGCGCAACCAACATTTCTTCGCGCGTCTCGCCCACTGACAAGCCGCCGATTCCGTAGCCATCAAATTCTAGGTTTGCAGTAATTTTTGCACTCTCTTGGCGCAACACCGGGTCAATGCCGCCTTGCACGATGCCAAACAAACTTTGATCAGATCGCGTATGGGCTGCCTTGGCTCGCGCTGCCCAATTCGAAGTGCGCTTCAGCGCGAGTTTGATTACGTCATCAGTGGCAGGTAATGAAGCACAAACATCTAAAACCATTTGAATATCGGCGCCGAGAAGTTGCTGAGTAACCACTGCTTTTTCTGGAGTGAATCTGTGCATTGAACCGTCATATGTTGACCTGAACGAAACACCTTCATCGTCGACGTCTGGATTCAACGAAAAAACCTGGAAGCCACCCGAGTCGGTAAGAGTCAGGCCCTTCCAACCCGCAAAAGCACCAAGGCCACCTAAGTCTGAGACAACTTGGGCACCCGGTCGAAGCATCAAGTGGTAGGTATTGCCCAACACAATTCGCGCACCAAGTTCTTCATAATCTTGCGCACTCAAATGTCTAATTGCTCCACGAGTGCCGACTGGCATGAAGCACGGTGTTTCGTATTCGCCTCTATGAGTTGTGGCGATGCCGGCGCGTGCCGATTGGTCGCGCGCAGTCTCACGAAATTTGACGGCGAACATGCGACTACACGGTATCTAGTTGCCGGTTACAAACACTGACGACGTTACAGGTGGCGATTTAAAAGCATTGCGTCACCAAACGAAAGCATGCGATATCGCTCGGCAATCGCAACTGAATAAAGATCACGCCAACGAGGGCCGACAAAAGCTTCGATCATCATCAACAGAGTTGTGCGTGGCATATGAAAATTAGTCAACAACAGATCTACAACTTTGAACTCATACCCACGAGAGATAAACATCTTGGTCCGACCAGATAAAACGCCACTAGTTGCAGCCGACTCGAGCGCACGAGTAGCAGTTGTACCAACGGCAATTACCCGTTCGGCTCGAGCGCACTCTTCAAGGGTCTCTTGAGTGACTCGATAATGCTCGCTGTGCATCGGATGCTCTAACGGGTTTTCAGATGTCACTGGGGCAAAGGTGTCTAAGCCAACCGTCAGATCAACGGTAAGCAATTTGATTCCTGCACTTTTCAATTCGGTCAATAGTTTTGGCGTGAAATGCAAACCTGCTGTGGGTGCCGCAGCAGACGCAGGTCGGTTGGCGTAAACAGTCTGATATCTGTCAGCCTGCTCGAGTCGTGTTTCGATGTACGGAGGCAGCGGCATCTCACCGTATTTTTTTAGCAGTGCCTCGACATCATCACGCATTTCGCCAACAAGTTCGACACTAAACGTGTCACCAGCCTTGGTGCGATCGCCAATGCGAACAACTTCAGAATTGTCAGATGCAAAAAGTGTCTCACCTAACTTGAGACGTTTGGCAGGCCGAATTAGTGCCTCCCATTTAAAAGGCGCTGTCGAATCTTGCTCCAGCAACAAAACTTCTGCAGCACCACCCGACTCTCGTACTAATCGCAGTCGCGCCGGAATAACCTTTGTGTCGTTAACGACTACGACATCTCCAGGTCGACAGAAATCAATGAAGTCTTTAACTTGTCGATGTAATGCAAGACCCGAACCTTGGTCAACCAACAATCGCGCAGAATCTCGCGGCTCAACTGGTGTTTGAGCGATTAACTCAGTTGGCAGGTGGTAATCAAAGTCTTTAATTTGCACAGAAAAACTATTTTAAAATAATTCTGGAGCAGTTTCAGGCGGCGTGTGGCCGAGATGCTGCCATGCCAAAGGCATCGCTACTCTGCCCCGAGGCGTGCGCGCCAACAAACCCTGCTGAATCAAAAACGGCTCATAGACGTCTTCAATTGTTTCGGTCTGCTCACTAACCGAGATCGCCAACGTCGACAAGCCAACTGGCCCTCCGGCAAACTGTCGACATAAGGCCGACAAAATTGATCGATCAACCTTGTCGAGACCAAGTTCGTCGACACCAAAAACTGAAAGAGCCTGACGTGCGCTCTCTTTTGTAACTTGTCCATCGCCGCGCACCTCGGCATGATCACGCACTCGGCGCAACAAACGATTGGCAATTCGCGGTGTGCCTCTAGATCTGCGCGCGATTTCAATCGCGCCATGTTTGTCGATTGGCACTTTAAGAATTCGCGCTGTACGCAAAACGATTTGCTCAAGCTCATCAACTTCATAAAAGTCGAGACGCGCAACCAGGCCGAAGCGATCACGCAACGGACCAGTGATCATGCCAGTGCGAGTGGTAGCACCAATCAACGTGAACTTTGGCAGAGTTAGTCGAATAGACGAAGCCGATGG
>Ga0129342_1000329_pt1 | contig 19474 bp, 7 predicted proteins | sample CPBDNA_5_FD_94426 | JGI IMG/M metagenome (GOLD analysis project Ga0129342, IMG submission 94426) | Freshwater to marine salinity gradient microbial communities from Chesapeake Bay, USA - CPBay_Sum_15_0.2_DNA | ecosystem: Environmental > Aquatic > Marine > Coastal | place: USA: Chesapeake Bay...
ATGTTCCATTATTATAAATGGCACCACCAATCAAGTTACTATAAGTTACAATACCAGCGAGACCGTGCCTTTTAGTAAAATTAATGGTTGGACTTGTTGTTGTGGAATTGGTTACGGAAGAAATATCAAGACCAACACCAAAAGATGTAAATACACTATTGATTGATTCTTTAGTAATACTCTTCTTAAGGTCATTTGTGATTACTTCACCTAGAGGTTCTCGCTTGGCGAATGACTTGGATGCTGGTGGATTGTCTTGATTATTATCTCTATCCAGTTGAGGATACAAATCAACGACATTTTGACTATATTTAATATTTGTAAACTCCGTTGGTACTGCCTTATCAGCGATTAGAGCATAAATGTGATAAACACCATCTTGAATACCCTCAATATATGGAGTAATTACTTCATTTCTATAATTGTAAATATTAGATTGTAAATTATTTCTTTCAAATCTTGGTGACGAAATTGTTCTGCTGGTTGTGTTATTTGTGAATGTAGTTCCAGGAGTTTTTGTTGTGGTATATCTAAATGTCATATCATCAACAAATGAAACCGTAAAGGTTCCATTATAACCACGATTATCCTCCCCAGAAGCATTCGTACTGTCGGATACATTTTTAATAATAACACTATCACCAACTTGAAGATTATGAGGAAGTTCAGAAATAACTGTTACTGTGCTGCCACTTCTGGTACATTTCGCAATCAGACTTAAGTTTTTATTATATTCATAATCAGATTTTGTAATCGATGAAGAAGTAGGATCGGTATTATTACGATATCCTGTAGAACTAGTTTGCTGAATTACAAATCCGTCTTCTGGATTTTTAGCACCCACGAGTTCTTTGGGAATTACAACTCTAATTTTATAGAGTTTTTCATCCAAACTTCTACTATCGGCAATTCTCTTGATATAGGAAGGTTCGGTTCTGCCATCCTCAAATGTGTTTGATGGATTAGTGATTGCGCTATAAATATCACTCCCGGCATTTGTCGTGATATACCACCGGGACTGAGTTGGGTCCCATTGAACTGGATGTTCCACATCTCCGGCAATTTTGTCCGATACGCGACTTAAAATCCGAAGAGATGTTCCACCATAAACTGCAATTTCAGTTCCACTGTCTGCTGCTGATTTTGAAGAAGCAAGTTTAATTTTAGTAGATGAAGATCTAATCGCATAATAAACAGTATTTTCTACAATATTTTCTGGTAGGTCGCCAACATCACTCAGAATAATAACTTTTTCACCGTCCTGAATGTTATGAGTTCCTAAAGTAAATTCATTTGATGCCGAGGGAACAGAAGAGACATATTCCTTAACAGAACTTGTAACTCTATCGGACATTAAGATATTTGCCGAGTATGGAGTTCCGTTTACATCAATATATAATTTATCATCAACTTTTGCACCAATTCTATAACCTTGAGTGAGAGTTGGTGGAACATCATCTTGAGAATCAAATCCAAAGAGATATATTCTCCTATTATTTGCGACATTTTTGGTCGCATCAACATCGAATTGAAGCCAATCAATATTATCCTCTCCTCCTACAATTGTTCTTGGAGTAATAATTGAGGTAATGAATGCTTTGTTGTCTTTGGCAAACGCTTCTTTCTTAAATCCAGAAGAATTAAGTGAAATCTGCCCGAAGTTGGAGTTTGAGTTCGTGATACTCAAGTCAGAACCAGTTTCTGCATCGAAGTGCTTATTAAAACCAATCGCAAAGACGGATACAACCTGAATAAAGGCATCATTAGTCGCTTTTATGTGACTTGTTTCCCATCCACTTCTATAAATTGAAAGTGGTTCTAAGTGATATGCTATACCGGTAGAAGATGAATTACCGGACAGAGATGTTCCCGCTTCTCTGGTGATGGTAATAGCATCAGAATAATTTCGATTTGTGGGATTATATCTTACAAATGCACGATCATCCTTCTGTAGGGATACTCCGGTGAATTGTGCCACAACCATCGAACGAAAACCCGATGCCTTACTACCATCAGCAAGCATTCCATTCATACCATAAACAGAACGCAAGGAAATATTAAAGATGTATGGAGATGCTCCGGTTACTGTATTGGTCTCGATTGTTACGAATGCACTTGATGCATTTCCTGGTGTGGTTAAATTAAGAGGAAAGTTTGGAAGAAGATATGTAAAAACAGTTGAGTCAGTTTCGCTGATACTCTGAACTTTTGTCGAGATATTATAATTTGCCGGTGAGACACCACTAATCTTAATTGGTGTTCCTGCGGTGAGTTCGTGAGGTACTGCCGTTTTAACCGTAACTTGACTGTCTGGAGTTCCGCCAGAACCAGCCTCAATAGTAGAAATCTGAATGGGATCCGTAGCGAAGGCACCCACAATCTCCCATTCCGGTCTCTGCTTCTCAAACCCACCGGGATTTTGTGGATACTTTTGATCGATGTCTCTACCGGACGCAAGATTAAATGCGTTCGAGAGTTTCGCATAGTACATATCAAGGTCAGTAAGACCAGTATCTTTATATAAAGTTACACCATCGGCATACTCAAAACAGGTGAGTTTGTGATGAGAGAATGTTGGTATTGATTGGTTATTAACAGAAAAATCGGCAGAATCAGTATAGACTGTACCCTCTGTGCTTCCATCAAAAATACAGAACTGCCAAAAATAACAGGCACCCGTAATTCTGAAAATTGCCGAGTTTGGAACAGAAGGATCGGTTGGGTTGGGAACATATTTTGGACGAATTTTGGTCTTTCTTAAATCAAGACCGACAATTGAAGTTCCTCTGGGTATAATAACCCCACCATTCACACTATTAAACTTATAAAGAATATTATCGTCTTGTGTGAGGTCGAATACAGAATTAAGTGTGAGAGATAATGTATCCAAAGCCGGTGATGTTGCTCCGCTTGGTGATATTGCTCTCGCAACTCCCTCATCATTATATACAGAAAAACCCGGACGATTATCAACCGTATGAGCGCCGGGCATCAGGAGAATTGTGGTCTTCTCCACATCATCATTACTATTTCCTCTTTGGTAGGAAAATCTTGCCGCTTCTAGAATTGCTCTTTGTAGAGTTTTGAAGGGCTGCGCGAGTGAATTACCCTGATTACTAATACTATCAGTCGAATCAAGGTCACTTGGAGAAACATAAAGAATACGACCTTCGGTATTCTTAATAAAATTGTCAAGTTTATTTAATGGCACAGTATTTTAACTCCTACAACTATCTGTCTTATCTTTCTATTTATCTTCATTAATTATTGGTCTTCTTGATGCATTTCATCCTTTATGATTATCTTGCTTTCCATTTACAACTCTATAAATTCCAATATTAATTAAATTATTATCATTACAAAATTAATTTGTTTCAAAACAGCGGGTCAGGGTCTTTTCAGCGGGAATCGGGAGCGGATTCGTTTGATTATCTTCGTATTTTATAGGGCATCTGGGGTTTCGGTGTTGGGGGTTTCTTCTGTGTCCCCTTCTAGGGCATCTAGTGCCTCGATGGCACCCTGAACCCTAAAGAATTGTTCCCTCTTCATCGAAAATATTTGTTCCATCTCAATTAGATCTTTTTTTAAGTTTTCTGATTCGATTTTTAAATTTTCGAGCATCTCTTTGGAGTTCATATAAAATAAAATATAGAATTATTATTTAGTTTATCATAAATACTTAAAAAAAGCAATATGACATATAAGAGAATTGGTATTAGAAGAGACCGAAATCTTGGGGATTTGCAGGACAAAGAATTATCATTAAATAATCTTTTGGATACATTAGTTGATGGTACATCATCTACTTTTATATCAGAAGACTTAGATGCAATTCGTAATATATTCGCATATAACTTGTCATCTGATGGATATAGGGAAATTATTGGAAGTAGAGTACAATTCACAAATAATGATGGCGTAAATATAGATTTTTTACCAAGAATTACATATCAAAATCGATTAGATAAATTAAAAATATTTTCAGGAGTACCAAGAATTAATGGAGGTAATGGATTAACGGCAAAATATTATAACTTCAATCAGGTAATAAACCCCATACCCATAACAGGACAAATATTCACCGGAACACCAATCAAACAAGACAATTTTTGGGAAGAGGGGCAGTTTAACTACTCTCAAAAAATTACACCAGAAGCAATTAATGTTAATGGAGGAGTTGAATGGTCCGGATATTTTATACCAACCACTTCTGGAAGTCATAGGTTTGATATTCGCACATCTGCTTTAATGACTTTAGAATTTGAAACAGAAGGATATACCTCAGGAATTGGAACTTATACCGAACACTCAAGAATTGGATTAACCACAACTCTTGTTGGTTCTGGAGGTGAGGGTAATACTATTACACTAGCAACACCATCAAACACAAAATTTATTGGTATAGGACAGAGTGTTTCTAATGATAATATTGTAGTCGGTACTCTGGTTGAAGGTTACGATACAAGTACCGGTGTGATTACTTTGACTCCACCTTCGGGGTCTGTAAATGCAATTACATCAACAATTACTAATGAAAATATTACATTCAGTAAAGCAATAGGACAGGAAACTCGAATATCACATACGACATATGCATTAGAAAAACAAAAACCTTATCACATTAGATTCAGATATTATATTCCATCAAATTTTAATGCCATTGCCGTTACTCGTTATTTTAATGTCAATTTTCTTCGTCCGGACGATCGCTTCGGAGATGAGTTAAGATATAATTATCTTTATGCATCAGATTATGATTTTAGTCAATCGGCAAAGGGTGATTTTAATATATTCTTGGATAATTCAGTTCTTGCCGGTGGAGGAACACTAGGAAATCCCGCATCATCTGCCGGATATGTAAAAATCAAATCAACAAAAAAAATAGATATTAAGTATGCACCAAAAACATCATTAGCGGGAATTACAAAGGCAACAGTATCTGGTACAACCACAAACGGCACTAAAGTTATTTCAATTACCGATACTTCTGGTATTGAGTTAGGAAATTTTATTTTTGGTACTGGTATTCCAGAAAACACGGTTGTGGATGATATTGTAATTAATAGTTTTATTATTACAAGCACCGCATCAACTGCCTCTGGTTCTACAACTCTTACTTTTATAGATCATCGTGGTTTCGTAAAAAGAGGAGTTGGTAGTATTAGTGGAACAACACTTACATTAAGTAGTGGAGATACAACTAATTTGAAGAGTAAAATGGTTGTAATTGGAAATGGTGTTACTCAATATACCGGCATTACAACCATTGGTTCTGCTAGTGACGTTACGGTTTCTCCGTCACAAACAGTTGGTGCCGAAACACCACTTTATTTTTATCAATCTAGGGGATTAATAGATGAGGGTTTAGCGGCATTCTGTGTTCCTGCCGTAACAAGATGTATGTTTGCAAGTTCTTCTATACCTTCTGGAACAACAACACTTAATGTTGTGGATACAACAGGTGTTGCGAATGGTATGAGAGTACTGGGGGCTCAGTTTGCTAGTGGAACAACAGTTTTATTCGTTAATAGTGTTGCTAAAACAATTAATATTAGTACAGCAACAATTGCCGCTATAGCATCTGGGGGAAATTTCACAGTAACAAGTACTCCAGCAGAAGAGGGGGACCGTTCATTATGTTGCCCACCAACAGATACATCACCTCCATTTAGTCCAACAGAAAATGGATTGGATACTACTGTAGGTTTTCCAAATCTCAAAATTAATGGTGGTAATATAAAGTTTGATAGTCTTACGGCAACTGTCTCCGAAGGAAACATTACAAACATTGCAAGTAATGATGCTTCCACCAAAAGATTACCAATTCAAACCGCATCCGGACTATTTAATATTTTATGTGCGTAATAGTAAGTAATATGTTTCTCCATTAATTACGACTGGCAATTTATGTGTAAAAGTTGTTGCCAGAACTGAAGTTGCACTAGTGGGTGTAATACCTTCTATCGTAATATTATTGGCAAAATTTAGTTCGGCAACAGAAACCTCCGTACTATCGGTTAAAAGTGCAGATGAAACTTCCGACCAAGGATTATTATCACTCGAAAATGCTCTAGTTTCTCCAATATAAACTCCGGGAGACTTAGAATTTGATAATCCAGTAGAATTTACATTAAGACTTACCGGATCACTTATTGAAATTGCACCTTCATATTTTAAATTTTTAGTGGTAGTTCGATCTTCATCTGCCCTATATTTTTGTGCGATAAAAAATTCAGAAGTTTCATTTCTACCGGATACGGTATCAAAAGTATTGTTTACGCCACCCCCATTAATAAGATAATCGAAGTCACCACCTCCGGCTCCTCCTACTCCGTTGCCTCCATCTTGAATTTCTGGTTTAATAAAATTAATAATGTTGCTTTGAGTTACAGAGTCATTTCGAAAGAAATTGATTGTAATACCAGTTGCACTTACATTACTTGGAATTATTGTATTAATTCCTAATGTGGATGGTTTTGATGATAATTTAAATTGCGTTTCTCCATTAGAATTACAAATAAAATATTCTGTATTCTCGATTAATGTTATTCCTCCTATAGTAACAGTTGGATTTACCTTAACAACATCATCATTAGTAAACACAAATTCATTATTTGGGAATGAAAAAAATCCATTAGTTACTGTGTTGCAAGAAAGAGTGGAAATATTTCTAAGATTGTTTTGAATAACTCTCAAATCATTAGCTATACCGGCACCCGCCAAATTATTAATTGCCACCGTATCATTTACGACTTCTTCTAAATTTAAATCTTTTCTAAAACCCTGATTTTGTTTTGCCATATTAGTTATAAACGATGGACCATCCTTTGGATCTTAAAATATCAATACTATCCAGAGCAACTCCGCTAGGAAGAGCATTTCCGCCTCGCAAATTAACAGTCACTCCACCACGATTTACCGTATTGTAATTTAATAGTAGGTCTGCAATAATTTGATTGACTGCCTGCCCCGTTAATAAATTTCCGGATAAATCCAAATAATTCAATCTATAATTAGTCGCAAGTCCTCCGGTTTTATAATCGGTAAGTAAATTATTAAAAAGAATGAGATTTAATAAATTTGGACATCCGGAAAAACTTGGTATTTCTCCCGAAAGTTTATTACTCTGAGCGTAAAAATACCGCAGATTACTTAAGTTTGCGAATGTACTCAAGGATGTAAATTGATTATTATAGACGAATAGATAATGTAAATTTTGTAGATTTTTGAGTGGAGGAATTGACCCAGAAAGAGCATTATAAGTTAAATCCACATAATAAATATTTGGATTTGATGTGAAACTAGGCATCGTACCGTCAAACTTATTATAATGCAATACCACCCATGTTAAATTGGAATTTGAGGTTAAACTTGGAATATTCCCAGTTGTTCTTCCATAAGAAATGTACCACAAATAATATAAATTTGGAGTATATGAAAATACATTTGGATGTATTGGAGTAGTAAGAAGATTTCCAGACTGCAATAACATATATTGCAGATTGGGGCATTTCTCAAAAGTCCTTTCTGGTATTACAAATGTCTCATCACCATCTGGACCTCCTCCGGTCAAATTGGTTTCTCTAAGCTCAAGATAACTTAGTTCGGCATTAGTAAATTTGGGAAGTCTTCCCGTTACATTTGAAGCATATAGGTAAAGAGTACTTAATGAATTACAATTATCATATAGGTATGTTCCGCCATTAACTAGTGGTCCGGCACTTCTACAGTAGAAATGATATAAAGTTGTAAATGAATTCTTACCAGACAACCCAGTTGGTAATGGTAAATTTGTTGAGTGAGAATTTATCGATTGTATTACATTATTATTAGTTGCTATAGAAAAAGGTCCAACTACGCCTAAATTCCAATTAGCCGCAACATTAAGATTTACTAAATTTGTAAGGTCTTGTACATTTCTATTATTTCCCGATGTTGTACCAAATGCTCTGAAATCATTTGAGGATACTGAATATGTTTCACAACTATTTGGCACATTAGGAAGCTGGCAAGTAGCATCATCAGTATCCGGATGAAAATAAGGTCCACCATCTCTACTTAAATATAGAGTTCTTAAGTTTGTAAATCGGTTTGCAATTATATTTTGTGGTATTGATCCATAAAATGTTTTAGCCAGATATAAATCTCTTACACTTGTTGGTATTTTATTAAGCACGGCAGAATTTAATTTTCTTTCAGTTTCAATTTCACTTTGAGATAAAGGATTGTTTATTAAATTTAAACTTTGGAGAGTGGGAGAAATAAAGGTAAAATCGGGAAAATTTCGAAGTTGGTTATTAGAAAAATTAAGTTCTGTTGCGTTTTGTAATTTTACGGCAGGAAGTTCGGTAATATTTGCCGAAGTAAGAGTGATTTTAGAAATATTATCTGGATTATAATAAAATTGAATATATCTTTCTCTCGATACTGATGATCTAAACTTAATTGATGATGTAGTATTGCCTTTATTTGCAAAATTTGTGAAGTTATTTGGATTTGCGGTTTCTACTATTTTCCAACTGGCTGATGTATCGTTAATTAAAGATGTAAGTCCAATAGAAGCATTTAAATTTCTAAAAAATCCCGTAAAAATTAAAGGAATACCCTTCATGGCATAAAGTACAACAGACTGTCCGCCTATGGTACAAGTAATTTTTGATGTTGGAAATTCTGAATCAAATTCTTTTGCTTGAGGGGTAAGAGATGTTTGCAATCTTGGTCCGGTTGTTCCAGATTGAGTTCCAAACTGTAGAGCACCACCACTTATTATGCTTACCTGTGCTCCATAAGAAATTGGAGAAGTTGATATAACCGGAGATGCACTTGAGCTCCAGGCACTCACTCGTGATGTTGAAATGTCGGCAAGTTTAACAGTGGCACTAGGACCAGTTCCATCCAGATACCGATAACGAACGGCATTACCACTCAATATCCCATTAATATTTAGATTTCCAAATAAAGTTCTTTCTATTCCGGCACGAGTATCCAACAATGCTTCATATGCTTCGGAATCTGTTTTATATCTATCAAGAGTTCTATAAAGTGGGTCAATTAGTCTTGAAAAACTAATCCAATCTCCACTAGTTGCTCCGGCATTTTGTGACCCTCTAATAATATCAAGATCTCGTGAGTATAAATTAAGAGAGTTTAAAGATTGTTCTTTATCTACAACATCAGATAATGCACTGAATACGTTGAGACCAAATAATTTAGGGTTTCTTAATGTCATTTTATTGCTCTTTAAAATTTAGACTTGTTTCTATATTTCCACTACCGGAATTAATTTTTCTTGCAACTACAAATGTTGCTTCTATATTATTATTGTCAGGAGTAATTACACTTCTATCTGCACCAAATACCTTACTCATATTTATAGACTGTGTATCATTTTCCCCAACATAAAGAGTATCTCTTGTTGTTACTGGTCTTAATTGGCAATTATTTTGAGTATCAATTAATGCCGATGATAATCTATCAATTTCTTTAAAATTCGTTGGAGATGTTGAGGCATTATCAGCCTTTCCATCGTAAAGTTCAATCGATACATTATCATATGTATACCATTTTGGTGTTATTGTTCTCTGAAAAGTTCCTACGGTTTCTTTTATTGCTATGTTATTAATTTGGGAATTATCCTTTAATTTTGCTACAAGATAAAGGGGAAATGGATTATAGTTAAATACTTTTCCAGAATCAACCAGAACGATGTCATCTCTATTTGCAGTTAGTGTAACGGGTCTCAATAAAATAGAAAAATTATTTGATTGGGTTATCTGTGCGGATATTTCAATATAAGAAAAAAAACTGTCATTCTTAATATATGGACCTATTGGTTCTCCAACATATTTTATATTACCAGTAGTATATTCAGTTTCATTAATCTTATAAGCAACTTGTCCCCCATCATATGACACAGAAGGGAAGGTATCGGGTATTTGAATGTAATAACTTCCATCATTCACTTCAGTTTGTGGATTTACCGCAAATTGAACTGCATTTTCTATTTCAGTTGGGTCCTGAACATCAATTGAAATTTTCGAGCAAAATCCTCCGGCAGGATTTGAAACAGTTGGAATTCTATAGTCTATTGCCATTCTCGCTTGAATCAGCCGCGGCCACCATGCTTCTCCACGTTCTACTCCATTTTCATCATAATCAGTATTACTGTGTGTATGTTCTCCAAATAATATATCATTATTGGGTAAAATAGTGGTCGTTGCCCCTCCAACAATAAATCCATTAAGAGTATTTGGCAAAGAAAAATCCGGAACTTTATCCGTAACTCCTATCAAAAAATCAGCCCAATGCCTATAATCATCTTTATTTTCCGGATTGATAAACTGTATCTCAATCTTAGATCCGGTAAGTTTTGAATCGGATGCGGCATATGCATTATAATTACTCAATCTTACTGGATATGGATATGGTTGTGAAATTGGTATTGATGTTACGATACCGGCAACTCTATCATACACAAGAGACCCAGGAATTCCCCTACTCACTAAACTAAACCCACTAAGTCCCCTAACAATTCCTCCTATTTCGGCACTTCCAAAAGACCCGGCAGTTCCTACTGGATCACTTACCCCTTTAATATATGCATTATAAATTGATGGTGAAATTAATTTTGCACCAATATCATTTTCACTAAAATAACTATCATTAATTGCCGCAATTGTATCTTGCCCGGTAAATTCAATATCAACATATCTTCCAGTTTCCGTTGTTGCTATTCCTGGAGTATAGACGTGACCGAACCCAGGGCAGGCAGCACAAGTAACTACCTTAATCTCGGATAAAGAATCAGAACTTATATTCAATTCTGTTGGAATAATTAATTTTTTGTTCTCTATTTCAATTCCATCACGATTTTTAATGAAGGTTTTTGGAGTAATTCCCAAAAGAGTTTTTTCTCTATTTGATAGAATTGTTTTTGCATCAGAACTTACCGAATATATTTCAGATGTTCCTTCATCCCCACCATCAATATAATAAGATGCTCCATACTTATACAAGTATTGAGGACTTCTTATATCGCCGGTATTTTCGATATTAAGAGAATATTTAAATCTAAAGTAAGAATCTCGCAAACAAGGAGATTCTAAAGAATTTTCAATAACTAAAGTATGAATTACAACCCATCTGGCATCACCATTATCGGTGGGGATATAAGCATAAAATCTAGCTCCGATGGCACCATACCAACCAAACTCAATCTTATACATCGTAACTTTTTCTGGTTGTAGTAAATATCCGGATGGACCATTAGAATTTAAAGGGTCACCATTAAATTTATCTCTTGGAATATCAATAGTCCAATACAATCTATCATCAAAAGGATCTCCGGTTGGTATGTTTTTCTGATCTTGAGATGTTAAATTATTTCTTATTAAAACAGCAGGTTCTAATGGAACAGTACTTCTACGAACAATAGAAAACTGTCCGGCATTAATTCTAAAAACATATTGATCCGTTGGATTTGCTATACCCCATTCCAAGTTGATACCGGTTACTGCTTCCGTTGAAGATCTTAATCCGAAAGTAAATCCACTAATTCTTCCGGGTTGATATCGAAATACTCTTCTAGATTGAAGATAAGCATATCTCTGTTGAGAATCAGAATATCCAGGTCTAGTATCCGTAGAAGTATATGTTTTTCCAGGAACAAGATCACTTGCCTTGGCGAAAGTAAATGGTAAATTAGTTATAGGATCGATTAAAATAGAATCTTTAATGTCTCTCCAAATGTCAGTCCATTCGTCAATTTTTGCAAATGAATCATCAACATTTTCTCCATAATTTACATCACCTCCTTCTACTTTACCATATGCGGGCGGTAAAAAATTTTCTTTCCAAGAAGGTGGATATCCAACCCAAGAAAGATTATATAAATCGTTTCCCATTTGAATAAAATTCAAATATTGTTGAAATAATTCCTCATTATAAAGTCCGGTTTTTTCAAATCTAGGTCCAAATGGATAAGTATATGGAGTTGGAAATGCGGTTATTTTAATTGCGGACTCTTGAGTTTCTTCAGTTTGTTTCGCTAAATATCTATTTCCATAAAGAGCATTTCTTCTATTGTCCCAAGCATATTGTTGTTGTCCCTCCCAAAAAGAGTAAAACTCAAATTCGTCTGAGTCTAATCCATATGAGGATACATTAGAAAATAAACTAAGTTGTGTTTCTGCACGATTTACACCAAGTAGAGTCGTACTAACTTGACTAGTTTCTTTAAATTGTTCTGCAATTTTGATAACAGGATTAGACTTAACCTTAATTTGTTCTATTCTTTCTATTAATACACTTTCCGATAGTGGAGATGCGTTGATGGTGTTTTTTGAAATAAAAACATTTCCAATTCCAACTCTAGAAACTATTGTGGCATCAGGAATAGAAGCACCAGATATCAAATCACCGGACTTAATTCCTGTAGTTATTATTCCAACTATATTAGTATTAGTGGAGGAATATGTTGCCGTAGTGCTTCCAATAGAAGATTTTGTATATTTTACCGAAGATTCAACTTCATTTCCAACAACAATAGAAGTCGATCTATCCATTGTTGCATCTTTGATGAATAATTCATCAACTTCGGCAATTACCGGAGTTCCAAATTCATCCGTTAATAATTCACCATTTGCAATATTATAAAGTCTTACTTCATTGTTTGGTATGATACTAACGGGGCGTTTATCATCACCAAGTTTTACATCTTTTTGGAGAGACCTATTATTAGGTAATACTACTCTATTTTCATAGCGTGATTTGACATCATTATAATTCTGAAGGACTTCTGCTGCTGAGAGTGCTCTGTTGTAATCTTTTATGGATGAAAGTTTTCCTCCAAAAAAATCATTACCCTGATCGTCTCCTCTTCTTCCAACAAATGCTTGATTTACTATTACTGCCTTTGATGTAGTATTTATTTTTTCTCCAACGTTTATTGCAGATATTTCAACTCCATTTAGATACATTTTAGGAGTAGTTCCATCTAAAGTAGCAACTAAATTATACCAAATACCTGTCGATATAGTAGATGTACTCTGCAAAGTAATATCATCATTATCTGTAGTTAAGTATTGAAAATGTAATACATTTCCTGCTATATGAAGTCCTTGTCTTTCTTGGTATGTATATGTTGCTAATGTTGGAGGATTTCTTTGTTGAGTATATAAGTATTGTCTAACAGTTTTATCAGTAGAAATAGTTGAAGTATTAAACCAAACATCTAATGTTGTGGTATTTGATCTATTAATGGGAGTTACACTTACAAAATCATCGACCCCATCAAAACTCAAAAAACCACCATTAGCACTATTATACCCAACACCATTCTCAAGAGTTCCATTATTCCCATTACCACTCAAATCAGTCCAAGTTTCTCCACTACCAGGATAAGAACTTAGATCCCCGGCATCAAGGTATAGAACTAAACCATCTTGGATAGGCATAAATCACTGTTCCTCCCAAGTTAAACTGGCAGAAACATCGGCAACTGCGGAATTAGCATTATATGCTGATTGGGAAGAACCACATAGATATAAACTTTCAATCACATTTGTAAGTGGGAATGATAAGTATTCTTTATTATAATCAAAATAAGGGGATAAATCGTAATTTTCTCCAGATGCAGGAATATACAAACTCGCAACAACCGTTCCTGTTTTTGGAATAGGACTTCTTATTTGTGGATTAACTTTAATCGATGATAATTGTTGAAGTACAAATTCCGATGTTGTTGAGGAAACTATGTCACCCTTTGCGGTTGTATTTTCTTCTCTTAAAAATGGTTCTGTTGTGGTAAGAACAATATTATCAGAGGTAGAATTTAAGGCATAGAAATAATATCCATCATTCTGAATACCTTTTGTTCTATCTGATCCTTTGTTTTCCAAATATCCCAATACAGAAAAGGGTCTCTTTGTTGGATCATTCTCAAAATATCCTCTAAAGTATCCATAAGTTCCTGTTCCAATATCTCTGATATATTCTGCCTGTGCCTCACCCACATCAACTGTAAATGATGTGAGAGTAGGAGTACTTAGTACATTCAATGTTGCACCCGAAGATGGATCAGTACTTCTTGGATAGGTTTTCTCATCAGTATAGTTATCCAAAGAACATGTAAATGTTAAAGAGTTGTTTGCAATAGTGACTGAATTACTAGTTGTAAGATTGTGATTTTCAGTTGTGACAATAGTTAGGATACCAGTGCTTCCATCATATGATGTACCATTAGTTGCCGTTAAAGTTCCTGTGGCACCGCCGCCTTTTGTAATTCCACCTGCTGTAGCACTTACAAAGGTATGCCCTCCAGTATAAACAACTAATGGAATACTTACTGCAGTTGGTTTACCACTTTTACCAATATTAACCGCAGAATTCAAAGATACAGTAGGGGCAGTTACTATAGAAGTAGTTTGGAATATCGGTGTTTTTAGTAAATCTACTTTAATTACACCAGTAGATCCGGTAGAAAGTCTGGTTGGATATACCTGAGTTCTATTTCGTACATCTCTTCCCGTACTACTTTGAATAAAATCTCTACATTTTAGACCAATTAATGGAGTTTTTCTATCTGTAATAATTGTAATATTACTTAGAGTATCTGAGTTTAATGGAGAGTTTAAATGTAATCTAACTGGAGTAGTTTGAGTATTCACATAATTAATTTCAATATTTTGATCGAGTGGGTCGGTAGTTATTACCTTAGAACCAACATAGAACGAAGAAGTAATACCAGAGGTTGCTCCGGCAGTAATATAAGGATCTGTTGCATCAGTAGCATTAGTTAAGGAAACTTGAGCTGATCCGCCACCAACAGCAACTGTTCTTTTTGACCCATAAACTTCAATATTTGTTGGAGTTGCATAACTAAACAGTTTTACAGTTCCCCTATCTCCACCATCAATATAATACGAAGCACCATACTTAACAATATGCTCAGATCCACTACCATAAGAGAATGTTGATTGTGGTCTAAGATTATTTGCAACTCCGTTTCTATTTTCATTTCCTCCACCATAAACAAGATAAGTAATAGGTAAGGTGGCATTACCAAGAGATGAAACTTTAAGTTGATTCGATGCCCTAAGGTGATGAACTCTTACCCATCTTGCTTCTCCATTACTTACTGGAACATATGCCAAGAATAGAGCACCTACAGCACCATACCATGAGAATTCAATCTTATACATGGTGACTTTAGTAAAATCTAAATCCCAAATACTAGTATCCTCTACTATTTCATTAGTATCTTCATCAATAACAAATTCACCAGCCCTCTTATCACTCACCACATCACTGTAAAGTAAGTCATCGGTGAGATTATCTAGTCTATCTCCACTAAATCTAGATCTTGGTATTCTATACTCATAAACATTCCAATATTCTTTGGCAACATTTTGATTTACCCATTTATTATAATAATTATTAATAGCATCAATTTGAGATTTTATTGTTGCTGAGTCTGATGTTGGCAAAGTAGTATCAATATAACCCTCAACACCACCATCTGCATTTTCATAAAGATATGGAAACATGCCAGTTGGTTTTACTGTGGTATATCTGGTTTTTGTTGCTATTTGTCCGGATAGTGGTTGTACAAAGGGTACTGGAGTGATTATTTCGTGTCCAACACCAGTATATGTCCCATTAGTAAGACCAGTGACTGCAGAACCACTTAAGTCGTTTAGAGTTAATTCCCCGGTAGTAGTAATTCCGGCAACTCTATAAATTGCGGTATCCGCAAACCCGGTAATAATTCCTACACTATTTCCTTTAGAATATGAAACATATTGTCCGTTTGATAATCCAATTGCTGTTCCTCCCGAAACATAAAAAGTTGGAACAGTAGAAACTCCAACATTAACCACAAATTGTGTAGGAGAATTAACTTGCAAAACATTATATCCAACATTTCTATTTGGATATGATATTGGAGTAGTTGGATTCAAATAGCAAGTCATTCCTATTCCAGACAAGGTAATGTACTTTCCTACATTAAATCCGTGAGAGGAAGATGTGGTAATTACCATCAATCCGCTGTTTATATCATAAGTTGCATTAGATACACTTTTAACTACATCCGGAATAATGATTTTATTTCCAGAACTAACTGTAGTAATTTCAACTTTATATTCTGGTTGTAACAAAGATGGATCATATACTGCCGCATGAGTCATTAAGAGATTATCTCTCAAAATGACTAGATCTCCAAACTTTTTAGTTACACCAGCTGGGTTTAAAATAGCTGTCGCATTTGATTCAGATTCAGATCCCCTCAAACCAAATGGATCTTGTGGATTTGTTCTTCCATAATCTTCTGTTTGTTGTCCGGCACCATTTCCAAAAGGAAGTGCATTCTCATAAATGAGAGATTGTGTTCTTCTAACTACACAAAAATTATCTCCTTCTCCATTATTTCTAGTTTCCCAATAATATCCATCAAAATTATCAAAAATTCCATATTTGCGAACACAAGGATTCTGAACATCAATCCCAGTTACTGAACTTGGTAGTTTAGTTGTCTTAACGCCAAAAGTAGCAGCAGAAACACGACCCGGTTGATATCTAAAAAATCTTTTTGATGTGAGAACAGCAGACCTATCTGCCGGAGCTTCTATCAGTGCACCAGACTCTTCTGGAACGTGAGATAATCCCCATCCCATAGTTTGAGCAATTCCAGCATATGCTCCAGTATTTGATATAGATGTATATTGTTCTGGAGTTGATGACCATTCAGTTGGATTTACATCATAAGTATTTACGTCGGCAAAAATTCCAAGAGCAACCTCAGATCTTGGTATTCCAAGAAGTGATAGTGCAACTTCGGATTGAATTTTATTTTGTTCTTCAACAGGAATTACTGACTGGTCATTTGCAATAACGACAGGTATTGACTTTTCTGATTTTTGTTGACCGGCAGGAACAGGAGCAGTTCTACCTATTACTACAACTGCTGCATTATTATTAACATTAGTATTATCTGGCATGTTAGATGACTCCTACTCTTCCTTTTGCTATGATGAATGTGTTTTTTATATTTATAGTGCCAGTTGCATTACCATTTATGGGTACTACAGTAGTAGCAGATGGTAACCGCAATCTTAAATTCTTGGTTCCAGAATTAACAGTAATCTTAGATTCAACTATTAATTCTGTGGAAGACAAATCTGGAGTTACGGAATGATTTTGAAGTTTTACAACATCTCCCACAGAAAAACCACTAAATTGATTAAAATCACTCAAAGTAACGGTATAATTTGTTGCTCCTATACTGAGAGTATTCCAAACTCCGGATGTAATTCCAACAGTTTCAGTAAGTCCAACTGGTATTGATAAAAATTCGGTTCCAATAACGTCATACCCAAGAGCACTTCCTATTCCAAGAGTGTTTGTTTGAGCAGCATTAAGAGTTAATTGAACATATCCATTCTCTCGTCCAAAAGTTCCAGAATCAGAAGTTGGGATATTAAAGTTTAAGAATTTTGTTCCTAATGTTTCACTACTTGTATTGATATTAATAATGGTTCCAATTCCAGCGGTAATTGTAACCAAAGAACTACTAAGATCTTTTGCCTCTCCGTTTTCCAGATATAGGAAAACTGGACTAGTGAAGTTTATATTTTTCTGAATCGTAATATTTACTGAATTATAATCACTATCATAAATATCCGGTGTCGGTACATATTCATCAGCTGGTCCAAGAATAATATTATTACTCGTATTAATTTTACCAGAAGCATATATTCTCAATCCAGTTCCAGAATTGCGAATAATATTTCCACTAATGGAAGCAATAGATGCAACAGAAATATCTACGGATCCAGAATAATTTTCAACAACACAATTATTAATTCGAAGAACTTCAGATTGCTGTGCGTTTATTGGATAAAATGGATACCTATCAGTCAATCCACCATCAATAAATGAAGATCCGGTAAGTGACAATCTTCTAGAATTATAAACATATAATCCATTTCCTGCAGAATTTTTTATTTCAATATCAGATATTAATGAGGATGAAATATTTTCAAAATATACCAGATAATTGTCTAATTCTCCTTCAAATAAAATATTATTAGTAAAATTTCCATCTATTGTAAGATTTTGAAGAGTTATATTGTCCGGAGTACCATCAATACTTATTAATTTTCCATCAAAACTTAAATTATTTCCAGCTCCATCAGTCAAATCGTTCGCAAAATGCTGTTTTTTAATAACAGTAGATCTACCATCACCTTTAATAGTAAATCCGGTTGGTATTTTAATTGAGTGAGTTAAATAAGTTCCTGCAGGCAAACTTAAAGCATTTACATCGCCATTTATTGCCTCATCAATTGCCTCTACAAATCCATAAGTATTGTCATGTACCAATTTTACCGTTGGAGTAGAATTTAAGGTATAATTATTATCAACACCAATAAAATTAGAACCAATGCTTACAATAGAATCAATTGCCCATCCTTGGTTTGAAGTTAAAGAAGCTGTATTTGGAAAATGTATCTGATCCGAATCAAATTCATTTTTAGCAGTTTTTGACGACCACTCCGTTCTTTCGTATGATCCATAGTCTTTCCATACAATTCCTGTTATCGAACCCTCAAGTTCTTTTGGACCAAGAATAGCAACTAATTTTGCATTAGCAATATTTGAAGTTTCGCTACGATAAACTAGAATTCCAAGAGTAGTCGATGTTCTTGCAATTGTGAGAGCAATATGATCCGAATCATTAAAATTTCCAAGTGCTGTCATAGTAACACCGTCAGTTGGTGCTATTTGAGAAGATGCTCCAACTTTACCATTTCGATAATCATATTGTGCTAACCAATAACGATATGTAGCACCACTAGTCGTATTTCCAACTTTTTCAAAACTACATCCAACCGGAACATTACTGATAGGTGTTGAATCGGATGCAAGTGTGACACCAAATAATTTTACCTTTTCTCCTACAAAAAATTTAGATGTTGATATTCCACTTACTCTTAATTTGTTAGATACAATTGATCCAGTACCAGAATAAATTGTTGCATCATTACTTATACCATAACTACGAAGTTTTAGTGAGTCTAATGTTCCCCCACCAGGAACAAGAACAGAATTAGTAATCTCAAGATTGGTAAATTTAGCACCATCAACAATTAAAGTATCATCTGGTCCGATTTCTTGCAGTAATCCACTTTGACGACTAAAAACTATAGGATACTTATCTGCCATTATAATAACTCTTTTTTGGTATTTATAAAAGATTTAAATGTATGAATCATAACCATCTTCAGGTAGGTCCTGAGGATTCTCCAAATCCATCTCAAAGAGTAGTGGATGTGCTTCTTCGTCGATTAAATAGAAAGAAGTTTTATAGAATATTTCTGGTGTATAAGTGAGTTGTAGTTCTGCTTTTTCGATTATTTCTGGGTCGTCCTGTACGATTGTTGGCAACTCGTCGAAGGTAAATGGGATATGATTG
>Ga0129342_1000330_pt1 | contig 19453 bp, 26 predicted proteins | sample CPBDNA_5_FD_94426 | JGI IMG/M metagenome (GOLD analysis project Ga0129342, IMG submission 94426) | Freshwater to marine salinity gradient microbial communities from Chesapeake Bay, USA - CPBay_Sum_15_0.2_DNA | ecosystem: Environmental > Aquatic > Marine > Coastal | place: USA: Chesapeake Bay...
TCATATTATAGACTTTGTAGAGATTTATTTGTCAGAGGAAATGGCGGGCGATTATGGATTACTTTCGGATCGCGGTCTTATTCCAATGCCAGTAACTGAACTTGAAAAAGTTCGTTATGAAGTGTTAAAAGCACTACAGTAATTGGAAGTGGATATGGAAATAGTAGACGAAGAATAGTTAAATTATATCTTTAATATAGTTATGCTCGTCTTGTATATTAAATTTACGAATACCATTCATCCACGTAGTAAATTCTTTAAAAGTAGAGTAACCATCTAGCGGTACTGGGACATTGAATATTATGTTCTCAATGCTTTGTATTTCGGTTGAGTTTATTGCAAATGCACTTTCTTGTATTTCTGTAATTATGTTTTTAAATGCATTATTTTTGTGCTCGTCTAATAGTAGATTTGCTGATAGATACGGTTGAACAGCAGGATATACATTTATACTATGTTTGTCAAACTTGTTATTTTGATACTGTGAAAAATACGTTAGCGTATTAATTATATTGCCTACATTATAAATGCTTAGTACAAAATTAATTCCAAGCACGGATATATTTGGATGTTCTAACAATGTTTGAAAGTTTTTTTCAACAGGAGCAAAGTTTGTTCCCCGTATCCAGTTATAAGTATTACCTATTCCGTCTATACTAGCAAAGATTTCTAAGTTTTTTAGTTTATTAAATGTTTCTATTGTTTGTTTAGGCAAGGATGTTATATTACTAACTATTTTAATTTTTATGCTTGGTTTTATGTTACTAATTTTTTCTAAGAATACTAAACAATTTTTATCGTATAAAGGTTCGCCACCTTTTATGGTAATCAGTTCTAAATCATTGATGTTGTCAAAAATAGATTCCAAGACTTCTTTTTGCAACACGACATGCTGAAATTTATCGTAATGTTTTCTAAAGTTGTTAGCAACAGACAGCGGCATTGATTTTTCTAAATGATGCCAATGCGAACTGTGTGTGCTGTTGCACATTGAACATGCTAAATTACATTTGTTACTAAAACTAATATCTAAATATCTAATTTTAGGATCAATATCATTTTTTTCCCAGTTTCGCTCGTTGGCATATTTTAATCTTTTGCTTTCTAACTTTTTTCCTTCTCTGCTGTAGCATTGACTACATAAGTCGATATATTCATCGTTTAGCATTTTTTGTCTTATTTTAGTTAAGTCATCTCCGTTAAATATTTTTTCTAGTGTTGTGCTAGATTGCGTAAAATCATGCAAACTGTGTTTTTTGTTTTCACGCCACACGGGACATAGTTGTGCAAGTCCTCGAGGGTCAATTGTTAAGCCGTCAAATGGGATATAACAGAAATGCTTTTTTTCGTAAATTGACATATTGGATAAATACCTATATAATATTTATTGTTGATTTTGTTATTATTGTACTTGACTTCTGTTCAATTAGATATTATAATATATCTAATTAAGTAATACTTAATTTTAATACTAATACAAGGCTAATAAAGGAGAAAAAAATGGCTACATTGGCAGAACTAAGAGCAAAACTCGCGGCACAGGAACAGCAATCGTCTGGACCACGCGAAACAGACAACGCAATTTATGCGTTCTGGAATATCCCTAACGATACTACAGCAACAATTCGATTCCTTCCAGACGGAGATCAAAGCAATACCTTTTTCTGGGTAGAGCGTCAAATGATCCGTATCCCGTTTCCGGGTGTGAAAGGGCAGGACGAAGCAAAGGCTGTAACGGTTAATGTACCGTGTGTTGAAATGTGGGGAGAAACTTGTCCAATTCACGCAGAAATTCGTCCGTGGTTTAAAGACCCGGCTCTAGAAGATATCGGACGCAAATATTGGAAAAAGCGTTCTTACATCTTTCAAGGATTTGTCGTAAATAATCCACTTGATTCTGATGCAACGTCAGATAACCCTATTAGACGTTTTGTTATTAATCCGTCTATATTCAAGATCATCAAAGCGGCATTAATGGACCCAGAGATGGACAATCTACCAACTGATTATGAGAATGGTACAGATTTTCGTTTAACTAAAACACAAAAAGGTCAATATGCTGATTACTCCACTTCAAACTGGGCACGACGTGAACGAAGCCTAACCGAAGAGGATATGGCGGCAATTGAAACACATGGGTTGTTCACATTAAGTGATTATCTTCCAAAGAGGCCATCGGCTGACGAAGTCAAAGTAATCTACGATATGTTTCAAGCATCTGTAGATGGCGAGTTGTATGACTTGGAGAAATGGGGAGACTATTATCGTCCATACGGTATTGGTGCACCATCCAACTCTGAAACAGCACAACCTGTTAACAACGACAACAAGGAAAACACAACGACTACTGCTGAGTCAAGTGTTACACCTGCTAAGGAAACTGTTGCGGAAGAAGATAGTGAAGAAGGATCCAGCAATAAAAGTGCTGATGAAATCTTAGCAATGATTCGCAGTCGCAAAAAGACCGAAACAGCGTCGGCTTAAACGAGTGTGAGGGGGGGTTCTCCCCCCTCAAGTTTATGGAGGATAAGAAATGGTAAAACCTTATGATTTTTCTAAATTAAGAAAAAGTTTAACAAAGAATATTGATGGCTTGAGTTTAGGATTTAACGATCCTAAAGACTGGATCGATACTGGCAGTTATGCATTGAACTATCTTATTAGCGGTGACTTTTATAAAGGCGTGCCGTTAGGTAAAGTAACAATGTTTGCTGGCGAGTCTGGCTCTGGCAAAAGTTTAATTGTAAGTGGTAACTTGGCTCGTAATGCACAAAAAGCAGGATGCTTTGTGGTTATGATGGACAGCGAAAATGCATTAGATACAGAATGGCTAGAAGCACTTGGTGTAGATACAAGCGAAGATAAACTTTTAAAAATTAACGTATCAATGATCGATAGCGTAGCAAAAACCCTATCAGAGTTGCTTAAAGGATACCGCGAAGAAAATGAGGGCAACGAATATGAAGATTGTCCAAAAGTAGTAATTATTATCGATAGTTTAGGTATGTTGCTATCTCCTACAGACATTCAACAGTTTGAGAAAGGAGATCTAAAGGGCGACTTGGGTCGAAAGCCTAAAGCACTTACAGCATTAATTCGCAATACAGTTAATACTATTGCACCATACCCAATTGGATTCATAGTTACAAACCACACGTATGCATCGCAAGATATGTTTGATCCAGATGACAAAATCTCAGGTGGACAGGGTTTTGTATATGCAAGTTCAATTGTAGTTGCAATGCGTAAACTAAAACTTAAAACGGATGCAGATGGAAACAAAGTTACAGATGTGCTAGGTATTAGGGCAGCCTGTAAAGTAATGAAAAGTCGTTTCTCAAAACCTTTTGAGTCGGTACAAGTAGAGATTCCATATGAAACTGGGATGAGTCCGTTCAGTGGTTTAGTTGATATGTTTGAAAAATCTGGTATTCTTGTTAAGCAAGGTAACAAGTTAAAATATGTTGATAAGGAAGGAAACGAGCACAGTTATTTTAGAAAAGGATGGAACGCTGATACAATTCCGATTATTTTACAGGAACAAAGCGAAGGCGTGGTTTTGAAGTCTATTATAGAAGATGAAGATAGTTATAATGAGGAAGATTTTGAAGAACCGGTCTTGGAAGAAATTGAGGAAGAATAGGTAAATATCCGTAGAACATGGAGACACTCAATGGATATTAGTCCCGAAGTATTTGTAGAAATGTGGAATGTACTAAAACCGTACATCCCACAAAAAGAAAGATTTGATGCCGCTTATAGTATGATAGATTTTTATGATACAAATGGTGACATTGAAGAATTAAGAGAAAGCGATATTTTGGATTCCTATCTTGCTAAAGCGTTAAATGAATACCTAGACGAAGAATTAGATGACGATGACGAAGATGAGGATGACGACTATTAATGGCTAGTTGGTATCAACGTGTAGTTGAAGATATAACTGTCCTTCCGGATTGCATAGACTATTTTGAAGGACAGTTAGCCGAAGCACGAAACGAAGTTAGATTTAACGGAAGTATTGAAAAAGCCTCAAGTGCTATTCCGGCTATTGTGCAAACAAGGTTTTCCGAGTTGCAAGAAATTGAAGCAATTTTGGAGCATTTAAATATACATTTACGAAAGTTGCGAGCACAAACTTTTAGAATGTATTTAGAAAAATACAACAGGCAGTTAAGTTCGCGCGATGCAACGGCATTTGTTGACGGCGAACAAGTAGTTGTAGATCAATCAGAACTTATTAATGAATTTGGTTTATTACGCAACCAGTTTCTTGGGGTGTTGAAAGCACTAGAAGCAAAGCAGTTTCAAATCAACAACATTGTAAAATTACGTGTGGCCGGCCTCGAAGATTCTGAAATCAATATGTTTTACGGTAATCCTAATAAGTAGTAATAGATGTAGATAATTTGTTGACAAGCAAGTTGTCTATAGTGTATAATAGTTACATTAATTTATTGTAAAGGAGAATTGTAATGAGTATTAATCTACGTAAAGCCGCCACTTTACAAGAGCAAATTCGTCAAACTATCAGTGACATAAATCTTGACAGCGTACCAAACGGCGAGTTACCAGATCGTTTAAATCGTGTAGAAGAACTTGAGTCAGTACTTTTTAGTTTGCGAGATAAAGTAGGCAAAGCAAATGTTGAATCTGGTGTTAGTACTTTGTTGACTAAGAGAGTTCAACTTAACACACTTATTAGCAGATACGAAAAATTAGTTCGCAACGGGCACGAAGAATATAAATCCAAGTTATCTGACTTCCGCCGCGAGAGAGTAACAATAAGTGAACAAATTTTAGAGTTGAATGTTAGTTCTATGGTTAATTTAACTGAAACATACATGAATGTGCTTGCTAAGGAAGAGATAGTATAAATATAGTCGTAACCGGGTGTTGTAGGGTAAACAAGCGAAAACGAAAACAATACTTGCTAATATTGTTCTAGAGATAAAGATAAGATAAGGTATACCTGGTTATTTGCTGGAAAGGCGTCAGAAATGGCGCCTTTCTTTTTTTTTGTTTATAATTGACAAATGCGGTTTATCTGTTATTATAATAGTATGAATAAAATAGAAAAAATGGTCAAAGAATGCGTAGACGCCATAGGCGACATTGCTATGAAGAATGACATAAATATTATTGATGAAGATTTTGTTAAAGACATAGCACTTTCGTCAAAGTTTTTAAACGCAGCCTTTGATCGACAATTTTGTCAAGAAAACGTTTTACACGAGCATATGTCTAAATTAACAAATTCTCTATCTTAACGATAGGGGCGTTCGTAAGTGAGATACAAGTTATATCTAGATAATGCTGGTCTTCCGGTGCATATTGGGTCAGGATTTAAAGGCACCGCTGGCTGGACAATAAAACAGGATTATGATGATGTAATTGATCATATAGAGAAACATGGTTGTCCGGTGTTTATCAGTTTTGGTAATGAGATAGACGGTGGTTTAGGTAAAACAACGTACGATTTAGCCAACTGGCTTATTGCACAAGATCTAAAAGGACAGTTTTTTCCCGATGATTTTGATTTTACTGTACACTCAGACAACCCTATGGATGTTGCAAATATTTCTAATCTATTGAACGCTTATTTAAGGTCTCGCTAGGCCTCGATTAATTAACTCTTTAATCTTGCCCATTTGCAATACATCGTGTATAGTCATAGTTGACGAATCCCACCATGGGTCTAAGTCTAGTTCTGTAATTATTTTTATTGTAGTTTCGTGTGCATATTGTAGTTCGGCTCTTTTTGCCTCAGTAAACTTAAAGTTTGGTTCTATGTTGTAAATGTCGCTTACATTTTGATCTATGATTAATTTATCCATATCGATTAATTTTTCGTTGCTATCGAGATCAAACAACAGATTTTCGGTGTAATCTTCGATAAAGTAATTAATATATTGTTTAAGTTCTATACCTGTGATTAGGTGTTTATTGTGCTTTGTCTTAACTTTTTCAAAGTGAGTAATATATTTGTATAACCCTAACACCATTGGCAACCATGTTCTGTTTTTACTAAATCTAGCGTATACTTTGTTTTGAAATTTTAGATCTATTGGTGTCTTTGTATTTTGTGTAGGCAATCGATATGGGTAGTGATGAAACTTTAGATATTTAAAAGATGATAATAATATATTATCGGGAATTTGGAATGGCCGCGATAAAGGAATTCTTATAATCTCGTTAAGTTTTTTAGTTTCGTTTGCGCTATTTAAGATAAATTTTTCGTTATTAAAATACTTTTCCCAAGAGATGCTAGGCAAGTTGAAAGTGTACTTTAATAGTAAAATGGTTCTAATGTATATTTTAAGTATAGTTTCTTCTGATTCGGTTGTGTAATGTTTTTTAATTTTTTTGTAAATAGGAGTTTCTTGGTAGCCGGCAGTACCGAATATACATTCAACAACATCATTTGAAAGCCACTCGTAGTTGGCCTTTAATGGATTAGCACTTTTTTCAGTTACATTGATTAAATTAGGATTTTCTGTTTTGTGATAGTCCTCAAGCAAGAAATGCATTAAAAAATGTCCCATAGATCCTGGCGGATAAATTAGTGGGGTAAAATGGTTAAAAAATGTTTCTCCGAGCATCAGTTATTTATAGGATATTTCAATGCTGGGTATTGTGTAGATAAGAATTATTCTTATTAAAAACCCTATAAAAATAAGCGGTTTTTTGTTGTAAAAATACCACACTTTTTAAGATTGACATATTTGGGTTATCAGGTATAATGTATATAATGATTGAGATACTTCTGTTTTTAATCCTGCTAGTGCTAGTAGTTAAATGGCTACCGGGTATAGCAACTTTTGTAGTCAGTGCTATTTTAGCCATTTGTGCGTTAATTGGCGCTCTTGTGCTATTAGTAGCATTTCTTTAACCTTTAACAAGGAAATATTTATGTCCGCTCGTGTAAAGATTATTTCCGGTACTTACCGGAAACACCCTGTTTGCAATATGGTTTTTGATATATCTTCTGATCATTTGCCGAAAGAAAAATCCACATCAATCACGGTTGATTGCTCGCATCTATTAGGCCCGGACGCACCGTTTCCGTGGAACAAGGTTGGTGCAAACGGCAAAGCCAAGATTAAAGTAGCCAACTCAGAGGATTACGAGATAGTGTCCTCTGATGTGCCCGTTGGCTCTGCTGACCCTGCCGCCCCAAAAACACCGGTTGAAACAGATGAGGAAGCGATTGCAAGAATTCGCGAACGCTTTAAGATTCTCGAAGACATGACCGAGGCCGCAATGGAAGGCACGGTGCGTGGCATGATTGTCTCAGGCCCTCCGGGTGTTGGTAAGTCCTACGGTGTTGAAGAAACACTTGAGCGACATCACACCTTTCAGAAACTTGCCGGCAAAGCACCTAAGTACATGGTCATTAAAGGTGCAATGACCGCCCTCGGTTTATACGCTCTGCTTTACAACTGGAGTGACCCGGGTCGAGTGTTGGTGCTTGACGACTGTGACACAATCCTCTGGGATGAATTGGCTCTTAACATTCTCAAAGGTGCACTCGACTCCGGCAAGCATCGCAGGATTCATTGGAACGCAGATTCCTCAAAACTTCGTAACGAAGGCATCCCGGATCACTTTGATTTCCAGGGCTCTATCATCTTTATTTCAAACTTGAAGTTTGATGCTATTACGCAAGGCAACAGACTAGGCAAGATTCGAGACCACTTGGAGGCTATTATCTCCCGATGCCACTACTTGGATCTCACGCTGGACACGATGCGCGATCGTATGATGCGTATTAAACAACTGGTTGGCGACGGTATGCTGAATGAGCATAAGCTTGCAGACGGCGACGAAGAGATGCTACTTAAATATGTCGATGATAACAAAGACCGGTTGCGAGAAGTGTCCCTTCGAATGGTAATTAAGATTGCCGACTTGTACAAAATGGCTCCCCGAGACGACAAGTGGAAGCGACTGGTTGAGACTACTTGTATGAAGCGGGAGATGATTGCCGCGTAAAGTTTACATTGTCTGAGCGGACAATGGCCGGGGGGAGACCCCCGGTTTTTTTATGTTGACTTTTCCAGCATTTTACTATAAAATATTACAATGGCAAAAGCAAGATTAATTATTCGCGACGAAGTTAATATCAAGTTGGACCAAATTGATCCATCTACCCGTCGTAAAATGTCTGCGGCTTTAAAGTATATGTTGCCGTATGCTTACCATATGCCAGCGTACAAGTTAGGAAGATGGGACGGTTCTATTAGATTTTGCGATATAGGTGGTAGAACATATTTAAATTTATTGGATACGCTACTACCAATAATACAAGATGCTGGATATGATATTGAAATTGAAGATCATAGGCAGACGTGGAACTTGCATTTTGACGAAATAGATGACACGTATTTAAGCGATACACTATGGCCAGACGGGCATATGCTTGCAGGACAACCTATTGTATTACGTGATTATCAAGTAGAGGCTATTAATAACTTTTTACAGCATCTACAGAGTTTACAGGAAATAGCAACTGCCGCCGGTAAAACAATAATAACTGCTACATTGAGTAAGTTATGTGAACAGTATGGACGAACTATTGTTATTGTGCCAAACAAAAGTCTTGTAACTCAAACGGAAGAAGACTATCGTAACATAGGATTAGATGTTGGAGTATTTTATGGAGACAGAAAGGAATATGGTCACCAGCATACCATTTGTACTTGGCAGTCTTTAAATGTATTGTTAAAAAAGAGTAAGAGACAAGAAGCAGACATAGACATAGAACAGTTTATTGACGATGTTATTTGTGTAATGGTCGATGAGGTGCATCAGGCAAAAGCAGATGTATTAAAGGAACTGCTTACTGGCGTCTTTGCTAATATACCTATCCGTTGGGGTCTTACAGGTACAATACCCAAAGAGGAGTATGAGTTTGTAAGCCTTAAAGCAAGTTTAGGAGAGGTTATAAATCGTATAAGTGCCCATTCGTTACAGCAGAAGGGTGTACTTAGTAACTGCGAAGTTAAAGTGCTACAGTTAAAGGATGATGTTGAGTATCCAAACTATCCTGCTGAGTTAAAATACTTGTCTACTGACGCTAATAGAATAGACTACTTGTCTAGCGTAATACAAGACATAGCAACAACAGGAAACACACTTGTATTAATTGATAGAATTAAAACAGGTGAGATGTTAATGGAGCGTTTACCTGATGCTATGTTTGTAAGGGGTGCTACAAAAAACGAGGATCGTAAAGAGACATACGACGAAGTAGCAACTAGCAATGACAGTTTAATTGTAGCAACATACGGCGTTGCGGCAGTAGGTATCAACATACCACGCATCTTTAATCTCGTATTAATAGAGCCTGGTAAAAGTTTTGTAAGAGTTATACAAAGCATTGGACGAGGAATTAGAAAAGCACACGACAAAGACTTTGTTCAAATTTGGGATGTAACTAGCAATTGTAAATATAGTAAACGACATTTAACAACAAGAAAGAAGTATTATCGCGAAGCAAATTATCCTTTCAATGTTGAAAAGATTTCGTATAAATAACTTGCAAATAAGTTTGTAATGTCATATAATAATAAAAATGCAGATATTAACAATAGATAACAACGCATATAGTTTAAATAATTTACCTGATGTAATTGACGACGTACGATATTGTGTATTAGATACAACAGATCCTTCATTTATTGACTATTACTTTTTACCACTAATATTTTTAGAAAGTTTCAGTACACCCGCAGTTGTACTGCAAGTTGGCGACTATCAAATACAAATGCCATTAGATTGGAGTGTATTAGTAGGAGATCCAAGTCAGGGTGATATGGAAATTATTCCTCTTGCTAATTTAAATGACAGAGGATTTGAAACACTATTATATAATCCCTTAGATGGCTTTATGCCAACTTGGGCGCCAATACAAATAATAAATGTATTTGTTGAGGTAAAATGGTTCTTCCCAAAGTTAAAGTTTGGTCATATATTAACAATGCCTATTGAAAATAAAAAGAGCCCGTTGTGTGGATACTTTGTAAAGGAAACAAACAAGATACCCGATGTCATTGACATTGGCGATATTATCTTATGAAAGTTGATATGTTTAAAGAAATTCTTCCTGCTATAGGCAGAAAGAATAGAAACTTTTATAAAAATCTTCCACTTGAAGCACAAAAGAGTTCTGTTGTAAATTTTTGGATGGTGCATCGGTGGGCAACTTGCCCAATTAAAAACAAAGAGCACTATATTTTATTTGTTAATGAATTATGTAATCGTAACTACAGCGAAATAAGCAAGCACCCAGAGTTGCAATGGCTACTGTTAAGTGCCATCGGGATAGGGCCCGAACAGTATCGAGGACAATGGGTTGGCACACCTAGTAGTAGAACAAAGGAAAGCAAAATAGATAAATTTTTGTTAGAAGTATACCCAACTATCAGCGATGATGAATTAACTTTATTAAAGGAAACAAATACACAAGATGACTTCAAAGACCTTGCAAAAGACATGGGATACAACGACAAACAAATTCTTGATATCTTTGATGGAAAATCTAGAAATAAAAAAGACTGAAGGGTTTAAATGTAAATTTTGTAATAGAGACTACAAGAGCGTTAAAACATTAGGAGCCCATATGTGTGAGCAGAAGCGCAGGCATACTGCTCAAGGAGAAAAGCATGTTCAACTTGGTTTTCGTGCATTCCAGCGATTTTATGAATTAAACTCTACTGCAATAAAGCCCAAGCCTAAAACATTCGATGAATTCAGGCAGTCGCAGTTTTATCTTTCTTTTGTAAAGTTTGGTAGGTTTGCAAAAGATGTAAATTGCTTACAGCATGAAGATTTTGTCGATTGGCTAGTAAAGAACAATTTAAAATTAGATGACTGGGCCAAAGATGGTGCTTATGAGTTGTTTGTTAGAGATTATACAAACAATGAGTCAGCAGAAGAAGCACTTGAGCGAAGCGTTAAGTTTATGCGTAAGTGGGAAGAAAAAGAAAAGAAAAATTGGTCATCGTTTTTTAATACAGTTAGTTCGAACATATTTACATACTGGGTTAGAACAGGGCGTGTGTCGCCATGGGTAGTATTTAATTGCCAGACTGGGCAAGGTGCACTAAACAATTTAAGCGACGAGCAAATGGCGTTAGTAGCGGATGCACTAGATCCTAGTTTTTGGTTTAGAAAGTTTGAGAACAACCAAGACGAAGTTGCGTTTGTTAAAGCAGTTTTATCTGAAGCAGGATTATGAAATTACCTGATATTGATATTGATTTAAAAAATAGAGATGATGTTTTGAGCATCTTAAAGCATATTCCTGCGAGCATTGACGGAGAAAAAAAGCATAACACTGGGGTATATTTTAATAGCATCCCTGTTAATCCATTTACTGGAACGTCTAGCATTGATTATAAAGAAGCAGAGTCTCGCAATTATTTTAAATTAGATCTTTTAAATGTAAGTGTGTACGAGTATGTTACAAGCAATGATCATATGGAAGAATTGGTTAAACAAGAACCAGTATGGGAGTTACTGGAATATGAGGACATTGTAGAGCAGTTGTTTCATATAAACAATCATTTTGATGTTGTAAAACAACTGAAACCTCGTAGTATAGAGCAGTTAGCGGCAGTATTAGCAGTTATTCGTCCTGCAAAACGGTATTTGGTTAATAAAGATTGGGATACAATTAATAAAGAAGTATGGCTTAAAGTGGAAGATGCGTATTCTTTTAAAAAGTCCCATGCAATAGCGTATGCACTGGCTATTGTTGTTCAATTAAATTCAATTATTGAAGAGGCTAGTTAGTTTTTTCAATTTTGCGAACTAGTTGCACAGTTCTTCGTTTAACTCTTTTGCGGATAATATTATGAAGGCTTGTAATTGGACCAAATAAGAACTCAACGTCTTTGCTGACAAGATTTTTTAAGCAGTATCGAAATGATTCTATTTCTTGCGGTAAAAATAAGTTTATAGGCGTAATGCGGTTACTTTCCCACCACCATGTCTCTCCTAGCGCAATAAATTTTTCTTTATCTGTTGTTCTAACTTTATTATAGCAATATATACTCGTTATTTGGGCATTGTGATTTTGTATAATGCCGATAATCTCCTGGTCTGCATACTTAATACCAGTTAAAAAGGGATATTTATCGGTGATATGTTGAATGTCGTCGAGCATATATTGTACTTATTCTAATAAATATATTTAAGAGTGAAAATAAACAATGGCCACAAGTAATCTTTATATTTATAACACAATTTATGAATTGACAATACTTGACAATGGCCTAAGAATGGAAGGGCCTATGTACAACAATACAATTAAAATTCATAAAGGCATTGATGACAAAATTACATTTAATGTATACGATGAGCATCGCCGCCTTGCATCTCTTGCACATTTAACAATGGCATTTAACCTTATTGACGCAAATACGGGTGTTCTTGTTTTAACAAAGACCCCTGTTATACGAGATAATGCTAAAGGCACGCTAGATGTAACATTTAGTTGGGGAGATACTGCTAATCTTGACGCAGGATTATATGAATTCAGTATAACAACAACTACTGCAACAGGTGAAACAAGTGCATTATATACTGATTTGTCACAGAAAGCAATAGGCACCGTTGAATTACTTGACAATATTTTACCAAGCCCAACCGAAACTATATCTGTAGTGTCATTTACAGCAAATGGCTCTCGCTACGAAAGTCAAGCCGTAAGTGCTTCGCCAAACAGAAGTTATCAAAGTTCATTGCATACTTGTGCTGTTTATGCAACATCTTATACAGGAACTTTTTATGTCGAAGGTAGTCACGATATAACTGCACCAACAAATTGGTTTATTTGTGACTTACACCCTCAAAATGACATAATAGATGCAAACACATATACAGCAAAAACCGGTATTGATCCCTTTAATTTTTATATGACGACAAATTGGTTTAGATTTGTGCATGTCCCAGACGGATCAAACACAGGAACACTTGACAAAGTACTACTTAGAAGTTAAAATATAGTAGTGCTTATTGATAAATTAAAGTCGTTAATTCTGTCGCGTCTGTCTGGCCAGAAAGCAAATCCAAGTGGATGGATGACATTAAACTGCCCAATGTGTATTAGCATGGGAGAAACAAGACCAGATACACGCAAGCGAGGCGGGTTTAACTTTTCTAAACCAACTGCAATCTCCTATCATTGCTTTAACTGTGGATATACAACAGGATGGTGGGTAGGAAGTGTATTGGGACTCAAGTTTATTAATTTATTAACAGGGCTTAATGTTGAAGATAGTACTATTAATAAACTAAAGATTGAAAGTTTAAAAGAAAAAGACCAAGACGTAGAGTTTGAACCGGTTAGGAAAATTAATTTAGATTGGAAAGGTGTCGAGTTACCAAAGAACGCAAAGCCAATATCCGGCGATGTAGACAAGGATGTGCTGGCATACCTACAATCTCGAGGAAAAGGAATTTACGAAAACTGGGATTACTATTGGTCACCTGAAACATATATGGAACTAAACAAGCGTATTATTATACCTTGTTATTTTAAAGACAAAGTAGTTGGATGGGTTTCGAGACATATTAAGCCTGGAAAAGAAACAACGCCAAAGTACTATGTTGATGTTCAGCGTGATTATTTGTTTAACATAAATCAGTTATATACAAAAGACAGGAAGTATGTTATACTTGTAGAAGGACCGTTTGATGCAATAGGCATAGATGGAGTCGGATTGTTAGGTTCAAATATTACAGAAACACAAGCAGATTTCTTAAACAGTTTTGGTAAAAAAGTTGTATTAGTACCTGATAGAGATAAAGCAGGAAAAAAACTTATACCAACAGCAATACAGCATGGCTGGTCTATTAGTTTCCCCGAATGGGATAAAGGCGTCAAGGATGTAGCCGATGCTGTAAAGAAGTATGGCAGACTGTTTACATTGAGAAGTATAATAGATGCAATCGAAGATAATCCAATAAAAATAAATGTGTTAAAGAGACAGATATAATGCCCAAAGAGTTTACTGAAGATTTACAAAAGTTGTTTTTAGGCTTTTTAATAAGCGATAAAGATTTGTATGTTCGTGTACAAAGTTTAGTAGTACCAACTTATTTCAACAACAAATTTCGCCCTGCAGTTGCATTAATCAATGAGCACAGTGAAAAATATAGCAGTTTGCCTACAGTTGAGCAAATTAAAGCAAAAACTGGTATAGAAGTTGAATTAGATACTAACATAACAGCAAGGCATAAGGAATGGTTCTTAGATGAGTTTCAAGATTTTGTAAAGTTTAAAGCATTGGAACAAGCAATATTAGCAAGTGCAGATGATATTGAGCGCGGTGAGTACTATTCGGTTGAGAAAAGAGTTAAAGAAGCAAGCGAAGTTGGATTGACAAAAAGTTTAGGCACAGATTATTTTGAAGATCCCCTTAAACGACTACAAGCATTAAAAGACAATAACGGACAAATAAGCACAGGCTGGACAGCAATTGATAAAAAGTTGTTTGGCGGGTTCAACAAAGGCGAACTTAATATCTTTGCTGGTGGTAGTGGAACAGGTAAAAGTTTGTTTTTACAAAATCTTGCTTTGAACTGGGCATTGATCGGCGTTAATGTAATATACTTCACATTAGAACTTAGTGAAGAATTAGTTGCTATGAGAATTGACAGCATGGCAACCGGTATGAGCAGTAAAAGTCTCTTTAAGAACTTAGAAGACGTTGAGTTAAAGATAAAAATGCTTGCCAAGCAAGCAGGCGCAGTACAAATAGCATACTTGCCAAGTGGTGTAACTGCGGCACAACTCAAGTCATACTTGAAAGAATATGAAATTCAAAGTGGATTACAACCGCAGGCTATTATTGTCGACTATCTCGACTTAATGATGCCTAATGACAAGCGGGTTAGTCCTAGTGATTTGTTTGTTAAAGACAAGTATGTTGCCGAGGAGTTGCGTAACTTAGCAGTAGAGTTAGATACATTGCTAGTAACAGCATCGCAGTTAAACAGAACAGCAGTAGAAGAGATAGAATTTGACCATAGCCATATTGCTGGCGGTTTAAGTAAGGTACAAACAGCAGATAATGTGCTGGGTATTTTTACAAGTGCACCAATGCGTGAACGAGGTAGATATCAAATACAGTTTATGAAAACTAGAAGCAGTAGTGGTGTAGGACAGAGAGTTGATTTGCAGTTTGATATTGATAGTTTAAAGATCAGTGATTTACCAGAGGGCGAAGAGGAACAGCCATCAGAAGTGTTGTATAGTAATGTTGTTAGAAAAAGTTCAGTAACTGATGACAGAGAAAACGAAAATGGAAAAACTACTGAGGCTAAAGCAACTAATTTGCGTAAAATGATCGCGAATATGAACAAGTTGGATCGTTAAAAAGAACTTTAGATAGATAAATACACAAAGTACGGAAATTGTTATGAAAATAAAAAGCATTTTGAGTGAAATTGATAATATTTTGCCTGAAAAAGACAAAGAATTAATTGTTGAGAACAGAGCTAGTCACGTTATTACTAGTGCTAATAATATTATGACGTTATTAGAGCGTAATTATGACGACGAGACAGCAGAAAGATTACAAAAGAAATTTTTAAATGCTATTCGTACTGGAAAAATTGAAAAATTTAGTAATGCACTAAGGCGAATTAACGATGCAGATCAACGAACTGATCCTGAATACGAAACAGAAACGTAAATTTAGAGGTCCGCGTACCACACGCAAACGACAAGTAGGTTTTCATAAATTGGCGGCTGTTCGTAAAGCAATACAAGACGATATTGAACTAGATGAAGGTGCTAATACACATTTAACGCACTTTGAAGATAGTGTTTTTCACGGCGGTTATGAAGGTGCCGAAGTTGCTTTAAATATTGCTACATCTCTTTTAGATTTGCTCGAAGGACATACAAAGTCTCCAGTAAACGTAACTACTAAATGGGACGGTTCTCCTGCATTGTTTGTAGGTCGAGACGCAAAAGGTAAGTTCATAATGGGGGATAAGGGCATTTTTGCAAAAACTCCGCGTATTATGAATACGCCAGATGCAATTGACTCTAACAAAGCAGATGTTGGCGACGTTGATAAGTCAAATTTACGTAAAAAATTAAAACATGCTCTTGTAGAACTTCCTAAAATATTTCCAAAAAACTTTAAAGGATTACTTCAGGGCGATTTGCTTTTTACACCAGAACTCAAAGACAGAGCAATTTTAGATGGCGAAGAAGCAATATTCTTTAAACCAAATACATTAACATATGCTGTTCCAGTTAATAGTGATTTAGGTAGAGCAATAGACAAAGCAACAATAGGAATAGTGTTTCATACTGCATATCCTAATTGGCCAGAAAGTAACGAGCCAGAATTTGGTGCCGGAGTTGAAGATTTAACTAAAACAGACGGCGTATGGTTTAGCGATGCTAGTATTAAAGATGTTAGTGGGCAGGTAACGTTAACAGCAGAAGAAACAGCAGAAATTAGAAAAGCAATCAACGATGCAAGAAAAGATTTAATAGCAACAGGGAAAAAGTTTTTTAGTATTTTAGAAACTGAGGATATGGGAAAAGACTTTAAGAAGGATTTGGAGTCAACAATTAATGCAAGTGTGCGTCAGGGAACTGTTCCAAGTAGTGCCGAACAGTTTGCGTCTGCTTACATTAATCGTTACGAAGATCGATTAGAGAAACAAATAGCAAACTTAAAGAAACAAGATTCTATTGACAAACGACTACAAGAATTAGAAACAGGATTGGCATTTTTTGATGCAAATAAAGATAAGTTTTTGCATTTATATGAGTTATGGTTTAGATTGTATAGTGTAAAAACTATGTTTGCAGTAAAGTTACACGGTATTAGAGCAATGGACACCTTCGAAGAAATGCCAGATGGTTCATTTGAGGTTCGTGATCCAGAAGGCTTTGTAGCAGTTGATCATGTTGGTAATGCGTTGAAGATTGTTGATAGATTAGGGTTTAGTGCTCTTAATTTTAAGAATGGATAGCAATAAATAATATTATGGAATTAGAATTTATTAATGAGTTGTGTGAAAGCAGACTAATTAGACAGAAGAAGCAGGTCGGTAGGTTTACCGCCAAAGATGCCGCCGATTTAGTATTCCTGTACGCATGTTGCTTGAATATACTTAAGAATGAATTTAAATATGCTCCTGTTGCAGCCGCTTATGCTAAAAAAACAGTTATGTATAATAATTTTGATGTATTCCGCATAAACGGTACTGACATGTATGTATTTCTAGTTGGTTTACTTGGCACAGATGATACAAGCAGTTTGTTTTCTGATAAGCAAGCAAGTGATATGTTTATTTCTGGGCTACGTGTAAATCAGCCACAGTTAAAAGAATGGCTACGTTTAACAGCAAAAGGTAAAACAGGTAGTGTTGATGCACAGTATTTGTTTAGACTCGAACGACAGTTAAAAATTGATAACTCTCAGTATAAGTCCATTCGTCGTTTAGCAACCGACTGGGTTAATTTAAATCACGGACAAAAAACTTTAGTTATAACAAGAATTTTACAAGCGTTCCGTTCTCGAGCAGTTCGCTCAGAACTTATGCCAGTTATGACTAGTCTAGCAAAAGAAAAGAAATATGTACCAAAAGAGCCCGTGAAAGATATGGAAAAAGCACAACCTGCTAGTACAAAAGGCGGTATGTCTACTCGTTCTAAGATAGCATTAGGTATAGGACTAACAGGAGCCGCGGCGTATGGTGCATATCGACTAGGCAAATCTCTAACAGGAAAGAAGTACACGAAACCCTCATATACTACAAAGTGATTAGTTAAACATTGTGTTTAAAATTTACTTCAATTGATAAATAAATGTAAGCATCAGTAATACTGGTGCATATGATAAAAAGGAGAAATTCCAATGGTAGCAAAAGTAAACGGCGCAATCGCAGCTGGTAGTGTAGTAGGTCATGACTTGGCTCACTTCACAATCGCAGGCGATGACATGTCAGATGCCGCAAAGGCAACACACGTTATTGAAACAATTGAGCAAAAAGCAACAGTTGTACTAATTGGTACACTAGGCGCAAGTACACGAGTAGCAGTTGAAACACCAAATGGTTGGACAGCATCCGCCCTACAAACAGCACTAGGCGGTTCATGGACAGCTGCTGATTTCACATACTAAGATTGTTTTAAACAACTTAGAAAGAACCCCCTCATTGAGGGGGTTTTTTATTAGCAATAAATATTTTTATGCATGAGTTTAATCCAGATACTACAACCTGGTTTACTGTTTATACTTTAATTGATATTACACATTCTTTAAGGCGTAAAGATTTCTCTCAAAAAAACTGGGATATGATTATTAATTGTTTAAGCATGAAATGCCAACCTTTAGGTTCACATATACCAGTAAAGAAAAAGAGAAAACTTGAAAGTTTTCAGTTTGGTTCTATATATAAAAATAAAGTAAGGAATGTTTGGACATGGTCTTTTGCTGTAGAGCACGGCGGTATAATTACATTAGAGTCTCTTGCAGAAGATTTAAATGGCGTTCCTGTATCGGACACACTAGAGTTTATTGAAACAAAGAACTCTAAAATAAAAAACACATATTTCTTACCAAAGGTTTTGGAATAAATAACATTATGGTAGGAAGAATATCATCGGACGTAAAATCATTACATAGTATTCCGGGCGAAAACCCAACTTATCCAATTGAGTCGGAGAGCCTAGAAGCCCACGTGGCCATTTGTAGCGAACGTTATCTACAAATACACCAACATTTGCAAGAAACTGAGTATCGTTTAAGCACTAAAATTGAGTCTAATGCAACGCAAATTTCAAAATTAGAAAAGATAGTAGTCTGGGGTGTTGGTGCTATTTTTGTTACTCTATTGAGCGGCGTTGTTGCTGTTATTTTAAAATAAGTTAAAATCTCTTTTATTATAAATATAAGTATGAATCTGGGTGAATTAATTGGAGAAGAGCCGTTAATTGAAGCGCGTCGTGTCTGGGCACGTCGTGGCAATAAGGTTGTTCAAAAATATCGATGTACATCTGGTTGGAGATCTGGCAGATTGGTGTCTACACCTGCTAGTTGTTCAAAGCCACTGGATGTTAAAAAGAGATTCACATTAAAGAAAACTAAAGCACGATTGCAACCTAGAATTACTAGAAAGACAAAAAGAGCAAAGAAGTTCAACCCGATAACAAAAAGATTAACGCAGTTGAATAAACCTCTTCGCCCAAAAGTTTCATCAGGCGGCTCTACTAAATGGTGGCAACGGAGCAATTGATTATGAGAATAGAAGAAGTAACGCCAGCATATGGTAGAAGAATTGGTGCCGGGAGAACCCCATCGCAGGATAGGGGAACAGGCAGTATTTTCAGCGGCAATCCTCCTAAAAAATCTTTAGGTAGCATTGGTGCCACACCTGGCACTAAAACCGCAAGTATTGGTTCTCAGCAACA
>Ga0129342_1000331_pt1 | contig 19452 bp, 22 predicted proteins | sample CPBDNA_5_FD_94426 | JGI IMG/M metagenome (GOLD analysis project Ga0129342, IMG submission 94426) | Freshwater to marine salinity gradient microbial communities from Chesapeake Bay, USA - CPBay_Sum_15_0.2_DNA | ecosystem: Environmental > Aquatic > Marine > Coastal | place: USA: Chesapeake Bay...
TGTGCCACTAGACCTCTCAGCTTTTTGCGATCTTCAAAGGGTTGTGGCACTATTCTTGGCTTCACGGTTATTTAGGTATTCTTTCCAACTGTTGATATAACTTGTATATTTCAGCACGAGTTTGTTCGCCCACTATATCGCCTTGCGGTAAACGATATGAGTCACTGTCTCTTAACTCGTTGATGCGAGCACGAATATCAGCGGCTGATTGTGTTGTGGCTATGCCACCATCTGCTATGGGATTTACACCATTTCTATAGGCCATTGCGTCTGCTAGGATTTGTAAGCCTTCTGCTGTGTTTGCCAATGGTGCATTCAGTGTGTCGTTTTTCAGTGTTTTGGCAAAGTTACGCACAGCACCCATTTTGACATCATACTCTTTGCCCCAAGTTTGACGCAGTTGTCCTTGTTCCATTGTCATATCTATTTGTGGTCCTTGCTGTTGATACTGCTGTGCAAATGATTGGATTGAGTCTGAATACAAGCTCAACATGCCTTTGGCTTGTTCTTGTGTTAGTCCATAGTGACGAAACACTTCATTTGCCTGTGCTTGTTGTTCTTCATTCATGTCTAAACCCAAGTCGCCAGCATATGAATAATCATACTTTTCTGGTATCTCTGGTTGTTTTTCTTGTATTTTCTTTTCAAGTTCTGAGTATGATTTTGCGAAATCTTCTGCTGTTTTGAACTTTTCTGGTAGCCATTCTGGACGTGTGTCGTTGGTTGTTGCAGTCTCAGTAGCCTCTGTGGTTGTTTCTGTTGTGATATTTGAGTCCAACAGTGACTCTTGTGTTTGTGTTTGCTCTTCCATTGTTAGCGCCTTTCTATTATGTTGCTGTGTTCTGTGCGTTCTATATCACACATGTTTTCAATACGTTTCAACAGTGCCTGTTGTGCTATCTTATACACACAAGCATATGGATTGGGTGCATCTTGATCCACACGACTTTGGTTTGCTATTCTGTGTAAATCATAAAACACTTGTTTGCCTGCTGGTGTATTGAATATGGTTTTGTATGTTTCTTTTAGTTCTTTTTGGTTCATTTCAACTCCTTTGAGTAAGTGTATTGGTGTAGTTCAAAACCTTTTTGACTGCACCATCTTTGGTATGCACGTCTGCTGTCCCAAGTAAAGATATTTATACTGGCACAATCTTGTTCTTTTGCCCACCATTCTACTTGATGTAGCATCAAATCAACCCAACTTGGCTTACATCCTGGGGCAGTGAGCATCCCCATTATGTTGGCATCTTTGGCGTCAATCCACATGTTGTAGTGCCATTCTGCTATCAACAAGCACTGTAGTTTGCCTTGATATTCTACGCCTGTGGTAAAACCGTTGGGTTGTTCACCCATTCGTATCATCCAGTTTAACCATTGAGCATCATATTGCTGGGGATATTTTTTGTTTACATGGCGTTCAACCATGCGATAAAGAGTTTGCCAACCTTGTGGGTTGTCATAGTCTTTGCCTGATACTAGTGTTATCTTATCCTTGTGTGTTGCCGCCTTGAGCTTGTTGTTGTTCATCTAATAGTTGCTGTGCTCCTTGCATCATTTGTTGCTGTGCCATTTGTTGTTGCATTTGTTCTTGCATTTGTGCAATCTCTCGTTCTGTTCTAATAATGTCTGGGCTCATGTCACCATCTGTGAGTATTTTCTTGGCTAGTTTTTTCATATCAACCAACATCATTGCATCTGGTCCAAGTGCTTGAATCATTTGTAGCAGTTGCATGTCTCTTTGTATTTCTGTCATTGCTATGCCTTTTTTCACTGCTGAGTTTACCACAAGTTCAAACGCACTGGTATTAACTACAAACTCTGGAACCATGCCTCTTCTTTGGAGTTTGGTTACCAGTGTCTTAATCAATGGACGTAAAAACTCTGATTCAAGACGCAGTCCAAAAGGACCTATTCTTTGATAAAACTGTGCCTGTCTAGCACTGACTTCTGTTGCTGTTTGATATGTGTTTGGTGCTCCCGCTGGCATGATAGCATCATTAAACAGCATTCTTCTTATGCTGTCTTGGTGTTGTAGCATCATTGCTTCTGATATATTGAAGTTGCCTGGAAACGGAACTGGTTGTAGTGGTTGATCCACTGTGATAACTTCACCTGGTTGTAGTTTCATATTGGAAAAGTTTACAGTTGTGTCACTTGAAACTTGGAATGCACCCATTGATGCCCATGCACCACTTTGTAGCATCATTTTTTGGATTTCATTAGCAGTTCTAATGTGTGGTAATGCTGAACGCACTGGTGATTCACCCCAATGTTCGCCCAGTGTTTTTGAAAATCTAAACACCACAAATGGATTTACTGGCATCTTGCTGTCTTCTACCAACTGCATTTCTTTGCCAACATAAACTTGATAACAATAGTCTTCATATCCTGTTTGTCTAAACACTGCTTCTAGTAGTTTGATTTTTTTGTCTGGATGTTTTTCAGCATCTTCTTTCATTTCTGGTGCTTGTGAGCCCCATCTTTCATAGATGTATTGTGCTGACTGTTCGCTTTCTCTAAAAACAACATCAACATCATCTTTGTAGTTGGACAAAAAGTAAAGTTGGCTGGTTGGTATAGCCATAAAGTTCATGCCTTTGCCATCCATTGGGTCCATAATACAAATAGCACCTGTGCCTGAAATAACACAATCTTGTAGTGCTTCTGATGCCGCTACATAAAAGTTTGAATCTCTCAATACTTTGAATACTGTTTTGTTGGCTGTGTCTAACATTCTTCTCACATCTGGTGCCATTTTGTTTTTGACTTCTTGTCTAACATCAATGTAAGCCCACTGTTGGTTTTGTGGTATCAATAGATTAAGAATAGTTGAAACTAGATTTTGCACACTGTCCACTGCTGTCATATCATAGAGTTTTTGTCTGTCAGTGGTGCCTTCTATGCTTCTCCAAATATCTCTGTTTGGAAATGTGTATAGATATGCTTCTGATATTTCATCTTCGTGAAGGTGACGTGCTGTCTTTGCCTTCTTCAAAAGATTTTTCACGTAGTTTAAAGATGCTTTTGCCATAAATGCGTTATCCTAATAAACTGCCCTTGCTTCCAAACTCGCCAGTATCACCTAAATAACCATATGGAGTAGCAATCAAACGTCTTCTGCCTGTTCTGGCTTTTTGACGTTTTCTTTCTTCACTGCCCTCAAACTTTGCTTGGGCTTCTCTTTCAGCCGCCTCTGCTTGTTCTTTGGCTTTGCGTTCTGCTTCCTCTTTGGCTTTTTGGTTTGCTCTTGCGATTTCTTCAGCACTAGGACCTTTTGGTTTCATAAATCCCATTATAGTTTTCCTCCTCCTGTTCCCAATAGATTACCACCACCAAATATTGTTGAAAATGCTTTGTCTAGCAAGTTCATTCTACTTGGTGCTTTTCTTGGACGTGTTGATAAATCCACTGTTGCTACAGGCCTATTCATTTCTGCTTGTTGCATGTTTGTGGCAATGGTGTTTTGTTCATCTTGTGATAACAAGTTACCTTTGCCATATGTCATTACTGTGTTACCACCTCTTTGATATGCTGTGTCAAAGTTACCCACAACAGCACTTCTCAATAACCCACCGCCTGGCACAAACATTAATGGTATTGATGCTATTTTCATAAACTTCTGTTGTGATTCTACTTGTGCTCTAGTCAAAGGTATTCTACTCATAGCCTGCTCATACTGTTGTCTGCCTTTGCTAGTCATCACAATCTTGCCGCCTCTCCCTGTCACGGGGTTTCCGTATCTGTCTTTCACATAGTTGCCTTGTTGCATTGAAACTGTTTTCCAAACAGCATCTGAATCTTGTGATCCTTGCATTCTTGTTGGATCCGCTGTTTGTTTTCTTGTAATACTTTGAACTGTGTTTTCCACTATTCTTTGACTGCGTTGTTGATTTGTTTTTTTGTCTTGAACTGAAGGTGGTGCTACAGGACCTTTTGGTCCTTGGTAACCTTTGTTACCGCCGCCGCCTCCGCCGCCGCCGCCTGATTTATCACCCATTATAATAAACTCCCTGCTGAGCCCAATGTGCCTGTGGTTGGCTTTCTACGTTTTGGGCCTTTCTTTGTTTCTTGTGTTACTGCACTTGGAACCACTTGTGCTCCAACTGTTGCCGCCAATGTCTGTGCTTCTGATGGTGCTGTTGTTGATGGAAAGTATCTAATATTTTCTTCTTCTGTTCCTGGTAATCTTTGTCCTTCAACTGGCTGTGATACTCTTGGATCTTCTGGCATCACTGGTTTTAACCATGGTTCTCGCGGCACTGGCAGTGGACGTTTGAACTTGCCTGGGTTGGGGCTTTTGCCTGGGTTCTGGATTGGTGGGCCACCTGGATAAAGTCTTGGTGTGCCTGGTTCTGACACAGGAGTTTTGATAACTGGCGATGTTATTGGACCTTTTTCTAAAATCTTATCTCGTATAACTGGCGATGTTATTGGACCTAATCTTTTGTTCAAACTTCCCATGGTTACCTTTCGTGCGTGTGTGCGTGTGCTATGTTTATTTATATAATATATACAATCTGGCAGTATTTATTAGTGCCTAATCAGTCAGTTTTGCTCTTCCTCCTGCCATCTGTAATGGTGATTGTATCAATGGTATTTTTGATATATCCACACCTGGTTCTGGCAGTTTTGATATAGCCATAGCAGTAGCGTCTATGCAGTCATCGTGTTTCATATATGGAAACTCCTCCAACTGACTCATAAACTTACTGTTGTCAATCACTCGCTGATGCACTCTCAACTTGCCTACCTTGATAATGGGTTCAAGTTGTTGTGCCATGAAGTTAAGTTTGTTGGTGGTTCTAAACTCGCCAATCACCACAATCTTTTTCTTCTTCGCAAGTATCTTTCTTTTCAACTCTGCTTTCAATGTCATTGAAAAGTTTTCTTCTAGATACACATGTCCAAGTTTATACTTGTCACATATATCAATAACTTCTTCACATTGAATGTCAAAGTCTTTGTCTTTTGCCGCAGAAAGTTCTACTACATCATGGACATAAACATTGCCGTTGTTGTCTCTTGCACACACTGACAACACACTAGCATCTCTGCCTCTTAGTCCACTAGCAACGTCCCAACTGCTAACCAATCTATTTATCTGTTGGTTGCCTATTCTAACTATGGGTAGATAACCACCCATTGGTTGTGGCAAGTGTTGGAATGTAAGTTCTGCGTTGTATGTTTGTATTTTGTCCATAGCAATAAGTGAATCATATGTTTTGCTGGGTATCAATAGATACTGTGATTTAAAGTCACCTTCTGTTGATTCATTCTTTTGTCTTTCTAACCATTCCCAAGTAAACATACCATCTGGATGATTGGGCCATGCTAGTTCACTTTTTTTGTTATAAACAGGTATTTTTAGTTCACAATCATAGCCAACTGATTTACAGTGTCTGTAAATGGTTTCTTCGTGATGTGGGGTTCCAACCAATAATATTCTTTTGGATATTTTACCAAACTCCATTGTTCTGTCTTTGATAAAGTTTCTAGCATCTTCTGTGAGCACATTGGTTGCTACCTCAATGTCATCTCCAATAATCTCATCTGAGTGCATACCAGTAAATGAACTTGCCATTGATGTGCAGGTGACTGAGGGGTTAAGTTGAATGCTGTCTCTTTCAACTGTAAACTGACTTGCTTGCCATTGATACAGTTCACTTTTCAAATGTGCTGTGAGTGGATTTGTTTCAATGATGCTTCGTATCATCATTGAGTTACGCATTGCCAAAGCCTTTTTTGCTGACACAATAATACAGGTGTAGTTTGGATCCGTCAGTAGTTTCCAAGCCACATAACAACAAAGTATGTAACTTTTGCCTGCGTGTCTAAACACCTGTAGTATTTTTCTGGGATGGTTTTGATTTTTGTCTAACCAATCACAAACTTCCACATGTAGAGGTGGTGTTTGCATACCTGACAAGATGTTTTGTGTGTCTAAAAAAACTTTGAATGGTATTTTCATTATGCATCACTGTTCTTGTTTTCAATGCCTATTCTTTGTAGTGCTTGTTCAAGTAGTTTTTCTGCTTGTTTGTCATCCACTGCTGTTTCTTTGCCACCTGATACTGCTCCAGTAATATGCTGACACATGGTTTTCAACAACATAAGATGTGATTTTCTTGCGTTGATTAAAAATGTTGCCTTCTTTACATAGTGAGGATCTTCATCTTTGGGCCAACTAGCATCTGAAAATAGTTCGTGTGCGTGTTGTAGTTCTTTGTCAAAATATTGATTTGAAAAATCTTTGAGTAGTGTTTCAAAGTTGTCATCAACTTCTTTTTTTCTTCCTGCCATATTTCTATGTCCTTCCATTCTGTTAAGTTACAAGATTATTTAGTCACAAAAAAAGGGCACCATTTCTGACGCCCTTTTTCTTTCTAGGAGACATTACAATAGCAATATGCCATACGCAATGATTGTGCTATGCCTACACAATAATATTATTTATGTTTAAACTATCTTTTTATAGCCAAAAAGGGTGGTTTTGAAGAAGTCGTTGTATTTTTTTGCTGTTGATTGGGCTTGGGCTTCGTCTGTCCACAAGTTTCTTTCATACTTGTGTCCATGATTTACCATGGTTTGATCCTGTCTTAACTGACAGATTTTGTCATCATATGTAAGCAAAAACATTTGCTCACGTGTGATTATTTGTAAATCAAAACCATTGTATTGAGTTTTTGATTGTATGATTTTGGGTGGAGTCCGTGGCATTATATTTCTGGTGAAACGTCTATGTTGATGCCGTGTTCTGTTTCTAAATCCAATATTTCATACCAAACTTGTTCGTGTTCATCCCAAGTGGCTTCAATCACATCTTCATCAGCATCAAGTTCTTGTAAGTCTCTGACTTCTTGTTTGAGTTTGAGTAGTTGTTGTTTGAGTTTTTGGTATTCTTGTTCTGGTTTCATATGCATATTTATTCTCCTTGTGTAGAAGGCAATGGATTATATGACTAGTAGTGAGGTAGAGCCATTGCCTTCCATTGTATTATACTATAAATCTAGTATAATGAGCAAGATAATATTTGATAACAATATCCATTCCATACTAGGCCTCCTCTAACATTTTTTGTATTTTTGGATTATCCAAAACTGCATTTACAACAGGTTGTGCGTGTTTTATCCAACCCAATACTTCTTCAAGTTTTTCATAATCATCCCACAACACCTTATCCTTTTGGACTTGTAGATTGGCAATGGTGGTTTCTAATCTTGTGATAGCATCGTATGTCATCCTATGCCTCTTCTAACTCTTCTACTTCAACAGTTTCCCAATCAATCTGATAGTATTCTTCTTCTTGAAGAATGTCGCAGGCTTGATTTCCATCTTCTGCTTCAGTGATGTAAGTGTGTATGTTGGATCCTAAACCATCTGGTGGATAGTATGTCCAAGAATATGTGATTTTGTATTTTGTCATCCTATGCCTCCCAAGTTTTTAATACAATCGTGAAACTCACCCGCGATGTATTCTTCATCAATATTGCTGACTATATCTGTGAAATCTTTTTTGCTAATGTTTGGCAAATAGTTTTCACAATGTCGTCTGCCCACAAACTCCCACATCAGTGGTTCGTCGCCTTGTCCTTGATTTACCCATTGATCTTGAAGTATTTCAATCAGTTCTTTTGGTGTTTTTACTATCATCCTATGCCTCTTCCCAAGTTTCACCATTGCTTTTAAAAGCAATACCCAGATTGGGCACCATAATAACACCATCTTTTGTAGTCATCTGAGCCATTTTTTGAAACCACTCATTGTTGGCTTGGTGTTGCTCAGCAGTCAATCCAGAAAAATATGTCTGGCTCCATTGTGCTATTGTGTTTTTCATTTGTTTGTCTCCGTTGTTGTTTAACATACTATTATAGTAGCACAGATCTGTGATTTGTCAAGCCATAAAAAAAGCCCCATTTTATGCGATAAAAAAAATGGTTGACAGATCCTAAAGTGGTGTTATTATGAATATATTAACAAATGCTAAGGAGGCATATACAATGACAAAGACAAAGACAACTGTTCTTCAATCAAGACGACAAATGAAGCAAGCCTTGAAACAGGCGGCAAAACAAGGTGGCTACTTGGGTGGTGCTTGGCAACGAAAAAACACTGCTTGGCAAAAGTATTGCACCAACGGTATGTTGGACTACAAAAAACTGCCCAGTGAAAAACCCAATGGCTTTAGATACCCTCTAGAGTTGGCGGCTTGGAAAATGAAATGTTTGATTGAGGGCAAAACCACTGATGCTTTAGGCAACATCATTCCTCAGGGCAACAGAATGACTGCATCAATCAAAGATGCTGTGAAAAAACCCGTGGTGAAACACACAATGAAGGAGTTGGTTGATGCAAAATAGCGTTCACAACAAGTTTAGAGATTGGTGCAAAACCACTCCCCAAGAAATAGCAGATGTGATGCTGTGTCCGTGGTTTGATGACTGCGACATCACTGCTACCAAAGACCCAGACTCACGTGACAAATATGCAGGTCTGCGAAAGTGGCGAGATGAACTACTGGACCGTGTTGACGAAAGCCTTGCCAAGCATGGTGAAGATGTGACTAAAATAGAAAGTCCTTCGTGGCAAATACTGCGTATGATTACTGAAACATACCAAGTGATTGGTGACATGCGAGCCAGATATGAACGAGCATTTGGAGTCAGCATTTCGTCCAGTGATGAAGCCAAGCCATGGTTTTATGTAATAGTTGACGATTTAGATACGCAAAAATACAGCATTGCCAACATGTCACAAGACATTTCTACAATGGAACAGTATAATGAACTGCATCTGCATTTTTACTGCAACAGAAATGTGTTTCTGGGCATGAGAGATGTAGGAATGCTTGATTGTCTTATACCTCATGAGAGTGTGCATATATGGGAGTGTATTGACACTTGGAACACAGGTGGCAGAACCATGCTCACAGAAAAAAATGGCACACACCAAACTCAAGCATTGGAATATGATAGACTGCACGGCAAATACGCACAACAAGTATCTGCTGACACTGTGAATCAATATCATCACCCAGTTTGGGGCACAGAACTATACTCAAGTATGATAGAAAGAAAACGATTGTATAGTGACACCATTGATTGGGAGAGACACGTGACTGAGTTTCACATGGCAGACAGTGGCTTGACATATGATGAAGCACTTGAACTGGCACATTCAACATTCTTTGATTTGATATTGGGCTTGTTGTGGCGTGAAGATATAGACAAAGACCCCAATATATATGAAGACATCATAGAAACAGTGGGTGAAGAACTTGATGATGTTGCCCCCGCAGTGCACCCCATATTCAACCGTTGGTATCAAAATCTCATGAAGCCTCAAGTGGCTGTGATGATTGCTCATATGAAAGCATCATTATCATACAGTGACAATCGTGAGTTAGAACCTGGCACTATGGCTGACAAAATACAGATCACTGCTTAGAAGAGATTGCTGAGAGAGTGTTTGTCTTCTCTCAGTGATGAGTGCTGTGTGTCTGCCTCCTTATTATAGGCACACAGCACATTCACTACGTGAATGGCTACAAACTTCACTTGCGTTCGTTTGTAAGTTTTTCTCTACAAGATTATATCTCTTTCTTTTCAACCAAGGAGAACTTTTAGCAAAAATACCAACAAGTTCTCTATGAGATACAACGACACAATCTATTACGGTAAAGGGTTTGCATATCTTACCAACCTTAAAGGGTGACTACTTCCATTTTGTAAACATGCCGCGTTGTAGCATAACTTCAGTTATAGTTTACAAAATCTAACACACAAAAGTTTCCAAAATGTGTTAGCATCACTGCTCATATTTGTATACCGTCCCTGCCTAACGGTTGCGGTTGTATCAAGCCTACTCAATCTGAGGGTGAGATAACTCTTTAAATATTGTTGCGATACTATGTGTTGCCTGTGTTAGTAAATGTTAGCCTAAAGTGTGTTTAAAATGGCGTGTTATTCCTGTTTTAAGCAGTGTATAAGCACCATTAATAGTATTTTAGTATAAGTGTGCCCAAAAAGTCAAGTATTATATTTTTATTTATCATTGTTCAACATTTTTCTTGCTATAATATGCCACAATGTTGTATAATGTAAAACAATGTATAAATACAATAAACTTAATATAACTGAAAAGAGGATAAAATCATGGCAACACTAACAGTATATTCACTTTCAACACAAGAAGATGAAAAAAACTACACAGTAGCAGTCACAGGTAATGTGAAGAAACAAGTGATATCTAAGATTGACGGAGCAGTGGGTGAAGAATCATCTCCTATTTCTCCTGTGAAAAAGTCAATCAAAACAGACGACAAAGTCAAAGCACGATTTGAAACTGTGCTACTTGGCTTGCAACATATGATTAAACTACAGGCAACAGCAGGTGATAGATGTTTTTATTGGGGCATTGACAAAGATGTTATTGATTTAATCAATACCAACTCACCATTGAGTTTAATCAACAAAATGAAATCAATGGGAGTGGATGAAAATGAAGCACCCGCAATAGTCCAAAAAATATATGACATCAAAATCAAACTGGGTGTGAGATTGGGCTATCAAGATCCAAACAAAAGAAACAGATTTGTTGACACTGCTAAACAGATGTTGGCTATGGAATCAGCACCAGATGTTCCTGAGTTTGAAGAAGCCATGTCACGTGCTAGAGCACAGGCAAACAAAAGTGTTCAAAAACAAGAACTTGAACAGTTATCAAATCAACTAGAACAAAAATAATGTTTGTTTTCAATCATCACAGAATACCATTTGCTGAAAGTTATCATCAACAACAAGGCATTGATGAATATCAAAATGATCCTGATGTAAAATGTTGGGCTGAAGACTGGCACACCCAAGAACTACACGATCATTTGGCAAATGGTATTGGTGATATCACTGAATGGTTTATGCGACACGGTTTGGAAAGATACTTACATGACAAAAACTTTCTTGGTGAAGCGGCTAAATCAAACAGAAAGAATGGCAAAAGAGAGTGGGCTAAAAAACCAGCCAACCATAACTTTCGTCATCACTACAAAAAAGATGATAGAATAAGACAAAGCAAACAATATCAAGACATATTCAAACAGTGGTTTTACAAAGAAAACTTTGATTATTATGAAGTGGGCAAAAACTGGACTATTGCTGAAGTGTTAGCCAGCACCAGTAAAAAAGTCAATGTGATGGACGCGAAGAACAATCTTCTGCATCACAATCTTCGCGAACTTACTAGATGGAATCAAATGATTGAACACTGTAATCGCAGTGATAGATTAAAAGATTCATATGGTAATCCATTTAATGCTGATGCTTATAAAATAAGTTTACAGCAAGAATATCAAAAAAATAGAAGTGATGAAGAATGGCAAAACATATTGCCGCCTCAACTTAAAAAAGAGTTTGTAGCAAAATAATCACAAGACTCAAAAGACAACCAACCAGTGTTGAAAACACCCACCACAGTGTTCGTTTAACACTGGTTACGTCCATTTGAAGATGATGAAGATGGTTGTTTTGTATTATTTCTAGTTTGGTATCAAGTTTTGCTACTTGTATTTCAACATTTGTTAATCTGTCTTGTTGTTTTTCTTGTGTTTGTGTGTTCATTTTAACTTTTACTCGTTTTCAATATATTTTTTACCTGTAAGTTGTTCAATATCTCTAATCATCTGTTCCATATTGATTCTTACTGTTTTGCCTGTCTTAACATTCTTTGAAAAATACTGCCATTCACCTGCTTCATTGTGTGGTGATATCTGTGTTTCGTTGCCTGCGGCATCCATTGCAAAAACATGTGCTGTGCCTGAAACATCCTTGGCATATATAAAGCCTTTGTCAGTGACATTGGTTGGAGCACTTACTTCATCTAATCTGATGGCTGTGTGTGCTTGAATGTCATCATCAATAGTAAGTCTTGCTGTGCCTGTGTAACTCTGTGTGCCATTTTCTGTGGTGAAGAATACTATCTTACCACCGCCATCTGTTGCTGAGTGGTCCTCTGATGCTTGATATTCAACAGAACAGGTTTTTCTATATGTGCCTTCGCCTCCACCACCACCGCCATCGTAGGCCGCACCAAAGAAAGAAAATAAAACATCACCTGAATCCAAAAAGTCTTTGTTGCCTGCTCCATCGTCTTTTGATCTGTGTGCCCACAAGTTGGGATATTGTAATGCTCCATTTGATTTGTGTGAGAACAGGGTAACATTGGGTGCTCCATTGGTTTCTTCTGCAACTATACCTGCACCAAACAATGCTCCTGCTGTGGCTCCATCGCCTGTTAGGTCTGTATAACCACCTTGTGCTTGATCGTGTAGTAGAATACCTTTTGTTGAGTATTGTTCTACAACATCAGCATCAACTCTTAACTCACCTGTGCCGTTGGTTTTTAATAGTAAATCATCGTTTGCTGTTGGCACTTCAATGGTAACTGTGTTTGAACTATAATCAAACTTGAGTTTTTCTTGCATAAAGTCAGCATTGGTGCTTCTAAATGTTGCCGCATTATACCAAGTTGAAAAATCTGTAATACCATTTTTGAACACACCCATTCTAATACCGTGATTACTATCACCAGTAAAACTTGAATCCAATCCGCCTGAGGCATCACCCAATACACCAACCACATTACCAAGATAAGCATATGTGGATGAACCCGCACCGTTACCACTATCAGCATAGCCAGCCAATCCAAATGAACCTGCTGGGTTGCCTCCTACCAATCCTGTAGCACCAGCATGTGATTGCACTTCTAATGAATAACTTTTTATGTCTGTGCCATCTCTGCCTGCCACAATGATGTTGCCGTATCCATTGGCTTGCACATTGATACCACCGTTGTTATCAACCTTAACATTTTTTAGATTAAGTTGTCCAGTTCCATTTGGTGTTATGCTGATGTTTTGATTAACACCATCTGGTATTACAATACTACCTGAGTTGGTGCCATCGTTGGTGTCCAGTGTTAAATCACCTGTGCCATTGGTTGTGATTCTTGTGTTTATATTGGTTTGTCCAAGTGTAAGCACATTGGATTGTATTCGTGTGTCATTGCCACTGAATGGTGCAAGTGTGATATTGTTATCTATTTGAATACTACTGCCTTGTGTTGATATAATGTCATTGCCATTGACATCCAAATCCCCGCCAAGTTGAGGTGTTGTATCTTCAACTAGATTACTCATTGAACCTGTGCCTGCTGTTGTCCATGCCAACTGTGCTACGCCACCTGCTATGGTGTTGATTTTAAGCACTTGATCTACACCACCTAAACCATTTTTGGGCCATACATAACTGTCTAAATCTATTTGTCCATCACCGTGTGGTGTAATATAAATGTCACCATCTGTGCCATCTTCTATTTTGATTTGACTTGAGTTTGCCGCCGCAGTTGTGGTTGAACCATTGGTTCTTAATAGTAAATCACCAGTGCCATTGGTTGATATTTCTGCGTTGGTGTTGTCTGCTCCAACTAATACTGCACCTGTGCCGTTTGGTTGGATTTTGATATCTGCGTTGCTTAATGAAAATATATTGTTGCCATTAACATCTAATCCCCCACCAAGTTGTGGAGATGTGTCCTCTACGATGTTTAATAAACCTGTTGCTGTGTTGGTGATTGTTAGTGTGTTTAAACTATCATCATATGCTAATGAAATGCCAGTGCCTGCTATCAACAGATCATTTACTCTGTCATCAACACGTTCATTTGTGAAATATAAATCTGTTCCTTCAGTGATATCATTGGTTGTTTTGGTTGCTAGTCTTGTGTCAAAACGAGTGTCTGTGTAGTATAGACGTGTGCCTTCTGAAACTTCACTTGTGGTTAGTGTTACACTTGGTCCTGTTTGTCCATTGACATTTGTAATCACTGTGCTTGGTTGAAATATATTTGATGAACTGTTGTATGCTAATACTTGTCCGTCAGCAACACCTGATGTGGTAACATCTGAAAGTGCATCAATACTGGTTTGTCCTATTTTGGTTGTAAATCTAGCATCTGTAAAATAAAGGTTTGTTGATCCTTCTGGTAAATCATCTGTGTCAATAGCCGCATCTCTGTAACCAATGTAAAAATCTGAACTGTTGTTTTGTGTTGAAATACTACCTGCTGTGATTAAAGAAGTTTGTCCTAGGCTGTCTGTTCTAACTAGATCTGTGCTGGTCCAAGTTTGTTTGCTAGTTAAAACTTCATATGTAACACTTGTGCCTGTGCCACCTGTGACTGCTAAAACAACATAACCATAATCTTCAGATTGCCCTGCCATAGAGATTTTATCACCAACTGCCGCACTTGGATATGTAAATGATGCTCCACTGTTTGCCCACACAATGCTTTTTCTATACTGTGTTACCAGTTGTTTGTTCCAACCAATACCGCCTGCTCCAGTGTTAAAATCTGGTGCAAAATATAACTGTCCTAGTTTAAGTGTTGAATCACTGTTTCTATTCAGTTGAATACCTGCCGTGTCAGCATCTGCTGAGTTTGTTAAAAATATTTGATTTGCAGTGTCACCATCTTCAAGTTTAAGTTGAAGTTGTCCTACTACTTTTGGATCTAAACCATCAATGTGAATACCATCTGATGAAACAACATTTAGTTTGCCTGCACTGCCACCTTTGTATGCATCTATCACAATGTCTGAGTTTGGTGATTGTATCAGTTTACCTGTGTATGTTCTTGCACCAACTGTGATTGATGAGTTGTCTGTTGAAAAACTTACTTTGTCATCAAGCACCACATATTCATTTACTCCGCCACCTGCTGTAAGTGTGACATTGGCATTGCCTGTGATTGCCAAATCATTGTTCAAATAACCTCGTAGTGTTTGTGTTGTAACACCATTTGCACCTGTGGCTTGTATACTACTTAATACAAGACTGCCACCACTGTATGTTAATGTTCCTTGAATAATAACATTAGTAAATGTTGCACTTGCTGGGGTGCCAAAACCTAAAATAGTGTCATCAATATAACCACCTCGTATAGTAACATCATCAGCATAAAAAACTGATAATGGGTTTGCATCTGTGCCAATCTTTACACCATCTTCTAACTGTCCTCCTGAGGCATTAATGTTACCTGTGTTTACTATGTTAAAAGTTGCGTTTGCTGGTGTTGTTGCTCCAATGGTTGTTCCATCAATAGTGCCGCCATTTATATCAACATTTGATGATGTTAAACTAGTAGCATTTATAGTTGTTCCATCTATTGTGCCACCATTTATATCAACATTTGATGATATAAAGTTTGTAACTGTGCCTGTTGTAATGGTTGCATTAGTAAGTGTTCCTGTTGTAGCAGTAACGCTTTTAATGTTGAAATCTGTTTCTGTGTTGGTAAAATCTTCAACTATATCTATTGCACCACTGCCATCAAATGCAAAAAACTTGTTTGCTCTATTTGTGATACTTGGTAATGTTGTAGATATTCCTGAACCCACTTCATCTGGTGGAAACTTGATGGTTAGTTTGTCAGCACTGTTTTGTGTGTCTTGCACTGCCATAATCATTTCATCAAACTGTCCGTTTAATGCTTTGGCTGTGAGTGCACCACCTGCCTGAAAATCTGTTGTTCTTTGTAGTGTAACATCTCTGATGATAACCACAGTGGCACCATTTGCTGGTGCTGAGTTGAATATAACTGTGCCTGATTTGTTGGCGTCATCACCCAAGTTCAATCTCACTGTGTAGTCTGTGGTAATGGTTTTTAGTGTTCCATCTACATAAACTTGTATGTCTGTGTTGTTTCTTAGTGTTGTATTGTATGTTCCTGTGGTGATTGAAATGGTTGTGTTGGTAACTTGTGTTGAGGCACTGGCGTTTAGTGTAAGTTGTGTGGCTGAATCTACTGACAGGATAGTAGTAGTTAAGTCAGTTGAACTAGCACCTGCTCCTGTTACTGTGATTGCTTTGCCTTGTAAATCTGATGTGTAAAATAATCCTGCTGTATCCACTGTAAGCACAGCTGAACTCAAACTCATATCTGCTGTTGCGTCTGTGATTGTGCCTGTGGTGTCTGTTGCTGGCACCACAAAGTTAAAGGCAAAGTTTGTGGTTGAGCCATTTGCTGTAAATGTTACTGAAGGTGTTTGTGATGTTACTGCCATAATATGTTAAGTCCTTGTGTAGTATTTATTGTCATAAACTGTTACTCTCCTAAAATAACCCTTTTTATTGGATTATTCATTTCTCCACCAATCCTGTTGTCTTTGGCTATTTTTTTCAATCTTCTTTGACTTCTTCTGTAGCCCACTGGGTCTGTTCTTTGTTTGATGTAATCATGTATCAACATTCTTTTGAACATCTGTAAATACCATATGTTTTGCCCTGGCACAAAGTTTAATAATCCTTTGGTTGTATCATCAGCATTTTTAACCCAATCATCCCAACTCAATGAAGCATTACCAATGCTGTCAGTAGCATTCATTATTTCTGAAAGCAATGGACCCATGAGTGCTGTGGCTTTTTCTCTTGAAGCAAAATAACCTGCGGGTTCATCTGTTAGTTGTGAAAGAAGTTGTGCTCCTCCAAACTCTAGGGTTAAATCTGATATCAAACCTAATGCACCACTTTGTTCTGCGGCTCTAATCCACAAGTTAGCATCATCTAATCTTCTTGGTTGATTACCAGCAAGTATTTCTTTTAGTTGTGTTACTGCCATGCCCATTAACACCATTTCTGTAGTTAGTATTGTTATATTAGTAGCCAACTCTGTTTTTGATTGTGTTTTTAACATTCTACCAAGAACTTTTCTTGTGTATGATATTGGGTGTGCTTTAAACTGTGTAACTGTTTTGAATATTTGTGTGTGATAATCTTTTGGATCAGCAAAAAAAGAACTAACAGCAACGTCATAATCACCTGGTGTCATAATCATTGTGTCAACAGCATCATTGAAAGCCGCTGAAACTTTTTGTCTAAGACTTGCTCTACCATAACTCATTTCAAAATCCATTTCGTCTATTTGAAATATATCAACTCTACCATTTTTATCTAATGGTTGTTTTTTTGTTAGTGTAGCCCAGTCATCTTGTTTTATGCCAAACTTTTCTAACTGCTGTCTAAATGGTTTGCCTAGGCTTTCCCAAGCAACACGATTTTTGATTTGGTTGCCAAGTTCTTTACCATATATGCCCAGTGCCATTGCTTTTCTACCTTCTGTCCACCAGTTTAATCCACTATATTTGAAAACTTTTTCTGCAAATGAGGCACCCATTTCTTCTGCCTGTCCTGATATACCTGAGCCAATAACACCAAATCTACTGTTCATATGTGACAAATATGTGTCAACACCTTCTAACATATACTCAGCATATTTCTTATAATCTTGTGGTGCTCCCTTGTATCCATATTGAAATATTGATCCAATCAATCTTGTGCCACTTAATCCAAACAAATGTTTGCCTGAAAATATCATTGCTGGTATATCCATTAGTGCTGTGATAGTTGCTCCACCTAGTTTGGTTGATGCTATATAACCTCTAGCACTAGTTAGCCAACTTGCAAATGAGTTGTGTTCAAGATTTTCTGGTTCAGCAAAGTTTTTTAAATATGAAAATGCCGCTCTTGCTTCAGCACTTGTGCCAAGTTCTTTTTTAACTTGTGATTCAAGTTCTCTTAATGCTCTTTTGTAGTCAGCACCCAAAAACTGTATAAGTGCATCTTCTCTTGACATTTCTTCAAACTGTAATAACATTTGTCTGCGTAAATCCATATCACCATATTTTTCTGATATGTCAGCAAGTTTTTTACCATCTTTAAAAGCAAAAGTTCCTCTTCTACCTTCAATATTAATCCACTGTTCATCTGCTCTTATGTTTTGATAATCTGCGTCACCTTGATCTCTCCATCTACCAAGTGGGTCACTCATATTGTCATATAGTTTTTGTGCTTCAACTCTTCTTCTTGCAATATCACCATGCACATCTGGATCTAATGCTTGTGCTATTTCATCAATAAACTCTTCTTTGTTGGCATTTTTTATTTTTCTATGACTCCATTTTGGACGCAGTCTAAAATCTTGTAGCAGTGTTGTTACACCATTTGCTCTGCGTTGTTCAACTACTTTAAACTGTGTATCAAAAAACTCTTTGGCTACACGATATGCTGTAGTATTTTTGGTTACACTGTTAGCATTGTTTGGGTTTTTGAAAAACTCATTGTATTCTGTCATTACATCAGCATAGTTTTCTCTTTTGCTCAAATAATCTATTGGATCTTCATCATCTAACACACGTCTTACTCTTGATAAAAAATCACCCAATGTGTTTTTTAATCTTGTTTTTTTGATTTGTTCAAATGGTAATGTTCTTGTTTCATTGGTGTTGAATACCATGCCAACAAATCTTTTGAGTATGCCTTTTTTATTTGTTGGATCTAAATCTTGTGTTATTCTCGCAAGTTCATCTAATCTTTCTATAGTTGCTTCATCTGATGAAAGCACTTTTAATAAATCTGCTGTGGCTTGTTTTTGTGATCTTGCAGTTTTTTCTTCAAGTCTTTTGAATACTGCTAGTTGTCCATCTTCTGGCGTAGTAAATGTTTTACCTTCTTGTGCCAGTTCATCACGTATCTTATTAATCTCTCTTTCAAGATCTTGTTGTTTTAATCCACGTCCTTGTAGTTTCTTTCTATAATCTAAAAAACATTGCTGTGACATTATAATGTTCCTGCCCCTCTTCTACACAAAACATATTCTTGTCTTGCTTGTAAATCTCGTTGTCTAAAATCATTTGCTTGTTTAAAATCTTCTAATCTTTTTCTTATTTTTTCTCCACCACCAAACACATCTGCTTTAAGTTCTGCTACATCTATTCCTAGTTCTTTTGCTACTTTTTGTTTTACATCTGCTGGAATATCATCTAAACCAGTTTCTAATAAATCAATCAAGTTGTTGTCATTGTCAACTATGTAACCAGCACGATATAATGTTCTTGTTGATAACACTGTGTCTGCTGTTATGGCTCTTAATGCTGTTTCTGGTTTTGAATAGTTGTCTTTAAACTCTTTGTTTTTGCCACCCACTGCCGCATCTGCTTGGTTTGTGTTTTTGTAATGCACTTTGTTTTCCAACAGTTTTTCTGTTTTATCTGTTTTAATATCATCTACTTGTCTTTCATTTGGTGCATTTTCAGTTGCTTGTGTTCTTTTGGTTTGTTGATTTCTTTGATGTGCTTTGATGATGTTTTCTGCTTCTTTGGGTTTTTTCTTAGCACCTCTTTTGCCATTCTTTTTTACATTATACACAACACCAGTAACATCACCATTTTCATCAACTTCTATTTCATATTGTTTGCCTTCAACTTCAATGGGTCTGTTGGTAATCAATGGATCTAAATCAAGTTCTGCTTTTACTTCTGGCACAAGTTCTTGTATGGTTTGTTGTGCTGTTTGTATTTCTGAAGCAGTGGTTGATAAGTTCAATCCTTCATTTGATTTGATAA
>Ga0129342_1000334_pt1 | contig 19357 bp, 17 predicted proteins | sample CPBDNA_5_FD_94426 | JGI IMG/M metagenome (GOLD analysis project Ga0129342, IMG submission 94426) | Freshwater to marine salinity gradient microbial communities from Chesapeake Bay, USA - CPBay_Sum_15_0.2_DNA | ecosystem: Environmental > Aquatic > Marine > Coastal | place: USA: Chesapeake Bay...
AAATTGAGAAAACATTTGCAGAGATAATGGATGAGTAATTTATACAATAATTTAGTTCCCATGGTTGTAGAATCTACATCAAGAGGAGAGAGAGCTTTTGATATATATTCAAGGCTTTTAAAGGAAAGAATTATTTTTTTGACAGGACCCATTGACGATAACCTATCTAATCTCATTGTAGCTCAACTTCTTTTTTTAGAATCGGAAGACCCTAAAGCTGATATATCTTTATATATAAATTCACCAGGTGGCAGCGTTACAGCTGGGTTGTCTATCCTCGATACTATGAATTTTATAAAACCCTCTGTTAGTACTCTATGTGTTGGTCAAGCAGCTAGCATGGGAGCTGTTCTTTTATGTGCAGGTGATAAAAAGAAGCGATACTGTTTATCAAACTCGCGTGTAATGATTCATCAACCTCTGGGATCATTCCAAGGTCAAGCAACAGATTTTGAGATACAAGCACAGGAAATATTAAGTATCAGAAAAAGACTCAATGAAATTTTATCTAAAAATACTGGTCAAACTATAAAGAAAATTCAGTCAGATACCGATAGAGATAATTTTATGAACCCAGAAGATGCTAAGAATTACGGTTTAATTGATGAAATATTACGCTCAAGAAAGTAACCATTAATCCACTCCATTTGCTTTAGACAAGTTTCCTTGTATACTTAAATTAGAGTATTGATATGGAAGATAATACAAAAAATTCATCTAAACTTTTGCATTGCTCTTTCTGTGGCAAAAACCAGAATGAAGTAGCAAAGCTTATTGCAGGCCCATCAGTTTTTATTTGTGATGAGTGCGTGGATCTTTGTAATGAAATTATTAGCGATGAATTAGAGGAAAAATCTTCAAAGTCTAAAGATAAACTTCCTAAACCTCATGAAATAAATGCTATCCTTGACGATTATGTAATAGGACAACCCTACGCAAAAAAAGTATTATCTGTGGCTGTTTATAACCACTATAAAAAACTTAATATAACTCCTAAAAAAAATGATGTAGAGTTAAATAAAAGTAATATTTTGCTTATAGGCCCAACTGGCTCTGGCAAAACATTACTTGCTGAGACGTTGGCTAAATTATTGAATGTACCTTTCACGATTGCTGATGCTACTACATTAACTGAAGCCGGTTATGTTGGTGAAGATGTTGAAAATATTATTCAAAAATTACTTCAAAAGTGTGATTATGATGTTGAAAAAGCACAAACTGGCATCGTCTATATAGATGAGATAGATAAGATATCAAGGAAATCTGATAATCCATCTATCACAAGGGATGTATCAGGTGAGGGTGTTCAGCAGGCATTACTTAAATTAATTGAGGGCACGATAGCTTCCGTTCCGCCACAAGGAGGAAGAAAGCATCCTCAACAGGAGTTTCTTCAAGTAGATACGTCTAACATGTTATTCATCGTAGGGGGGGCATTTTCTGGCATTGATAAAATCATCAACCAAAGAAAAAATAACTCAGGTATTGGATTCTCTGCTAAAGTCAAAGATACTAAACTTGATAAAACTTTTGCAGAATCAATCGAGAGCATTGGGCCTGAGGACTTAATTAAATTTGGATTAATACCTGAATTTGTTGGCAGGTTACCAGTTATAGCTACACTTGATGAGCTAGATGAAGAATCACTTATAAGAATACTTACAGAACCTAAAAATGCATTAGTTAACCAGTATAAAAAACTTTTTGATATGGAGGGTTGTGAATTAGAATTCAGGAAAGATGCTCTTTCAGCAATTTCAAAAAAAGCCATGAAAAGAAAAACTGGTGCGAGGGGACTCAGAACCCTCATAGAGAGTATCCTTCTTGATACTATGTATGATCTCCCATCTCAGGATGATATTTCTAAGGTTGTCATTGATAAAAATGTTGTTAATTCAGAATCAGAACCACTTTTAATATATAAGTCAAAAAATACAAAAAAAGAATTATATAAGTCTTGATATCTGCTAATTAGACCATAGGTTAATAGTATATGAAAAAGAAATATTTAAACCTCCCTTTACTACCTCTCAGAGACGTTGTTATATATCCAAATATGGTAGTCCCACTATTTGTTGGAAGGGATTTATCAATAAAATCATTGGATGATTCAATGAAGAATCATGATAAAAATATTGTATTAGTTACTCAGAAAAGTGCAGAGATAGACCAACCTCATTTAAAAGATTTATATTCTGTAGGAACTGTTGCAAATATTTTACAATTACTCAAGCTCCCGGATGGTACTATGAAAGTCCTTGTTGAAGGGACCTCTAGGGTTAGAATTGATAAAGTTGAATCTAATGAAAAGTTATCATGTACTTTTTTAAATATTGACAGTGAAGAGTCTATCTCAGATAACCAATATGATGCTCTTTTTAGAACACTCGAAGATACTTTTTCTAATTATGTCAGATTAAATAAAAAAGTTCCGCCTGAAGTTATATCATCAATAACCGGTATAGATGATTTGTCTAAATTGGCTGATAGCATAGCTGCGCACATGACTCTAAAATTAGACGAAAAACAAACTATTCTTGAATTGCTAGATATTAAAAAAAGATGTGAATATTTAATAAAATCTATGGAAGGTGAACTCGATATTCTTCACGTAGAGAAGAAAATAAGAAGTCGAGTTAAACAGCAGATGGAAAAAAGCCAAAGAGAGTATTACCTTAACGAACAGATGAAAGCTATTCAGAAAGAATTAGGTGAGATAGGCGATGAATCAAGTGATTTGGATCAATTATTGAAAAAAATTAATAATCTTAATTTACCAATTGATGCTAAAGACAAAGCAATTTCTGAATTCAATAAACTTAAAATGATGTCTCCCATGTCAGCCGAAGCTACAGTAGTCAGGAACTATCTTGATATATTAATCAACCTTCCATGGAACCATTCTACTGAAATATCAACTGATATGAATAATGCAACTAATATTCTTGAAGAAGATCATCATGGTCTAGAAAAAATCAAGGAAAGGATACTTGAATATCTTGCTGTTACTAAAAGAGTAAATAAAATCCGAGGACCTATTCTTTGTTTAGTTGGTCCACCTGGAGTTGGCAAAACATCCCTAGCAAAATCTATCGCAAGAGCAACTACTAGAAAGTTCATTAAAATGTCACTGGGCGGCGTTAGAGACGAAGCTGAGATAAGAGGGCATCGTAAGACATATATTGGTTCTATGCCCGGAAAAATTATGCAAAATCTTGCGAAAGTAAAAACTAATAACCCTTTGTTTTTGTTAGACGAAATAGACAAAATGGCTATGGATTTTCGTGGCGATCCCTCATCTGCACTTTTAGAAGTATTGGATCCTGAACAAAATAATGTTTTCAATGATCATTACCTAGAGGTTGACTTTGATTTATCCAATATAATGTTTATTGCTACAGCAAATACTATAGACACAATACCTGCACCACTATTAGATAGAATGGAAATCATTAGACTGCCAGGATACACAGAGAATGAAAAACTTGAGATTGCGAAAAAATATCTTATCCCTAAACAGTTCAAACTTAATGGGTTAAAGAATAAAGAATTGACCATTCCTGTTCAAACAATAAAATCTATAATCATTTCATATACAAGAGAGGCTGGTGTAAGAAGTTTAGACCGTGAAATCAATAAGATTTGTAGGAAAGCTGTAAAGAATATCCTAATGTCTAATAAAAAGGTCATAAAATTAATTCCTTCTCAAATCGAGGATTATTTGGGTGTTAAAAGGTTTTCTTCAATGGTTTGTGACAAGAAAGATATGGTTGGACAAGCTAACGGCCTTGCCTGGACATCTGTGGGTGGAGAAATGTTAAGAATAGAATGTGTAGCTATGACCGGTAAAGGTAAAGTAACGCAAACAGGTCAACTCGGTGATGTCATGCAAGAATCTATCAAAGCTGCTATTACTGTAGTAAAAACCAGAACCGCTTTTCTAGGTATAGATATTGAACAGTTCGACAATAATGATATTCATATTCATGTACCAGAAGGCGCGACTCCAAAAGATGGCCCAAGTGCCGGCATAACCATGGCTCTTGCTGTAGCATCTACGTTATCATCAATTCCTATAAGATCTGATATTGCTATGACGGGAGAGATAACTCTTAGAGGCGAGGTACTAGAAATAGGAGGTTTAAAAGAAAAACTTCTTGCTGCTCTTCGATCTGGTATCAAAGATGTAATCATCCCTAAAGATAATGAAAAAGATCTAAGAGATATGCCAAAAGTAATTCTAGATAAAATAAAAATTCATCCTGTTAAATTTGTTGATGAAGTCTTTACACTTGCTCTCAAAGGTAAACCTATTAGAAGAAAAATAAAACAAAAGAAAACTATTACATCAAAATCAAAAAAAGTAGATTTACCTAAAAACCTACAATAGTCAAACTAGCCTTATACCGTCGTAAACGAAAAAACAAACGATTACCAGCTTTTTTTTTCAACAATTTATCACCTTTTTGTTTAATATTGTTGTAGAATTGGCGTATGTTGATTAAGAAATCAACATTCTATAAATCTGATATTAAAGAGGTGTTAAATGAATAAAGCAGAATTTATAAGTGCCGTTTCTGAAGCAGCTGGAAGTAGTAAATCTGATGCAACTGCTCATGTTGAGGCAATAATCAATGTAGTAACTAATGCGCTAAAAAATGATAACGAAGTAACTCTTGTTGGATTCGGTACATTTAAAGCAAAAAAACGTGAAGCTAGAACAGGAAGAAATCCAAGAACAGGAGAATCTATCCAAATTGCAGCTTCTACCGTACCTTCTTTCAAAGCTGGTAAAGCTTTCAAAGATGCTCTTAATTAGTAGTTCTAATTAAGGGTGATTAGCTCAGCTGGTTAGAGCACCGCCCTTACAAGGCGGGGGTCGTAAGTTCGAATCTTACATCACCCACCACAAATTTTCAAAAGAAGCAGCACAAGCTGCTTCTTTACTATAGGACTTTTATGTTAACATACCTCCACGGAGGCGTAGTTCAGTTGGTTAGAATGCCTGCCTGTCACGCAGGAGGTCGAGGGTTCGAGTCCCTTCGTCTCCGTACTTTATATTAAAAGAGATGTTAACAACTATAAGAGATAAATTAAAAACATGGGTAGTAGTTTTACTAATAGTACTTGTTGCTATACCTTTAATTTTTCTTGGTGTTGGTGAATATGGAACTAATCAAGAACGATATGCATTTAGGGTCAATGAACAAGAAGTTAGCAAATCTATAGTTCTTCAAGAAATAGGACAATTTAAAGATGTTTTGAGAAAAAACTATCAAGGATCAATACCTCCAGTTTACACAAACAAATTTATTAAAAAAATTACTATTGATAATTTAATTAGGAGAAATATTGAAAATAATATCTCTTCAAATGCTAACTTAGTATTTAGTGATGAATCAATTATTGATGACATTCAAAATACATCCTCATTTAAAGATGAAAACGGATTTAATACACAACTTTATAAAAGACGATTATTTATGATAAATATGAACCCAGCGGTATATGAACAATATGTCTATCAGAAAGGTATTAGAGATCAAATGAGAAAAGCAATCACTGATACATCGTTACTTAGTGTTTACGACAAAAAGATTAATGTTGCTGCTAATTACCATCAAAAATCCGGTAGACTGGTCGAAATCAAAAAAAATCTAATCGAAGATCAGATTAATATAACTCTTAATCAAATCAATGATTACTATCAAAAGAATAGGGAATCATTTCTTTCTGATGATGAGGCAGAATTTGAATACATTAGATTAAATAAATCTGATTTTATTAAATTGACAAAAATAGAAGAAAATGAACTGATAAATACATATGAGAAAAATCTATCTTCTGGAATTTATAAACTTGATGATCAATATGAATTAAATCACCTAGTATTTCCTATTGAAGGCAATAAAGATGCAACTTTAAAATCTGCTAAAAAAGCTTATGAGAAACTTACAAAAGGGACAACCTTTCTAGAAATAACACAAGAGTTTGAGATAGATGATGATTCTAAAAATAATAAAGGATATTTAGGTAAACTTTCTCTCGGTGAGATGCCTGATATCATTAAAAATAATATCATTGGCATGAATAATGAAGACTTGAAAATGATAACAACTGAACCTAATGCTATTCACATTATCAAATTAATAGAACTTCATAAAAGAGGTAATAAAACTTTTAACATGGTAAAAGGTAATATAAAAAATAAATTATTAACAAATAAAGGGTCAATTGATTACTTCGCAACTTTGGATAATATAAAAAATAATTTATTTATAAAAAATACTTCTCTTGATAACGTTGCCAAAAGCTTTAATTTAAAACTTGTAAAAACACCTAGGATTAGTGAAAGTTATAAAAATAATATTTTATCATCCAATGTTTTGAAACAGTTATTTAATAATATCAATAATGATGCACCATATAACCCTATTTATATCGGCAATGATGATGTATTGTTTGTAAAAAAGATAAAATATTATCCATCTAAACAACTACCACTCAAAGATACTGAAGATGCAATTAAAGCTTTGCTTTATACAAAAGCAATTAATAGTAAACTTAGTAAAATTGCTCAGGAAACATTGAAATCACTTAATAATGGCACTTATTCGAATTTTCAATCATTTAAGGTATACAACTATGATGATCAATACGATAAAGAAATTATGACTATAATTAATCAACAGCCTGTTACTAATAGCTTTGTTTCTCATAAATTATCTTCAGGACACTACTTGTTGCTGAAGCTTGATTCTTTTGATCAGGTTCTAGACAACGAAAAGATTAATAATGATAATTTCTATGACTTTTTAGATAACACTAATTCAGAAGGAGACTATAATAGTTTTTATGTGTCGAAATATGATGAATTTGAAATTGATGTAAATGAAGAATATTTAGATCAATAACCAACTATATTAAAGCCATTATCGACATACAAGGTTTGTCCTGTTACCGAAGACGATAAGTCTGATAGTAGAAAATAGGTTACATTAGCAACGTCGCTAGTAGTTATATTTTCTTTAATGGGTGATTTTTTTTCATAAATATCAAGTATTTGATTAAACCCACTAATCCCTGCCGCTGCAAGTGTCTTAATAGGTCCAGCTGATATTGCATTAACTCTAATTTTTTGCCCACCTAGAGAATCAGCAAGATACTTTACGCTTGTCTCTAAACTAGCTTTTGCTATACCCATGACATTATAATTTTGAACAACTCTTTGAGCACCTATATAAGAAAGTGTTACGATAGATGAGGACTCATTAAGTGAATCTCTAAATATTTTACAGAGTGCTGTGAGACTGTACGAGCTTATGTCGTGTGCTAGAGAAAACCCGTTTCTTGTGACATTATCAAGATATTTTCCACTAAGTTCTTCTCTTGGTGCAAAGGCTGCCGAATGGACAATACCATCAAGATTTCCATATTTACTAACTACTTTTTCTTTCATAGATAAAATTTCACTATCCTCTGATAGGTCACATTGATATGCATCTAAGTCTATTTTAAGATCATCTTTTAACTTCAATACTCTATCTTTGAGCCTTTCATTTTGATATGCGATGATTACGTTTGCATTAGATTCGCTCAGTTTTTTTGCAATTGCATACGATATAGATCTATTACTCGCTATACCTGTTACTAAAACATTTTTTTCATTTAGATTCATAATATATTTGTAATATAGTACATTATAGAGTAATGAGATTAAAGAAAGTAATTATTATATTATTAATCTTAATATTTCATAATAATTATATTTATGCGAATGAATCTATAAGCATAGGATACTCTCCAAAATATAATAATTTTGATAGTTTTGATTATGTAAATAAAAAATCAAAGAAAGGAGGCGATATAACAATCTCTGCTTTTGGTACTTTTGATTCTCTTAATCCATTTCTTCTTAAATCATTAGCGCCAGCTCAAATAAACAACTTAATGTTTGATACATTAATGACAAGAAGTTTAGATGAACCGTCTTCAAGTTATGCTCTAGTTGCAGAATCTTATACAATCGCTGATGATGAATTATCTGTGACATTTACACTAGATAAGTCTGCAAGATTTAGTAACTCTCAACCTATTACTGCTTTTGATGTAAAGTATTCTTTCGAATTATTAACCTCTGCATCAGCTCATCCACAATATAGAATTTATTGGTCCGACATAAAAGGAGCTAAAGTTATTAACGAGCGAACTATTATATTTTTTTTCAAAAGAAAGAACCCTGAACTACACATGATGATTGGAGACTTGCCAATTCTTTCTAGAGATTGGCTATCTGCTGAAAATTTTCCAAACGCCACAAAAAAAATACCTATAGCTAGCGGCCCTTATGATATTAAGGATTACAGTATAGGTAAATACATTATTTATTCGAGAAATAAAGACTATTGGGCTATCAACAAACCTTCACGCAAGCATATGTATAACTTTGATTCTATTTCTATCAAATACTATAAAGACATGACGGTAGCATTAGAAGCATTCAAAGCTGGTGAATATGATTACATTTTAGAAAATCATTCTAAAAGATGGGCTAGAGATTATAATGGTCCTAATTTTGTAAATAAGAAAATAATTAAAACCGAACTTATTCATAAGAATAATACTGGAATCCAAGGTTTTGCATTTAATACTCGCAAAGATATTTTTTCTGATATTCATCTTAGGAAAGCCATTAGTATTGTTTTTGACTTTGAATGGTCGAATAAAAATTTATTCTATAATCAATATTTAAGATCAAACAGCTATTTTAGTAATAGTGAACTATCAGCCAGCGTAAATGTTTCAGAGGATGAATTATTATTGGCTAGGAATCTTTCAATAAACTCTATTAGAATTAAAGATAAGATTATCTTGCCAATTAATAATAGTCCTGCTGAATATAGAAAATCATTAGTTAAAGCAAAAAAAATACTTGATAATTCTGGCTATTATATAAAAGAGAATCAACTCTATTCTCCTAGACATGAATTGATTTCGATTAACTTTCTTTTAGCGCAAAAAGGATTCGAGAGAATTCTTGCTCCTTTTAGGAATAATTTGAAAAGACTCGGAATTGTACTCAACTATCGAACTGTTGATCTTTCTTTATATCAACAAAGATTAGACAATTATGATTTTGATATGACCGTCGTTAGTTATCCTCAGTCACAATCACCAGGCAGCGAGTTATTAGGCATGTTTTCTTCAATTAGCTATGATAAAAATGGTGCGTTTAATTTTCCGGGAATAAAAGATAATGATGTAGATAAAATAATTGATAAATTAATCTATTCCTCAAATCGGAAAGAATTAATTACTGCAGCTCATTTATTGGATAGATTACTCTGGAATGAATATTATTTAGTACCTAACTGGTATATAAATACACATCGCATTGCATATTATGACAAATTCATTCAACCTAATATATTGCCTTTATACTATCAGGCAACTAACTATGTTTTACAAACGTGGTCAATGAAATGATTTTATATATCTTAAAAAGATTACTTTTAATGATTCCAACACTGATAGGCATTCTATTTTTTACTTTTCTAATTATTCAATTTGTACCAGGAGGACCTGTCGAACAATTAGTCAATAAATTGTCAGGGTTAAATGCTATTACAGAATCTTCATCTGCATCTAATTTATACCGAGGTTCTAATGGCCTATCAGAAGAACATATACAGCAACTTAATAAATTTTATGGTTTTGATAAACCTTTTTTTGATCGATTTTTAATCATGATGAGTAACTATACTGTTTTTGATTTAGGAATGAGTTATTTTCATAACCAAAGCGTTGGTGAATTAATTTTAAGTAAACTTCCTGTTTCAATCACTCTAGGATTATGGTCATTCATAATTGTATATGCTGTTAGCATACCGCTTGGCATCAAAAAGGCAATTAATGATGGTAGTAATTTTGATATTGTTTCTACCACAATTGTGTTGATAGGATATTCTATTCCTGGCTTTGTTCTAGGAATAGGATTAATCGTACTTTTAGGTGGAGGGAGTTTTTTTGATATTTTTCCAACTAGAGGCTTAATATCAGATAATTGGTCAGATTTAACTTTTTTTGGAAAAATTACTGATTATCTTTGGCACATAACTTTACCGATAATATGTCTTGTCATAGGTAGCTTTGCAGTTATGACTATGCTTACTAAAAATAGCTTCATAGATGAAATAAATAAATTATATGTTGTTACAGCTAGAGCTAAAGGCTTAAGCGAGAATAGAATTCTTTATTCTCATGTTTTCAAGAATGCAATAATACCTATTCTAACTGGTTTCCCAGCACAATTTGTATCTGCATTTTTTACAGGGAGCATATTAATTGAGACAATATTTTCACTCGATGGAATAGGCCTGCTTTCTTATGAAGCAATTATTCAAAGAGATTATCCTGTAGTTATGGGAACACTATTTATATTTACTTTAATAGGCCTTTTAACCAAATTATTCACTGACATAATGTATGTTTATGTGGACCCTAGAATTAAATTTTCGTCCCCAGATGCACAGAGGAATGCTTGATGAATACTTTTAATAGTATTTGGAAAAAATTTAAAATGAATAAAAGAAGTATTTATTCATTATATATTTTTAGTACATTATTTATTTTAAGTCTTTTTTCTGAACTTATAAGTAATAACAAACCTATCATTATGAACATTGATGGTAATATCTATTACCCATATATTATAAACTATACAGAAAAAGATTTTGGCGGCGAACTAGAGACTACTCCAGATTATAAAGGATTTTATATAACCAGTTTATTGAAAGAAAATAAAAACTGGGCTTTATTTCCTCTTAATCCACATTCCTACAATTCTATTAATTTTAATAACTCACAACCTAATCCATCACCTCCATCGGCACATAATCTTCTTGGCACTGATGACAGAGGGAGAGATGTATTAGCGAGGCTTATATATGGTTTTAGACTGTCAGTTATTTTTGCTCTAGCTTTAACTGCTATTGGAATTATCATAGGTCTATTTTTTGGTGCTATTCAGGGATATTTCGCTGGTAAAACTGATTTATATCTGCAGAGATTTATCGAGATATGGGGGTCTATGCCTGAACTTTATATTCTTATAATATTTGCCTCTATATTCGAGCCAAGTATTTTGTTACTTATTATTCTTCTATCACTATTTGGCTGGATAGGATTATCTGATTATGTGAGAGCTGAATTCTTAAAGGGGCGTAATATGGATTATGTTAATGCAGCACGTACACTAGGACTAACAGATTGGCAAATAATCATTAAACACATATTGCCTAATAGTTTAATCTCAGTCGTTACCTTTTTACCTTTTAGGATTAGCGGGGCAATCTTAATTTTAACTAGTCTAGATTTTTTAGGATTAGGCGTTCCACCAACTACTCCAAGTCTTGGAGAGCTATTAGCACAGGGAAAAGATAATATATCTGCATGGTGGCTATCATTAACTACTTTTTTCGTATTGGTAGGAACACTGCTTTTATTAATATTTATCGGTGAAGGAATTAGAGAATCTATCAGCGGAAAATCATCATGAGTATACTTGAGTATAGAAAATTTACTGTTGATTTAAAAAATACTAATAAAAATATTATTAAAAATATATCTTTTAACTTAAATAAAGGTGAATCTTTAGGAATCGTCGGTGAATCAGGATCAGGAAAATCAATAACAGCACTATCTGCATTAGGTTTATTGAATAAGAATGTATTTAGTTCGAGTGGAGAAATTATTTTTGAGAACAATAATATTCTAAATTTATCTAATGAGAGTTTATCATTAATTAGAGGTAATGAACTATCTATGATATTTCAGGAGCCCATGTTATCACTCAATCCAGTTAAAAATCTTGAATCACAAATGAATGAATGTATAGAATTATCCAATTACTCTATTACAAATGAAAATGTCATCGACACATTAAAATCTGTTGGATTACAAGATATTGATAAAATTCTATCAAGTTACCCTCACATGCTCTCGGGTGGACAAAGACAACGTTTTATGATTGCTATGTCTATTATTAGAAAACCAAAGATTATAATAGCTGACGAACCAACAACTGCTCTAGATGTAACATTACAAAAACAAATTTTAGATATGTTATTGAACTTAAAAAATAATCTAAACATGGCATTAATATTAATTTCACATGATATTAATTTAATCAAAACTTATTGTGAAAGAATACTTGTTATGAAAGAGGGTGAAATTATAGAAGATAATAGTTCAAATATGATTTTTTCAAATCCCAAACATGAATATACAAATAAATTAGTTAATTTCAAAGCATCACCTTATCGTGATAATAATGTAAATAGTAATGAAATCGTTCTTGAAACACAAGATTTGAGTTGCAGATACTTGACAAAAGATAGCTTTTTTAAAAGAAAGAGAAATTATTTTAAAGCATTAGATAATATAAATATAAATATTAGGCAAGGGGAATCAGTTGGCATTGTTGGTGAATCAGGCTCAGGGAAAACTACATTAGCTATGTCAATTATGCATCTCCTGTCATATGAAGGAAATATTAAAATCATTGATAATATTAATGAGTCAAAAATTAAATGTGATAGAAAATTAAGGAAAAACTTTCAAATTGTTTTTCAAGATCCATTTTCATCTTTATCACCAAGAATGACTATATACCAAATAATTTCTGAAGGAGTAAAAAACCTGTTAGATGTCAGTACTGATAAAATCCATCAAATGTGTATTAATATTCTAAATGATGTGGGACTAGATGAAAATATGTTATATCGATACCCACACGAGTTCTCTGGAGGGCAAAGGCAAAGAATAGCAATTGCACGCGCTTTAATTATTCAACCTAAACTTTTGTTATTAGACGAACCTACAAGTGCTCTAGATATATTAGTACAAGACAGCATTGTTAAGCTATTAGTGAATCTTCAAAATAAATATAACCTATCTTATTGCTTCATTAGTCATGATTTGCATCTAATTAAAAAAATATGCCATAGAACCTATGTCATGAAAGACTCTAAAATAATTGAAGATGGTTTGACACAAGATATTTTTGAAAAACCTAAAGAACGTTATACTAAAGACCTTATTGAAGCATCTTTTATTTGATAAATATCCTTGTAAGTATTTTTTTATAGATATTTATTAGTATTTCTAAATCATTTTCACGTACACATTCATTAATTTTATGAATAGATCTATTTGTAAGTCCTAATTCAACAACTTCATCACAAACTTTAGCCATAAACCTTCCATCCGAGGTACCCCCATTCGTACTTACTGTTGTTTCTAAATTTGTAACATCTTTAACTGAGTCTTTACATATATCTATAAACTCTTTTTTAGTGGTTAAGTAAGGTTCACCCGAATGCTTCCATTTTATTTCATAACTACAACCACTTTTATCTAGAATATTCATAATCTTTTCTTTGATTTCATTATGATTTGTTTTTGTTGAATATCTGATATTAAATGTAATATTAGTATTTCCAGGTATTACATTATCTACTCCAGTTCCGCTATTAATGTTCGATATTTGAAATGACGTTGGTGGAAAGTGATCATTACCATTATCAAATTTTATTTCTAAAAGTTGATTTAATATTTTTGAACTCAAATGTATTGGATTTTCAGCTTTTTCAGGATATGCCACATGACCCTGGACACCAAATATAGTCAAATGTCCTGTAATTGAACCTCTTCTACCATTTCTGATAACATCTCCTATAATATCAGATGATGATGGCTCTCCCACTAAACAAAAATCTAATTCATTTTTATTAAATGTTTTGTTCTCAACAAGTTTTCTTATTCCATTGATGGCATCACCTTCTTCATCACCGGTAAGGATTAATTTAATTGAACCATGAATCTTATCATTTTCATTAATAAATTCTCTTACTGCTTGCATGAAACATGCTATACCCCCCTTCATATCTGATGTTCCTCTTCCTACTAAAAAATCTCCCTTTTTAGTAAGCTGAAAAGGTTGAGAATCCCATGTATCAATATTTCCAGGAGGGACAACGTCAGTGTGTCCTATAAATGCTAAACATGGCGCTCCACTTCCATAAGTAGATATCATATTTTGCACATCATCAAACTTTATATATTGAGTTTTAAAATTAGATTTTGATAAATATTTATCTATATATTTTTGACAATCAGAACAATCAGGAGTTACTGATTCAAAATTAATCAAATCTTCTAGTAAAAGTACAATATCATTATTTGTATTCATTTATATCTTCTTCTGTCCTTAAAGTTAATATATCGAAACCATCTTTCGTTACAAGAACTGTATGCTCATATTGTGCTGATAATTCATGATCTTGAGTAACTACAGTCCACCCATCATTAAGCGTCTTAGTTTTGTAGCTTCCTACATTAATCATGGGCTCAACTGTAAATATCATCCCTTCCTCAAGTTTCAAACCTGTATTTTTTTTACCATAATGAAGTATTTGTGGACTCTCATGGAATTTTTTCCCAATACCATGCCCACAATACTCTCTTACAACAGAATAATTTTTTGATTCAGCATATTCTTGAATTGCAGCACCAATATCACCAATTGTTGATCCTGGCTTTATCACCTTGATACCTTCAATCATTGATTGTCTTGTAACCTGACATAGCCTATTCGATAATGTTGATGTCTTACCTACTAAGAACATCTTGCTTGTATCTCCATGATATTCATTTTTTATAACAGTTACATCTATATTTATGATATCTCCATTTTTAAGCTTTTTAGTATCAGAAGGAATACCATGACATATCTGGTGATTAACAGATGTACATATAGATTTTGGAAAGCCTCTATAGTTGAGAGGTGCAGGTATTGCACCTTGAACATCTACTATGTATTTATGACATATTCTGTCTAGTTCACCTGTAGAAATACCAGGTTTTACATGATCTTTAATCATCATGAGAACATCTGCTGCAAGTTTCCCTGCAACTCTCATTTTATTAATCTCTTGCGGTGATTTTATGAAGTCTTTCATATCTTATTGAATTTAAGCAATTCACTAAAAAAATAGCAGTTTATTGTTGTTGTAATCACTCAAATATGATACAACACTTTATGAAATTTATTGGGAGTATTTTATAAATGAACGGACTTTCTATCAAGGACATGATTGATGCTGGTGTCCACTTTGGACACAGATCAAAGTACTGGAACCCAAAAATGGAGCCTTATATTTACACAACCCATAAAAAACTTCATATTCTTAACCTTGAAAAAAGCTCTGAGCATTTTAATAAAGCTAATAAATTTATACAAAATCTAGTCTCTAATAACGGCAAAATAATGTTTATAGGTACTAAGAGAGCAGCGTCTGATATTGTCAGAAAATATTCTGATTTAACTGCAATGCCTTATGTCAATAATAGATGGCTCGGAGGGCTTCTGACTAATTTCAATACTGTTAAACAATCAATTGCGAAGCTAGAGGATTTACGTAAGAGGTTTAAAAACCAAAAAGTCTATAATTTATCAAAAAAACAAGCGATAGATCTTAAAAGAAATATCGAAAGATTAGAAAAGAACTTATTAGGAGTTCAGCATTTAACTAAACTTCCAGACGCAATATTTGTTATAGATACTCGTTATGAAAGAATAGCAATTCAAGAAGCCAACAAATTGAACATACCCGTGATAGCGTTAGTAGACTCGAACAATTCGTTTGAGGGCGTTGACTACATGATACCAGCAAATGACGATGCCATGTCTTCTATAGATTTATTTTTAAAATCTATATCAGAGACTATACTTGAGTCAAAACCTAAAAAAGCAACTGCATCTTCTGAGCCCAAAGAACAGAAAAAATCTATCAAAGCCAAGAAGATTCTAAAAGCTACAGAAGTAAAAAAAGTATCACTTAAACCAAAAAAAGAAACTGAAAATAGAGATATTGTAAAAGATGACTAATTCAAAAGAACTGGTTAAACAATTAAGACAAATGACGGGTGCAGGAATACTTGATTGTAAAAAATACCTAGACAAAGCAAATAATAATATTGATGAAGCGGTTAAGCTTTTTAGATCTGAAGCAGGTGTAAAGGCAAATAAAAAAGGATCAAGAATTGCTGCAGAAGGCATTGTAAACTTTTATGAAGATGATAACTCTATATTACTGTTAGAACTTAATTCTGAAACAGACTTTGTTGCTAGGGATAATAATTTTTTATCACTAGCGCAATCAATTGGTAAAAACCTATTAAATGATGATTCTAATATTGATATGATTTCTGAGAGTATAAGTACAGCAATCTCTAAACTAGGTGAAAATATTAAACTTAGAAGACATATAAAAATTTCAAAAAAGAATAATGCATACGGCTATTGTCATAATAATAAAATAGCTGCTTTGGTAGAACTAAAAAATGATGATGTAAATCTTGCCAAAGATATATGTATGCAAATTGTTGCATCAAATCCATTAGCTCTTGACGAGGCTTCATTAAGTCAAGATATTCTTGAATCAGAAAAAGAAATTTATAAAAATGAACTAGCAAAACTAAATAAAAAAGAGGATATTAAACGCAATATTCTTGAAGGAAAAATGAAGAAGTTTATTAATGAAAATACCCTATTGAATCAACCTTTTGTAAAAGATCCTGCTATTTCACTGTCAAAAGTTATCAAAGATAATCAAATAATCTCTTATACTCGCTATGAAGTGGGTGAGGGAATTGAGAAAAAAACAGAAAATTTTGCACAAGAAGTTTATAATCAAATAAGTTAAACTCATACTATGTTTGATAAAATTAAAGCTGATACTATATCTACTATGGATAAGAGTATAGATAACTTTAAAGCTACGTTATCTAAAATTAGAGCCGGAAGACCTAATCCGAGCATTCTTGATCAGGTCAGTGTTGACTACTTTGGCACTATCACACCTATTAAACAATTAGCTAATATTACAATATCCGATGCCTCTACTATATCACTCAGCATCTGGGATAAAAATGCAGTATCATCTATAGAAAAGGCGCTAGCTGACAGTACTTTAGGTGTTAACCCTGTTGTTAATGGAACTAACATTCATATTAAGTTTCCACCTCTCACACAAGAACGCAGAGCTGACTTAAATAAAATTGTTAAAAAGGAAGGTGAGAATATAAAAATTACATTGAGAAATATTCGAAGAAATGCCAATGCATCCATTTCTAATTTAGAAAAAGAGAAAAAGATTTCAAAAGATTTTGAACGTGACTATATTATTGAAATTCAAGACCTCACAGATGATTACATTAAGACCTCTGAAAATATTATCACAAAAAAAATTGAAGAAATCAGCGAAGTTTAGATTTGAAACATATTGCTTTTATAATGGACGGCAATGGACGTTGGGCTGAATCATTAGGGCAGTCTAGACAATACGGTCATCAGGTTGGCTCATCAAGAGTATATGAAATTTTCAAAGTCTGTACTGAATTAGGCTGCAAAACAGCCACATTTTTTGCAATGAGCAGTGAGAATATGAATAGAAATGAAACAGAAATTTCATTCATTTCTCAACTTCTTAAATCATCTATTAATGAACATTTTTCTGATTTAGTAAACAATAAGATTAAGTTTAAAGTGATAGGTGACTTATCTTCATTGCCAAATAAAATTCTAGAAATAATACAGCATGCTGAGAATGAAACTAAAAAATTTTCTCGTTATAATTTAAATATTGCATATAACTATGGTGGTCATTGGGACATAATTAATGCAGCAAATCTTGCGGTATTAAATCATAAACAGATTAACTATGAGACACTATGCAAATATCTTTCAACAAGCGTGAATTATCCTGATTTAATTGTTAGAACAGGTGGATACAAAAGATTGAGTAATTTTATGCTTTGGCAAGCAGCATATAGTGAATTTCAGTTTCTTGATATATTATGGCCAGATATTTCTAAAAATGATATAGAGTGCATTTTTGATAATTACGAAAATACTCAAAGAAAGTTTGGCCTTGTAAAATAATGCCACAGCTTCTTAAAAGATTTATAACCGTTACGTTTATTCTTCTTTACTTAATGTTGCTTTATTTTTTTGGTAATAATTATTTTATGATAATTACTATATATATAATCGTATTAATATCATTCTATGAATGGATAAATTTACAATCAAATTCTAAATTCCAAACATTAGTTTTTTTTGGATTATTATTATTAATACATTATTTTAATTCCTTGAATATGTACTATATTTCATTATTATCTTTATTTTTTTGGATCTATTTGATGTTATATATGTTAATCAATTCTGAAAGATTAAAATATTTCTTAAAAAATAATAATAACTGGATTGGTTTTATTATTTTTTCTATATTATTTCTTCATTTGATTAATCTTTCTCCGAATAACACACCACTTTCGATAAATAATAATTTATCTGACAATAAGTTTTATTTCTTTTTACTTATATATTTAATTACAGTTATTGATACATCCGCATATATTGTAGGTAAATCTTTTGGTAAACATAAAATAGTTACTAATATTAGCCCAAATAAAACTCTAGAGGGATATATTGGGTCGTATATACTATCACTTATTTTCTTTATTATATTTTTCAATATGAATAACATGATATGGACAAATACTGATTTAATATTATTAAGTCTATTTATTTTATTTGCATTTTCTGGTGATTTATTTATAAGTCTTATTAAACGTGGATATAATGTAAAAGATACAAGTAATATTTTGCCGGGGCATGGAGGATTACTAGATAGACTTGATAGCTACCTCCCGTCACTACCGCTATTTTATTTATGGTTTATGACATGAGGATGATAACTATACTAGGAAGTACTGGGTCTATTGGTCAAAGTTCTTTGAAAGTGATTTCTCAACTATCTGATGAATTGACTGTTTTTGGAATATCATGCCATAAAAACATTCTACTTTTTTATAAGCAAATTAAACAATATCACCCAAAATTTGCAGTTATAACAGATAGAATATCTTACAATAATTTTGTAAAAGAATATGGACAAAAAATTAATGATACTGAAATAATATATGGCGATGACGGTTTGAGTGTAATTATTTCAGATTCTAATGTTAATTCTGTGATTGCAGCGATTGTTGGATTTGAATGCATTAATCCTGTGATTGAAGCAATAAAAAGTCATAAAATAATTCTAATCGCAAATAAAGAAATACTCGTATCTGCTGGTAATGCGATTATTTCCTTGCTAAAAAAAACAAGGGCCCAGCTTATTCCTATTGATAGTGAACATAATGCATTACTACAAATTATCTTATCTTCTGGGCTTGATTATAAGATCAACGATCAAGATTATTATCAACAAAATATAAAAAAACT
>Ga0129342_1000337_pt1 | contig 19318 bp, 20 predicted proteins | sample CPBDNA_5_FD_94426 | JGI IMG/M metagenome (GOLD analysis project Ga0129342, IMG submission 94426) | Freshwater to marine salinity gradient microbial communities from Chesapeake Bay, USA - CPBay_Sum_15_0.2_DNA | ecosystem: Environmental > Aquatic > Marine > Coastal | place: USA: Chesapeake Bay...
ATTTATCATTTGACATACAACCAAAACCAGAGGGAATAGCTCAGGCACTTATAATAGGAGAAAGATTTCTTCAGAATAACCCTTCAGCTCTAATGCTTGCTGACAATATTTTTTATGGGAGTGAATTTTCTGATAAATTAATAAACGCTAACTTATCTGATAATAATACGTTGTTTGCATATGAAGTTCCTGATCCCGAAAGGTTTGGAGTATGTTCACTTGATAGCCAAAGAAAAGTAACAAGTTTAGAGGAAAAACCCAAAAAGCCATCTTCAAATCTAGCTGTTACAGGGTTATATTTTTATGACTCCAATGCACCCTATATAGCTAAAGGTATTAAGCCATCTAGAAGAGGTGAATTAGAAATTACTGATGTAAATATTGAGTATATGAAATCTGGTAATTTGTACAGCGAGATCCTTGGAAGAGGTTTTACATGGATGGATGCAGGCACTAATCAATCATACATGGATGCTAGTAATTTTGTTTATAATATTGAAAAAAGTAATGGGCAAAAGATTGGTTGCCCTGAAGAAATTGCATTCAATAAAGGGTTTATATCAGCTGAGGCACTGGAATCATTAGGTGAAAAACTTAAAAAAAGCAATTATGGCAAATACCTTCTAAGTTTATTAGATTAAATATTACATATCAAAATTAAAAATACAGATTTAGATGAAGCATTGTTACCTGTACAGAATATATATGATGACCTTAAATTAAATAAATGACCTTGAGCTAAAATTGATTTATTCCCTAAAGATAAACTAGGAGAATAATTCAGGAAGACTGTAACTATTTCTGAAATAATTTTTTATAAGTTAAGGGGATAACTCCTAACAAACTAAGATATATTAATAAATCTAGACTAATATAACTATTTGATATAACTAATTCATTTAATTCATTTCCAATAATAATTATTAATACAGTCCCAGGAAGCATTCCAATTTGGCTAATCACGTAAAATGCCCATATTTTTATTTTTGTTAACCCAAATACAGCATTAATTATAAAAAAAGGAAAAATAGGAGCCATTCTCAATGCAAATAGGTAATAGTTTCCATTATTATCAAATTCATTATTAATTATGCTGATTTCTTTATGGAATCTTGAATTTATAAGATTATAAAAAAAATATCGCGCAAGTAGCATAGCTAGAGTCGCACCTATAGATGATGCAAATGAAACTAGGATTATTGCTTGATATAACTCCATTATAAATCCTGCACCTAATCCAAGAACCAGAGCTATAGGAATAGAAAATGCTGTAAGCAATATATATACAAAAAAATAAACTAATAAAAATAAATAAGTATGCTCAAAGTAATATGTTATTAAAAAATTTATATTCTCTGTTACATAATCTTCTATTACATCTAAATTAGATGTAAACAAACTTATAATAGTTGTAACTATTAAAAAGTATAAAATCTTTTTATTTTTCATAAATATATCTCTTTCTGTCATAATAAACTGATTAATGGAAATTAAACAATACATAAAAAATAGTCAGAATGCTTTTAATAAAGATTTAAAATTATTCTTTGATCAATATAAAAGTAACAGCCTCATGCATAGAGCAATGTGGTATAGCATTAATAATGGGGGTAAGAGACTTAGGCCAATTATTTTTCAGGAAACATCCAAAGGTATTAAGTTAAAAAAACATGATTATATTAATGCAATGTTATCAATTGAACTAATGCACTCCTATTCATTAGTACATGATGATTTACCATCAATGGATAATGATGATTATAGAAGAGGCAAGCTTTCTACACATAAAAAATTCAACGAAGCCCAAGCAATTCTATCTGGAAATGGTTTACTTACTCTATCATTTGAGTTGCTATCTAGTAAATATTCTTCCGTGTTATCCAGCGAGTTATCTCGTGCATCAGGGTCTAAAGGGCTTGCAGGTGGACAATCTATGGATCTTCTTTCTCAGACAAAAAAGACTAATCTAAATAATATATTATATATCCATGAATTAAAAACAGCTAAATTATTTGAATTTAGTGTAGTTGCTCCATTTATGATTATTTGCGATAAGAAAAGAATAAAAATTGCAAAGCACTATGGCCTATTATTAGGAAAAACATTTCAAATTATTGATGATTTAGTAGATCAAGATCAGGACCAAGATGCTTGCAATATTCTCAACTACGTAACGAGAGAGAAAGCTCTTTCTTACTGTTATGAATATAGAAATGAAGCAAATAAATATCTAAAAAAATTAATGTTAGATAATGAAAATAGATTGTCAGATATTTTTGATTATATAATTGATCAAGCAAAATAATGCCTTATACAATTATTACTGGAGCATCAGCAGGAATCGGTTACGAGACTGCAAAAGGATTAGCTAGTAGAGGACATAATCTTATCTTAGTAGCAAGAAGTTTTGAGAAGTTAAAGCAGATAAAAAATAATTTTTTAGCTCAATACAATATTGAATGTGATATTTATTCTTATGACTTGTCTTTGATTCAATCAAATATTAATTTTTCAAGCAAGATTATCCAAAAGTATGAAGATATAAATATTCTAATAAATAACGTTGGCGCTATATTTATGGATAGACAAATCACGAGTGAGGGTTTAGAAAAAACTTTCGCTTTAAATCATATGAGCTATTTTGCTTTATCCACACTTCTAATTCAAAAATATACCTCTATTAAGATAATAAATGTCAGTTCAGAGGCCCATAGATATATATCTTTAAAAAGTGATGATTTTCAAAATGCTAAACAATATTATGGATGGCATGCATACAAACGAAGCAAATTAGCAAATATTTACTTAACATATAAGCTAGAGGAAATATTTAAAAAAACTAAGGCAACATTTAATTGTCTTCATCCTGGTTTAGTAAATACTCAATTCGCTGATAACAATAATTTAATGTATAAATTTGCTGCGTCAATAATAAAACTTTTCGGGATAAATCCTGCTGAAGGGGCGCTAACTTCTATATATCTAGCATCGAATAACAATTTAGATATGGCAACAGGTTTATATTTTGATAAATGTAAAGCTAGAAAATCATCTAAAGAATCCTATGATAATGAGATGAGCCAACAACTTTGGGAATATAGCGAACAATTATTGTTTAAACATTTAAAATGAAAAATACTATAATCATTCTGTCTTTACTTATTATTACCTCCTGCAGTTCAAGAGCAACAGGAAAATATGAATTTCCAATACGTATCGAAACATTTGATTCAAATAACAAAGAGATTACATCGCAGTGTAAACTTTACTCAGCTGACACAAGAATGTCATTTGAAACACCTAGTAAAATAATATACACCGCTAACTGTGGGCCTATAAATATCTCATGTAAAAAAGGAAAGTTATCAGGATTATATGGATTATTACCTAAGCCTGAAGACGAAGTAAAATTGAATACACTTCTTAGCAGTGGAGCAGGTATATTATTTGATAAGATTGTGGACTCAACAACGCCATTTGGTATGTTTGTAAGATATACAAACGCGTTTGATAACTCTACGTGTCTCATACCAAAGGAAATTTCCATTGTACTTGAATAGGCTTGTTAATTTTATATCTTAATGTTAACTTGAATTATGGCAGTGTTAATTGGGCTTATATTTTTTCTTGCAGTAGGATATTTTGCTTATACATTTGGGCAGTGTGTTGCTACATTCTCTCGTTTGGATAAGTTAATTAATAAGAAAGTATTCGGTCTTGCTTTTCTAGCTTTGTACATTAATTATGTCTATACGAATCAAGCTATGATTATAGATGTTTTTATGGCACCACTTAGATAATTTTTTAAAAACCTGTTCAAATAATTTTCATTAAATTTAAAAACCAGTAAACAACGAAAGAAAGCATAGCTCCAATCACTAGAGCATTTATTATAAAAGTCATATACCTGTACTCTTGTGTGGCTGCTTTATTTTCTAAATTCACAAATGCGCCATTTACCCATGTTCCATTAAATGTTCTGCCATCAGCATATGTCCATTGACCATCGGCAACAGGTTTACCATTCTTAAATCTACCGGTATAAATTTTCCCATTTGGAAATGTGTTTATTCCAAATCCATGAGGTTTGTCATTTTTCCAATCACCCTCATAGGATCTTTTGTTTCTAGTTTTTAATTTACCCTTGCCATGCTTTAAACCATCTTTAAATGCGCCTTCGTATATATCACCATTATCAAAAGTTTGTATTCCATAAGTTTTTTCATCATCTTTATACTGAATCATATTTTTATTATACATGTATAATAAAAAATACTGTTTGAGCTAGAAAAATAGCTATTTCCTTGAGAAATAAAAGCGCAAAAGTATAATTAAACTTTTTTGATTTGAGCCATCACCGTATAGAAAATTGGGCCATCTCCCATATCAGTCAGTTCTTGTGAGTTTAATGCATTAGCATTAAGACCATTTTTAACTAATGAACCTCTGTATTGTTTTTGTGTAGATGCCACACCTTCAAGCATTGTATCTTTAATAATTGCATGAGCGTAAGTTTCGCCTACATCATTAAACACTTTGCATAGATCCCCATCTTTAATTTTTCTTTTCTTTGCATCTGGGGTTGAAACTTCAATAGTTGGTCGAGATGCCATATTTCTTAGTCTTTCAACTGGAACAAATGAATTCCCAATAAACTGATGCGTTGCAGGGCTTAATATTTGAATAGGATATTTTTTCTTAATTTCTGATTTTTTAAATTCTTCTGTGTAAGATGGATATGGGCCTAGACCGATTTTTTTTGTATCTTCTGAATAGATTTGTATCTTCTTATCTTTAGTAGGCCAACCTTTCTTAAGATAGTTTCTTCTTGGATTATTTACATCACCTTTGACCCATCCATTTTTTTTGAGTTTTTCATAACTAACTCCTTTAAACAGCGGATTATGCTTTGAATCAATCATGTTTTTTATCATATTCTCATCTGTTTCTTTGAAGCATGCTTCCTTGTAACCCATATACTTTGCTAATTCTCTAAACAGATCTTGGTTAGATTTACTCTCACCTAATGGTTTGATAGCTTGTTGTGTCAAACTGAAATAATAATGTCCGTAAGGTGCATGAAGGTCTGTGTGTTCCAGTTGAGTGTCAGCTGGAAGAACAACATCAGCATACATGCTACTATCTGTCCAAAAAGTATCATGCACTACTGTAAATAAATCTTTTCTTTGAAGGCCTTTTCGCACATTGCTGCTATCTGGTGTGCAGTTGGCAACATCAGAATTCCAAACAAATAAATGCTTAATAGGTGGACTAAGTTTTTTATCATTTAAGGCATTTCCTATCTGAATCATGTTTATAGATCTGGGAGCTTTACCATCTAGCAAATCTGGTCTTTGAAGTTTTTGTAAATCAACATTCCACATTTCTTCAATAGAGCCAACAAAACAACCAGACTCTTTATGTTTCCAAGCCCCAGTAATTGCTGGAAGTAGCATTATTGTTCTCGTCATCATCCCGCCATTACGATGTCGATTAAGGCCATAGTTTGGTCTTATATAACTTCTTTTTGCTTTTGCGTATTCATTCGCTAATTTTTTTATATCAGTTTGTTTAAGTCCTGTAATTTTTGATACTTTAGCGAGTGTGTATTTTGGTAATTCATTTTTTATGAAACCTTCAGAGCCGGAGGTATGTTTCTTTAAGAATGACTTATCATGTAGGTTATTTTTTACAATTTCATTCATCATACCAAGTGCCAATGCTGAATCTGTGCCGGGCTTGGGTTGTAAATGCCAATCACTCATAATAGTTGTTCGAGTTTCTCTAGGATCTATACTTACTACTTTAGCTCCATTTTTTTTAGCTTCTTCTAGAAACGGAACCATGTGTACATGAGTTGATGCAACATTAGTTCCCCATAGAATAATGAAATCATTTTTGGGAACTTCATCAATTGCAGGACCACACGCGGCTCCATAAGTATATATCCCTGCAGTGGATGCTGCTGCAATACATATCGTTCTGCCTAAACGGGCTGCTCCAACTTTATTCCAAAATCTCTCAGACATTCCCCAGTAGCCTAACATTCCAAGTGTTCCGGAATACGAATAAGGTTGAATTGAATCAGGACCATATTTTTTAATATTTTCATTTAAATTTTTTGTTATAAGTTTTAAAGCGTAATCCCAAGAAACTTTTTTAAATTTACCTTTCTGACCTTTTGGCCCAATTCTTACATGTGGATATAAAACTCTATTCTTGTTGTAAACCAAGTCTAAGTAATGATTTACCTTATTGCATAGAAACCCTCTAGTAATGGGATGTTTATCATTACCTTTTAATTTAACTGCTTTGCCGGACGATTTATCAACAGTGACTACAAGCGAACAGGTATCAGGGCAATCATGCGGGCACGTAACATTTACATTTTTAAACTTAGGTTGACGCATTAATTTTACTCACTTTAGTTAATGAAATAGCGCCTGTAGGACATGCTTTTTCACATTCCCCACATCGAACACAGACTTTAGGATCTATATATAATTCACCATGATAAATGCCATGCGAATTACCAGGATCAATTTTATTAAATTCTACTCGACCTTTTGAGTTGGTAGTTTTTGATAAGACTTCTTTGATACATTCATTTACAGGTCTTACTAGTAAGCATTCATCACAAAGAACACATAAGCTATTATTAATTTCAAATTTATAATGACAGAGGTAACATCTTGACGCTTCATTTTTACTTTCAGTTTTGTTGAATCCAAGCTCAACTTCAGCTTTAAATGTTCTTTTCGATATATCTCTAAGTCGCATTTCTGTTATAGGTATATAGTTTTGATTTAGGGATCTATTTGTTTCAGCGTTTTTACAGATATTAAAATCACTTTTATCATAACTTTTTTTCATTAAATATTGATTTACATCTGCTGCAGTTTTTTTGGCGTCTCCAATTGCACTAATCAGAGTCGAAGCTCCTAGCTTGAAATCCCCTGCATAGAAAATATTTTTAGAAGGATTTTTTATTTTAATTTCTTGTTTCTGGCCAATAGCAAGTATAATATGGTCAGTTTTTATTTTGAACTTACTATTAGGTATATCTACAAGTTCTGAATTATTCTTAGAGGTTTTGGTTTTGACCAACTCAAGATATTTTAGCTTCCTATTATTTTGAATAAGCTTGAATGGTCTAGCACTGAAAACCATCTTTCCTTTTTCATTAATTAATTCTTCTAATTCTCCTGGAAGAATTTCTAGATCACCTTCTTTTCTTCTATAAAATGTTTTAACTGTTTTAGCCCCTAGTCTAAGAGCTGTTCTTGCGCAATCCATTGATGTATAACCGCCACCAATTACTATCACATTTTCCCCAATGTATTTTTTATTCTTTTCATTTACTCTTAATAAAAAATCTAGTCCATCTTCTACATAACAACTTTTCGTAAATTGTGTATCTAAAACATTGGGTTTAAGCGTTCCCATTGCACAGATTACTGCATCAAATTGTTTTGCGAGCTTTTCTATTTCATTTTGATTTGAAACAGATGTGTTTAGTTTGACTTTAATGCCAAGCTTTATAATTTGTTTAATTTCTTTTTCTATAATTTTTCTTGGCAGTCTAAAAATAGGTATCCCTTGATTGAGCATACCACCTAATGATTTGTGTTTTTCATACATTGTCACTTTGTGACCAAAACGTTTTAATTCTGCAGCAGCAGCTAAACCTGCTACCCCTCCTCCTATAATGAGTACACTTTTACTTGTGTCTTTAAGTTTATTTTGAAGCTTAGGTTTATTATTTGAGTATTTGCCTGCAGCTCTTTTTGAAAAACAAATTGATACAGAATTACCATTATCACTAACTCCATGCCTACATGCTTTTTCACATGGTCTAGAACACACTCTCCCAAGAACTTCAGGAAAAAAATTATCATTAAAGTTTATGTTGTAAGCCGATTCAAAATCTCCACGATATATCGCCTCTAGGTATCCAGGAATATCTGTATCAGCAGGACATGCTGATCTGCACGGCACGCTATCACTATACCAATGTTCTAACTCTGATTTGTTCAAGAATTTACCCCTGCTAATAATCTATCAAAAATAAAATGTATTTAACAATTATTCTATATACATAAGAATATTAAGGCTTACTTATATGCATGATAATTTATGTATTTATAGTGCAGTTTGTATTAACATTAATCATAAATTAATTTTAGGGAGTTAATAATGAGCTGGAGTTTAGAAGGAGATTACGCAGAAAATTGCAACTGCGATATAATGTGTCCTTGCCTATACCTTCAAACACCTACTGAGGGTTTTTGTGAGGCTATGCTGGTCTGGGATATAAAAAAGGGACATTTAAATGATGTAACACTCGATGGGCTGAAAGTTTCTATCTGGTTACATGCACCTGGTCCACAACTTACTGAAGGCGGTTTTAAAATTGCACTATACATAGACGAAAATGCTACTGATGAACAAGCTGCTGCATTAGAGGAACTCTATGGCGGTAAGCATGGCGGACATTTAGGTGTAATAGCTAGTCTTGTCGGTGAAGTGATGGGTGTAAAAAAAGCAGCTATTACATGTGATATATCAGGAAATAAAAAAACTCTTAAAGTAGAGGGTGCTGGCGAGTGGGACATGGATGCGATAGAAGATGGCAATGGTAATGTAGCTAAATGCGAATACCACCCATTAGCTATTAACCCTGGCTTCCCAGTTGAGGTGAATAAAACAAATAAACAATCTTATACAGATTTCGGACAGAATTGGAGTCCAAAACCTGATAGAGTTGGACTTTCTGGCCCATTCTCTTACGCACCATAAGTTGTCTTTTGGAAAACATAAAAAGGAGAGCAGGCGCTCTCCTTTTTTTATTGACCTTATTAAATTAGCTATTTAAATATGCATGGGATAATATGCAATTCATATTATGGGTAATGAGAATAAAGATAAAACTCAGCAAGAATTAAACAAAGCAATAAATTTCTTGGGTCAAAACAAATTTTCTGAAGCAGAATCGATTTGTGAGGAAATCATTAAAGTTACTCCTAACTCGGATGCTTACCATATATTGTCATCAATCAAACTTTATAATCAGGACTTTGACGAATCTATAAAATTGGTAGACGAATCTATTAAACTAAATAATAAAAATCCTGGATATTATGTAACCTTAGGATGTGCATACAGCGCATCTAAAGAATACTTTAAATCAGTTGAAGCTTTTAAGGGTGCGATTTCATTAAATGACAAAATTGCTCAAGTACATTTTTATTTGGGAGAGTCATATAGAAAACTAAAGAAATATAATGACGCTATCTCGTCATTTTATAAAACTATAGAACTATCACCCGACCATGTTGCAGCTTATCTATTATTAGGTATTGTTTATCAAGAAAAAAAACAATTTGATTTATCAATAAAGTCATTTCTTAAATGCATTGAAATAATGCCTGATTATGCTGAAGCTCATCTCAATCTTGGACTATGTTATTTATTAATTGGAGATTATAAAAATGGTTGGCGCGAGTATGAGTGGCGCAAAAAGATTATAAAAGGATCAACCAACGGTTTTAAAAAAGAGTGGACTGGACAGAGTTTACAGAATAAGAAATTACTTATAGTTGATGAAGGTTCGGATGCAAATTTAATTAATTTTATAAGATTTGCAAGAGAGCTTGCTAAAGATGATTGTCAGATTATTTTGCAGTGTAGTGACCAAGCAATGCCACTAATGTCAGCTCAGCAATGGTTACATAATACTGTTACGGTAAATGATATCCCTGAACATGATTATTTTGTCCATATCAGCTCTTTGATGAAGGTATTAGGGGCTAACCCTAATGAGATGAATCAAGATTATCCATATATTGAATTTATCAATACTAATATAAATTTAAATGTTTCAGAAAAATTGAACATTGGTCTGGTGTTGGAGACAGATAGAAATTCAAACGCGCATGACGATGAAAGCATAAGCCATACGTTAATAGAAGGAGTATTTTCTGACCAACACAATGTAATTAGTCTAGATCCCTACGTCACTCAAGATAATAAATCACACATTTTTCAAACACTAGGAAGTTATTCGGATTTAAATGAACTTGCAAATATTATATCGAATTTAGATTTAGTTATAACTGTTGACCATCTAGTTGCGCATATGGCTGGGGCATTAAATAAAAAGACAATCTTAATGTTACCCTGTGTTCCAAACTGGAGATGGGAGTTGACACACAGAAACACATCACCATGGTATAAAAGTGTTATTATCTTTAGGCAAGAGATTCCTGGCGACTGGGAATCTGTGATAATAAAAATAAAGGAACAACTTCAAGAGAAAAAGTATGGTTGAGTTTTTAATAGATCAAGCAATGAAAGAAGCTATTGACCTTCAAAATAGAAATCAACTAGATGATGCAAAATCTATTTATAATAAAATCTTAGTCCATGATAAAAATAATAGTGATGCTTATCATTTATTGTCTTTAATCTATCTTCTAGAAGGGAAACTAGATGACGCTAGGAGTCACATAATCAATGCGATTGAACTTCAACCAGAAATTTCTGTTTACCACAGCAACTATGGAAACATACTTTATCAAAGCAATAATCTCGAATTTGCAATACAGGAACATAAAAGAGCTATTAAGCTAGATAAAAAAAACTTTCAGTCATTCTATAGTTTAGGAGTAATCTATTCACATCTTAAAAATTATGATAAAGCGGTAGAAAATTATAAAAAAGCTTTATCTTTAGATGCTAACTCATCTGTAGCTCATAATAATCTCGCAAATATATATAATAATATTAATCCTAACGAAGCAGAGGAGCATTACTTAAAAGTTTTGGAATTAACTTCCAATGATCCAATGCCTTATATCAATATCTCTAATTATTATCTAAAGAATACAAAGTATAAAAAGTGTGTGGAAATACTAGAAGAAGCATTAAATAAGGATGTAACGTCAAAAGAGTTATACAATAATTTGGGTATTGCATACTATGCAACTAAAGATAATATCGCTGCTAAAAAAATGTTTAAGCATGCTCTTGAAATAGATAGTACATATAAACCAGCCCTAGATAACATACAAAATATGGAAAATGCTGAATAATAGTCTTTACATAAGACTGATTTATACTAGTATTACTCTATGGGGAAAAAATTATTAGCGTTACCGTTTATTTTGATGACTAGTCTGGGCTATGCTGGTGAAGCGAGTCAGGCACTAAATCAAGTTAAACAGAATGTGATTCAAAACGCGTATTCCTATGGGGATACTGCAATAGAGTCATGGGCAAAAGATAACTTATCAAGCCTAAGATTAATTGAGGTAGAAACACGTTCAAGAGCGGATTCAAAACCAACCTTTAGAGCCTTAACATTATTTGAATTAACAGGTAATGATTATAATAAGATTTTAACCCAAATCTCTTACTCTACTTTTAATGATAGAGAGACTATTAATACCGGTCTAGTTTATAGAACAATGAATCCAGCAATGACAAGAATATATGGCGTGAATATATTCTATGATCATGAATTTAATACGGGCCATACTAGAACAGGTTTGGGTTTTGAAATGAAATCATCAGTATACGATGTGAACATAAACTTTTATGAGGCGATATCAGAAAGACATCATGTTAATGGTGTACCTGAAGTCGCAGCAGGTGGTTATGATGCCGAAATTGGTGCACTCTTACCTTATTTGCCATGGGCTAAGCTCTATTACAAAACATATCAGTGGAATAGCGAAACATTGAACATCAAACATGGCCAAACAGTGAGTTTGTACATGGAACCAACATCTCGGTTATCAGTAGAAGCGGGTATGCAAGATGACAGTTCAACAAACAATCATAATGCATTCATCAAGTTCAACTATATCTTGTGTTGTAATGAAAGGAAGATGGGTCCTAATATTTTCACAGTATCTAACAATGCATATAATTTCGGCAAAATAAATTCAGATAGAATGTATGAGAAAGTAAGAAGAGAAAATAATATAATAACCGTTAAAGGCGGTGGAGCAATAGCTATTACGGCTTCAGGATTCTAAATATGAAAAAAATCATACCCTTATTATTGTTTTGTATCATCAGCCCAATAAAAGCCTATGGCGCTTGTAGTGGTGAAAATTGCTGTGCTGTGAGTTCAGGTGTCACCACACTTCCATCTGGAGATAGCTGTGCCATTCTTCCTGACTCATACGGTATTACTGTTTATGAAAAATATCTATGTACATCAGAACCAACTGCACCGACTTCATCTGCAAACGCAGATTTATCCATGTGCTTTCAAACATTATCTGCACCTGCTGGATCTACAGTACGAATTACTGAGTCAACAACAGGCACATTTACTAATGGTACATTTACTAGACCACCTAATGGAGTCTACACTCATGGCGTGGTACTAATTAAAAATGTATTTTTACTTAAATTTGCTCTTGAACTTGATACGCCTTGGGATGGCACTGGAGGTGCAGCATCAGGAACTGCTGGAGGAAATGGGGTTTATTGCGCAACACTAAACGTTAATAAATATGAAGACGAAGGCTTAATGATGCAGTGCGATAGTTCGCCACTTACAGCTGGGGAATTAGGTGCTGGTTTATCTAAATTTGATACCGTTGGTGGTAACCCAGTTTTTTCAGCGTCAGCATCTAATTTAAATGGCACAGGAGCATCTATTGCGGGTTATCTGCTTAATTCAGATGGTAATCTAGCTTCGACTACAACTGAAGTAAAGGCATACGAACGCTTACTTGGTATAAACACATTTGCCGCACCGGTTGTTGTCACACCAGAAACATCAGGATTTGATATGTCCTTTGGTATAAATCAAGGTGCTACAATTTGGTCGGAAGGTGATTCGGAATCACCTCAAAATTCAGTTGAAAATATAGGCGGTGGAAGCGGCCCATTTCAGGTCATTGTCACACCTACTAATTATTAGTATCTTCGTGACATGAGAAATGTTCTTTTGAACATAAGTCTCTATTTCTTAAATGTGTAAAAATCAACAATGTACTAGCAAATAAAGTTAGTATGACTGATAAGACTTCATTGAAATCATGCAAACTGATTGCGATTAGTAGAACAAAAATTGCACATATTCCTCCAAGTTTTACGATGTCATCATTGTGTTTTCTACATCCCAGGATAAATGCCAATAAAGATGTAGGCAGTATGAAATAGAGCAGAGTTTCATGGAATTCATGAGATGTAAAAAATGCTAATTCTATATATGGTGACAGTATCAACAACAATGGCAGCAATATGCAGTGTATTGCACATATTGAAGAGACCGTTATTCCAAAATTATCAAGTATTTTCTGCATATGTGTAAGAGTATTATGCATATTTAATATTAAAATGATAGCATATTTATAGTATGTCAAATCATCCATATACTTTATGCCTTAAAAATGGTCATGTAATGATCAAAGATAAACTCGTCAACACTAATGTTTATATCCAAGATGAGAAAATATCACTCGTATCAGATAAAGATTATGATGCAGAACAAATAACTGATTGTAAGTATTTAACAATACTACCTGGCGTTATTGATTCCCAAGTACATTTTCGTGAGCCTGGACTGGAGGGTAAGGAGACACTAGCATCTGGGATGCTAGCTGCGGTTTCTGGTGGCGTAACCTCAATATTTGAAATGCCTAATACTAATCCTCTAACTATCACACCTGAAACAATTGAAGATAAATTAAATAGAGCCTCCAAAGAAGCTTGGTCTGACTATGCTTTTTATTTAGGCGGTACTATGAGAACTTCTAAAAATCTACCCGAATGGGAGAAGCTTAAAGGAGTATGTGGGATTAAGATTTTCATGGGTGCAAGCACGGGTGACTTGATGACAGCTACAGATGAGGAAGTTGAATCAGTTGTTTCAAATGGAGGACGCGTTATAGCTGTTCACGCAGAAGATCAAATGATTATGATGCATAATTTTGAATCTATTCTAGGCTCTAGTAAGGATGTGGCGATGCATTGCAAATGGCGTTCCCCTGAAAGTTGCTTATCTGCTACGATGAGAGTTGTAAATCTCGCGCGCAGACACAAAAGAAGAGTTCACATATTACACATAACAACTAGAGAAGAAATGGAATTTCTTGCAAAAAATAAGGATATAGCAAGTGTTGAACTTTTGGCCAACCATTTAACACTAAATGCACCTGAGTGTTATGAAAACTTAGGAACACTTGCTCAACAAAACCCTCCTATACGAGAAAAGCATCATCAAGAGGCATTATGGAATGCACTTAATAACAATATCGTTGACATCATTGCATCAGATCATGCTCCTCATACTTTAGAAGAGAAATCTGCTCCTTATCCTAAATCACCAAGTGGGACACCTGGTGTACAAACGTTGGTTCCAATAATGTTAAACCATGTAAATAATGGCAAACTTTCTTTAAGCAAACTTGTTAGCTTGTGGAGTTATGGCCCAGAAAGGATTCATAAAATCTCTGGGAAAGGTAGAATTGAACAGGGTTATGATGCTGATTTTACAATTGTAGATATGAATAAAGAAATGATTATTACAAACAATCAACAACGTTCAAAGAGTAAATGGACACCATATGATGGCATGAAGGTCAAAGGCTGGCCAACGCACACTATTGTGAGAGGGAATGTTGTTATGCAAGATGATGACATCATATCTCAACCTATAGGTAAAATTATAGAATTTAAAGAAACAATGTAGCTTTACCTTGTGAGTGAACACTACCAATTATTTTATGAATTCGCTTATAATCTGGCTTATCTAGCCTATCAAGAAGATGAAGTTCCAATCGGAGCAGTAATTATTAAAGATGATACAAATGAGCTTATAGCTTCAAGTTATAATCAAATGAAAGCCAATAGATCATCAATTGATCATGCAGAAATTCTTGCTCTTAAACTAGCAATGGCTAAAGTTAACAATGAAAGATTAAATGGTTTTAGTATGATTACGACACTTGAACCATGTCCGATGTGTGCTCAAGCAATTAGTTTTGCAAGATTGACCAATATTATTTTTAGTGCAGATGATACTAAAAGTGGGGGTATTTTACATGGTCCCCAAGTGTATAATTCGACATCATGTCACCACAAACCCAATATTATCAGGATAAATGATAACGATAAATCCAAAAAACTTATTCAGAAATTCTTCCAAAATAAGAGAAGAAATAAGAGAAATTGATTTTGTCAAGCTTGTACATTGCCTTTTTTAAAGGTATCGTGGGCTCAATTTTAAATAAACAAAATAGATATTGAAGAATATATCTTAGATAAATATGAGTGAATTCCTTAAAACATTTGATAAATTAAATGATGCACAGCTTAGATCTAGTGTGAAAACGCTAGGTAAGTTGCTTGGTAATATCATTAAAACTCATGCAGGTAATGATGTTTATATGGCAGTTGAAAAGCTCAGAAAAGGTTTTATAAACCTCAGACAGAATAATAATCAGGCAAAACATGATCAACTGATTAGATACATAGAAAAGCTAGAACCAAAAACACTTAAAAACGTCATCAGATCTTTTTCTAAATACTTTGCTTTAGTAAATGTAGCAGAGGAAGCTTATCAACATATTAGTCGAATAGATCGCTTAAAATCAGGGTTTGATTCGTGGGAAGGGTCTTTTGATCAAACTTTAAGAGAATGTAAGGCTTCAGAAATAGATGATAACAAACTTCAAGAACTCATTAATTCACTTCATTATGCACCTGTTTTCACAGCGCATCCAACTGAAGCTAAAAGAAGAAGTAAGCTTGAGGCAATGAGAAGAATATTTAATACTGTTTTAGAACTTCAAAAATATAAAGGCCAATCAATAAGACGAGAAGAATTAATTGATGAACTTCAAGCTGAGATTTTAATACTTTGGAGGACAGATGAAGTTCGACTTAAAAAACCTACCGTTATTGATGAGGTAGAAAATGGTTTGTATTATTTCAGAACTTCCTTGTTTAAAGCTATCCCAGAAGTTTATAGAGATTTAGAGAAAGCTGTAAAAAGGGTTTATCATACAGATAAGGTTAAAGTACCCAGCTTTATTAAATTTGGTTCATGGATTGGAGGTGATAGAGATGGAAACCCATTCGTGACACCTGATATCACAAGAGAAGCAGTGTATATGCATGCAGAGACAGCTATACGTGAATACATGAGAAGAGCTCAAAATTTATCGACTATACTAACTCATTCTCTAGAACTGACTAAACCATCAAATGAATTTTTAGAATCTTGTATATCCGATGAGAAATATTTAGCAAATGCATTTAAAGATACAACGCAAGATTTCTCAAAAGAGCCTTACAGAAGGAAATTTAAGATTATAAGATACCGTCTTAGTCAGAGACTAAAAGTAATTAATAAATTGAAAAAAAATGATGATATAAATGTCGAACATGCATATCAATCTGAGCAAGAATTACTGAATGATTTATACCTAATAAGAGACTCTCTTATCTCTGATAATGATTTAATACTCAGTGAATTTGGCCTTAATGATTTTATAAGATTAGTTGAGACTTTTGGTTTTCACCTAGTTAATTTAGACATCAGGGAAGAATCAACTAATCATACAAATGCCGTTGTAGATGTATTAAGCCATATTTCCAATATTGATTACAGCTCTCTTGATGAGGTTTCTAAAATATCGGCACTTGAAAATTTTATCAAATCAAATTCTAGCATTGATGACGTGTATGAAAAACTAAATAAAGAATCAAAAAAAGTTATTGATGTTTTTAAGGTTATGACCCGCTTAAGAAAAGAAGTCAGCATTAATGCATTCGGAAATTATGTAATATCAATGACCCATCATGCAAGCCATGTATTTGAAGTCTTAGCTTTAGCAAAACTATGCGGTCTTGTTACCAACGAAAATGATATTTTAAAATCATCAATACAAGTTACGCCACTTTTTGAGACAATAGATGACCTTACACGAATAGAAGAAATCCTAGAAGATTTATTTAGCAACAATACCTATAATAATTTAATTGCAAACTATAATGATTCCAAACTACAAGAAGTTATGCTTGGTTATTCCGACTCATGTAAAGATGGAGGTATTCTTTCTTCTTCGTGGAGCCTTTATAAAGCACAACAACAAGTGCTGGATATTTCAAGGAAATACAAAATTGAATGTCGTCTATTCCATGGCAGAGGTGGAACAGTAGGCCGTGGCGGAGGACCTACTCACAATGCTATATTAGCTCAGCCTAACGAGACAGTAAGAGGTATGATAAAAATAACAGAACAAGGAGAAGTGCTTTCATACAAATACGCAGTCCCTCAGAGTGCATCTTATGAATTAGAACTTGCTTTAAGTGGGCTTATGAAAGCAAGTAAGCATCTTGTAGTAAGTGACCCTGTGTGTATGAATAATTATGAAGAGATGATGAGTAAAATGTCGATAGAGGGTGAAAAAAAATATAGAGACCTAACTGATGATAAACCTGGAATCATGGACTACTTTTATGAAGCAACGCCAGTACAAGAACTTGCAGAGTTAAATATTGGTTCAAGACCTTCACACCGTAAAAAAACTAATAGATCTAAATATTCAATTAGAGCAATACCTTGGGTTTTTGGTTGGTCACTATCAAGACACACATTGCCTGCCTGGTATGGTCTTGGAACAGCATTAAATAAAATCGTTTCTGAAGACAGACAAAATATGGATAAATTAAAATCTATGTATAAGGATTGGCCATTTTTTAGTGTTTTACTTGATAACATACAGATGGCCCTTTCCAAATCAGATCTCGGAATAGCAAAAGATTACTCCTTGCTTGTAGAAAATCAAAATACGGCAAAAGAGATAATTACTGACATTGAAACTGAATTTAAATTAACCGTATCTACATTACTAGAGATTGTAGAATCAGATCAGTTACTCTCGGAAAATACTAAGTTATCACTATCATTGAGAAGAAGGAAGCCATATTTGGATCCACTAAATTATATTCAAGTCATGCTTCTTAAAAAACACAGAAATATAGCTGGAGAAGATACGGTAAATTTTGACCCATTACTTAGAACTATCCATGCCATTGCAATAGGTATGAAAAATACTGGCTAATCATCTACACATCTATATTTCTATACACATGTGTTCAATTAATTTACTGCCAAATACCTAAACATAAATGTAATAATAGTGTAATTTTAATGAAGTATTATTTATGAGTGAACAAGATAATCAACTAACAGATATGAATAGTGAATGTGGTTCATCTGAGCCATACGCACTACAAGTTACAGATAATAGTATGGAGCCTGAATTTCCAAAAGGCTGTGTAGTCATAGTTGACCCATCAGGCAGTTGTTCAAGTGGTCAGTTCATATTTATTGAATACGATGGAGTTAGATGGTTTAGAAAATTTGAGGTAATTGACCATGAAAAATACCTTATTCCTCTTAATGGCGATTATCCTGAAATAAAGCTTGATAATTCATATGATGTTATTGGTATAATTGTCCAAAAAAACGTTAAAAGAAAAATCACACACTACAATTAACATGAAAAAAATTACTATATACAGCACAAGAATTTGTCCTTATTGCGTAAGAGCAAAAAATTTCTTCAGTAAAAAAAACTTGGAATACACAGAGATCATGATTGATCAAGACCCACAGAAAATGAAAGAAATGATTGAAAAATCAGGCCGACAATCTGTTCCGCAAATCTTTATTGGCGATTATCATGTTGGTGGATTTGATGACCTAATAGAACATGATATGGATGGTAAATTACCAGGTCTATTAGAATAATGGATTTAAGGGAAAACAGAGCGATGGAACTTGAAAGTGGTATCGCTGCTTTTGAGACAAAAAACTTTGCTCATGCTACAAAACTTTTATCGCCTATAGCAGAAGAGGGTAATTCTGAAGCTATGTATCGCATGGCCATAATGTTACAAAATGGTTTAGGATGTTTAGCTAATGAAGACAAGGCTTTTACATATATGACTAAGGCCGCTCAAAACGGCCTTCCTCTTGCAATGCATGCATTAGGATTCATGTATTTTGAAGGAGAGTGCACTGAAAAAAACCCCGACTTGTGTATAAAGTGGTTTGAGCGTGCAGCGCAAGAAGGAATGATGGGATCTGCAACTACCCTAGGTATGATTTATGAAGAAGGAAAAATTGTCGAGCAAGATTTAAAAAAAGCTGAAGAATGGTATCGTAAAGCAGGCATTCAAAAATAGCTGATGAAATATTTTCCTTTTTTTCTAGAACTTAACAAACTTCCCTGTCTAGTAGTTGGAGGAGGGTCTGTAGCAGAAAGAAAACTAGATCTTTTAG
>Ga0129342_1000338_pt1 | contig 19315 bp, 23 predicted proteins | sample CPBDNA_5_FD_94426 | JGI IMG/M metagenome (GOLD analysis project Ga0129342, IMG submission 94426) | Freshwater to marine salinity gradient microbial communities from Chesapeake Bay, USA - CPBay_Sum_15_0.2_DNA | ecosystem: Environmental > Aquatic > Marine > Coastal | place: USA: Chesapeake Bay...
CTTATGCTCGGAACTTGGGCTTGAATGTTAGGATTGCTAGATTCCACAACATCTTTGGACCATTTGGCTCCTGGGACGGAGGTAAAGAGAAGGCTCCCGCTGCAATGTGCAGGAAGGCTCTTCTTTCTGATAGAGTCATGGAAGTGTGGGGTCCCGGAACTCAAACCAGATCTTTCCTTTACATAGACGATTGCATTGAGGCAGTTCGTATGCTCATGGATTCTGATTGCGAGAAAGTTATTAATATCGGATCAGAAGAAATGGTATCAATTAATACTTTAGCAGAGATAGCAAACAATCTTGCTGGTAGAAGCCTTGAGATAAAAAACATCGACGGTCCCATTGGCGTAATGGGCAGATGTTCAGATAACAGGCTTATCGAAGAAGAGCTTGGCTGGAAGCCAAAGTATACTTTAAGAGAAGGTATGAAAAAAACCTTAACTTGGATTGCAACTCAACTTTAATCTTACATGAGTCTGTTTGACGATATCGTTAAGAAGCTAGAGGGCGCAACAGTCCTATCAGATGAGCCAGAGGCACTTGGATTTGTGGACTCTGGCTCTTATGCATTGAATAAGGTTATTTCTGGAGACTTCAAGAAAGGTTACCCCATCGGATCTATTACTGAGATCTATGGCGAGTCTTCAACAGCGAAGACTGTGTTCCTAACACACGCCTTCAAAGGAGCGCAAAGCAAAGGTTACATCCCTGTCCTAATCGATTCTGAGAAGGCATATAGCAAAACATTTGCGAAGCAGCTTGGTCTGAAGCCAGAAGAGTTGATCTATCTTGATCCTGCTACTCTGGAGGACTGCTTCCAAGCGATGGAGAACACCATCCTCAAGATCCGCGAGGTTGATCCAGACACTCCCATCATCATCGGCTACGATTCTATCGGCGTATCACCTTCAAAGAAAGAAACGCAGTCAGCAGAGGTTGCAGATGATCCCAACATGGGCGGTGCTTTGAGAGCCAAGATCGCTGGTATCTGCCTGAGAAGAATCAACCCGTTCCTAAGAAAGTACAAGGCTGGTCTGATTATCATCAACCAAATCAGAAGCAAAGTCGGCGTTATGTATGGAGACCCAAGAACAAAGGCTGGTGGAGGAAAGGCTCTTCAATATTACTGCGGAACCTGTATCGAGACGGCTTCTGGCAAGAACGACAAGATCCTAGATGATCGTGGTAATGTCGCTGGCATCCGAGGCAAGATCAAAACCACGAAGAACAAGATCGCTTTGCCATTCCAAGAGTGTGAGTTTGAGCTTTTGTTTGATAAAGGTCTAAGCAGGGGTCACGGCATGACTGAGCTTGCTTACAAGAGCGGTCTCATCACGCAGCCGTCCAAAGGGTGGTTCAGCTTTGAAGGAGACGATAAGAAATACCGCAAGGCAGAGATGGATAAGACCCTCACAGATAAAATCGAGTCTGGGGACTTTGATCTGTAATATATAATGTAGAATGGCAAAAAACGTCGGCTCCCCCACCAAGGAGAAAAAAGGCAAGGCGAAGACTGGAATCGAAAGAACTAAAGTCCCCGTCATGCCTGGAATCAAGAACGCTCTCGCAGAGAAGCCCTACGGTTTTATCTTCACTACCCCAGCCTCAGATAGAGTTTATGTTATCTCAAAAGGTACTTGGGGCAAGAAGTCCTCAGATAAGATCGTAAAGGGCTTTCCTTCTGGAACTCCTTATGACGAGATTAAAAGGTATTCAGAAAGAACTAAGGTCAAGCATGGTGGCGAAAAAATCAATCAAACCCAAGGCAAGAAAGAAAAGTCCAAAGCCGAACACGGTTACGCTACAAAGGCAAAGCCTGATAAAATAAAGTATGTAGAGCAGCGTTACGGCAAGAAAAAAGACTAGATATAGCGGGGATCACCCTTTAATCTAAGGAGACAACCATGTCCGAGTACCAACCAAAAACAGCCTATTACACTCCAAACAGAATCGACCGCGTATACAAATCCATTTTGGAGAAGCTATCAAAGGACAGAGAGAGTGCGGAGCGTGTAAAAGATTTGTTTGAGGACATGGTTTCTTCAAACCCTGCTGATGATGAAGCTAAGAGGTGTCTGGTAAAGGTTTTAAGCCTGATCCAAGAGACATCAGAAAGAGCTACAAAAGCACTTGACAGCCTAGCCAAGTACAAGGCTGCTCAACTAAAAGCCCAAAATCTTCCCAAGAGAGATGCAGAAGAAAAGTTCACATCTTTCGATGACCTGCAAAACGAACTGACCAATGACTGATAAGCAGAACCGAGCCAAGTATCACAAGATCTACTGCTCCTCATTTAACTGTTTATTTAACGCCAAACGACTTTCCGAAGAAGAGCTTCACGATATTATTGGTGAAGTTTCCGACATGATTAATGCAGGAAAGTTCTCCGATATGGCTTTCCGCAAGTTCATTGTGGAAAATCTTGTCGTTGGCTGGGAAAAGATTAAAGACAAGCTGAGAGATAAGTACAAGGATATCACCCTGATGGAACTTTACTGTGAGTTCTATGAGTCTGTGATCACAATATATCAAATCTTTGAAGTGGAGTCCGTGGTAAAGGCAGTCAATATGCATGACTTCCAACAAGCCTTTGATGAAGACTCCGTAGCATTCCTGAAAGAGGACAAGTCGGGATGCCATTCTTTGCGTGACTTTGAAAACGCAGAGAAAAAGATCAAGAAAGCGGTAATCGGTCAAGACGAGGCTGTCGAGACATCTTTACAAGCCCTCAAGCTCATTCGTGCGAATTTGGAAAAGACAGCCTCGTTGTTTTTCATCGGACCAACTGGTGTAGGAAAGACCGAACTTAGTAAGAAGATCGCAGAAGTTGCGTTTGGGTCAAAGAAAAAAATGCTCAAGATCAACTGCGGTGAGTATTCAGCACAGCACGAATACGCAAAGCTGCTGGGATCTCCTCCAGGATACATCGGTCACGAAACTGGATCTATCCTAGGTAACGCTGCTGAAAAGTCTTCGGAGTGGGTAATCGTCTTTGATGAGATTGAGAAAGCCCATGACAAGCTATATGATGTTATCCTCAACCTTCTTGACGAGGGAGAAGTGACTGACTCAAAAGGTCATATTCTGGATTTCTCACGCTCTCTAGTTATTTTCACTTCTAACATTGGTCTTCGCGATCATGTCGGAAAGAAGCAGGTAGGCTTCAACTCATCAGAGACCACCTACCAAGAAGTAGAAGAGCAGATTAACGATGCTTATCGAAACAAGTTCTCTCCTGAGTTCCGTAACCGTATCGACTATGTTGTAAGGTTCAAGCAGCTAGGAGAAAGAGATGCTCGTAAGATCGCCCGTATCCACCTTGGGAAGTTGCCCGTAAAGGTAGACGCAAAGCTAGTAAACTATGTTGTCCGAGAGGGCTTTTCCGCTGAGTATGGAGCGAGAAACCTGAAGCGTACTATCAAGAGTGAGATTGCTCCTAAAATCGCTGACAGCATCCTTTCTGGGGACGCTGATAAGAGTTTCCAAGCTGTGTTCAAGGATAAGAATCTTGTAGGTCTGTCAGCCATATAACGCCTATATAAGGCGTATGGCATTAGGCGGACCATTTAACCCGGACGATTTCGGCAACCCAAACAAATCCGCTCCCGCTTGGCAAAGGGAGTACGGAACACTTTCTACTTCTACCGTAGATATAACAGGTACGGGTACCCATGACTATTAAGTACGATAATTATACTCCAAAAGATCCTAGCTCAACGGGAAGGATATTCTTTAGAGACTATGAGGACGAAAGAACAGACGCAAGTGCTGGAGTAGGAGTTTCATATCCTTCTGGTATTGTTTCTGTAGGATTATCTGGAAATGAGCAAAACGTAGTAGACGGTGTTTCCTCAATTATCCCTCCCGTTGTAGGGACGGGTAGTGATTCATCATTAAAGCTATTCACTCCCGATGATATTATAGCCTTTGTTGCAGCGCATGAAACTGGAGGAGGCGGAGGTGGAAATACTTGGTCAGACCCTGTAAGCTCTAACATACTGCCCTCGCTTGCTAACGATGTTGCCTTTACACTTGGTGATTCAGACCAACGCTTCAAAGAGATTTGGGTTTCTGGCATTCACACATTCAGTAGCATAGACCTAAGAGGTCAGGTCTTTGAAAATGTTGGTCCCACTAGCTCCACTTTGAGTGGAGTGTCTACTGCTGAGAGAACCGCTGGCACAGAAACAGATTTCCGTTTGTTTAGTCCCGCTGATATTTCTAGCATGGCTCTGCAACATGGTCCCGCTGCTGGTGGTATAACAGAAGGTGAATTGGAAGACCTAATCGCTGGTCTAGACGCAAGTTCAATCCAAAGTAATGATGAGTTCCTATTCAGAGTATCTTCTGGTACTGATGAACTAGCAGTCACTACGGCATCAGGTATCGTAGATAAGGGTCTAACCGATTTAGGTATTGATCCTCAGAATCGTATTGCTGTCACTCGTAATCCCGACGCTAACGATGACGGCGCAGGAACCAACGGTGTTGTTCATATTATCAACGACCTGTGGACCAACACCAGCACCGATGAAGCATACATCTGCCTTGACATTACTACTAGTGCTGCTGTTTGGAGTTCTATTACTGCTTCTGGTGGTGGAGGCGTAACAGATCACAGCGCATTGAATGGTCTTGGAGCCGATGACCACACTCAGTACCTACTCACTGACGGTACGAGAGCGTTGACTGGCAACCAGGACTTCGGCGGAAATGTCGCTTATAACTACGGAGCAGCCTCCTCTACACTCTCCGCTGTTAGCACAGCAGAGATTACAGCAGGAACTTCAACTGAGTATAGAGTTTGGAGTCCTGCCGATGTTAGCGCAGCCGTTATTGCTCACGAAACTAGTGGGGGCGGTAGTATTACGGAATCTGAACTCCATGATGTTATTTCAGGTCTTGATGCAAGCTCAATTCAAAGTAACGACGAGTTTCTGTTTAGAGTTGCATCTGGCACTGACGAGCTTGCTGTTACTACGGCATCAGGTATCGTAGATAAGGGTCTGACCGATCTAGGTATCGATCCCCAGAACCGTATTTCGGTTACTAGAGATCCTAATGTTGATGATGATGGTGCTGGTACGAACGGCGTTATCCATATCATTAATGACCTCTGGACTAACACTAGCACTGACGAAGCCTTTATCTGTCTTGATATCACCACTAATGCTGCTGTTTGGAGTTCTATTACTGCCGCTGGCGGTGGTGGCGGAGGAGGAAATGAATGGTCCGATCCTGTAAGCTCTAACATCGTTCCAGATACTGACTCTGCCTATGATTTAGGATCAGCAGCGGCTAGATTCAAAGATGCATATGCGTCCTCCGTTTATGTTTATAGCAGCCTGGATCTGAACGGTAATGTTATAAATAACTACGGTCCTCTAAGCTCTACACTCTCTGGAGTAAGTACCGCAGAATACCTAGCCGGTACTTCAACTGAGCCTAGAGTTTGGAGTCCTGCCGATGTTAGCGCAGCCGTTATTGCTCACGAAACTGGTGGAGGTGTAACAGATCACAGCGCATTGAACGGTCTGTCCGAGGATGACCACACTCAGTACCTACTCACAACTGGTGCGAGAACACTCACAGGTAATCAAGACTTCGGTGGGAATGTTGCCGATAACTATGGTCCTCTAAGCTCTACACTCTCCGCTGTTAGCACAGACGAGATTTCTGCTGGCACTTCGACTGAATATCGTGTTTACAGTCCTGCTGATGTGTCTGCCATGATAGCTCAACACGCATATGTTGCTGAGTTGTATATTGAGGCTTTGGGTAACAAAGAGGTTGCATATACGAACCCGAACCAATCCTACCCTCAGAGATTAGGAACGAACTCAGAATGGCAGGGTTGGAAAGTCAACCTAACCGAATATGATGAGTTTCAAGTGAGAGGTACTTATGAGTCTGGGGACAATAGTGGAATTGTTATAGGTGTAGGCGTTACTTCTGGAAGCACTCCCCTCAACAGAACCAGCCCCTCTTTTTCTATCGGTGACGGACAGGGAGCACCTTATGAATATATCCATAGCGGACAACTAGGGTCTGATGCGATAGTGTCAGGTGGTGTAAGTTTTGATGGAGTCTCAACTAATGACTACGCCGAAGGTTCTTGGACTCCCCTAGATCCTTCTGTGAAACGAGAGTGTGGTTTAGCATTTATGTATCTTGATGGTTCAGGTACTACGGCTGCAAACAGAACATGGTCAAGAGTCCATGTAGCTTTCAGAAGGAATCCGAATTATAGATAAAGATATGACAGGCAGCATGATATCATCCGATCCCCGCAGAAACTATGCGGGACCAAAGCCAGGAATGAACACTTTGTTCGTGATTGACTATGGTAGAGAGGTTGCATTCTCTAACCTGATCCGCATGGGTCGTATGGAGTGGGTCTACAACTTCGGTCAATCTAATGCTGATGTAACTCTTGATGCCTCTGGCAACCTAGAAACTTCTGGTACACTAGGAACAAACAGAAACGGTTTCGTTATTATCTCCGCTTCTACAAGCGGACTGTTGGAAACTGGAGACTATGTTCTTACTTGGGAGGGGGCTGGCTCTCCTATCCTAGTTGCTACCAACGGCATTTCCATCAGCCTAAAATCATCTGCCGCCAACCGTAAAGTTTATACGATTTCAGATTGGGGCGACTTAGATGTTCTGTACTTCTATATCAACAATGAGGATACTGGAAATGTCCTAAATCCTGTTCTTTGCTATATTGATTACGAAGGTACTTGCGGTCCTGGTGAAGAAAACGAATTTTATCCTCCAGCCGTTGCTGCGTATGAACCATACAAGCACTGCATTCGTTTTATGAACTGGCAAGCTACGAACAACAAGTCTACTTGGAGTTCGTGGGATACTCGTAAGACTGAAGATTATATTACTTATTCTTACGGAGCCTACGACAGTGATGGAGTCGGTGAGCCTGTAGAACCTGGAGTTCCTCTTGAAGTCTGCATCAGGTTTCAGAACAAACTCCAAGCAACCGGATGGTATTGTATTCCCCATGAGTACGACGGCTCTAGCGTCTCTGCCTTTTGCGAGATGTTGGCTGACAATGTTGATCCAGGACTAAAAGTTATTCTAGAATATAGCAATGAGGTTTGGAACAGTGGCTTTCCCCAAAATGATTGGGCGCAAACTGAAGGTCTAGCTGAACAAGCTGCAACAGGAAGGTTCACAGCACAAAACGCATCGTTCCCCTTCTGGGCTTGGACCGCCTACCACTCTGCTTCTTGTATGGATATTGCCTCTGGCATCTTTGCAGATAGAGGAAGAGCCGATGATCTCGTCAGAGTTCTTGGCTGTCAAGTAGGATCTACTGAATCTAAGAAAGCTCTTGATACTGATATTGCTGTGGAGTTTGGAGTTGATACTCCAGTTTCTGCTTACACACATCACGATGCTGCGTCTCCTGCTTTCTATTGGGGAAACGCAATCTTAGCAGAGCCTTTCTTCTCAGACAATGGAGCATCAGGAGATGCAAACACAAGAGATGGTCTATCTGCTAACACCGTAAATCTTTGGGCAAGCGGAACTTTGTGGGGCAGCGTGAGAAACGGGACAATTCCGTATGAATCTGATGTAAATCAGAGTACTTCCTGGGCTTGGTGGGCGAATGAAATCAAGACCGTTCGTGGTTTGGAAATGTACGGCTATGAAGGCAACCACCATGTTGCTTCTGTTGGTTCTGTTGAAAATGACCCCGTAGCCTCAGCTATTATTCTTGATTATGAAACAGAGGATTTTGCAAACTTGACAAGAGACTTTCACTTGTTAGCTGAGAATCTAGGTTTTGATTTGCTTGCACACTTTGTTCTTATTGAAAAGGATGACCAGAAAGCTAGGGGTTACTGGGGATATCTTCCGACCTTGAGTAGTTTGGAAATTCCCAATATCACGGAAACTCAACTGAGATATAGAGCTTTGAAAGAGGCAACAGGACAACACAACAAAAGAAATATCTAACCTAAATAATTTATGGCAGGTCCGTATTGCCCAGAAGATCCACCGCCGCCACCTCCGTCTGGCGTTAATGTAATCGTAGTTAGTTCTACTGATTTACCTGTTGGCGTTAAACCTCCAAGTGGAACACTAGGAGACGGAAGTGAGACAGGAGGTAATGGAGAATCGGGCGGCAGTACTTGGGACGGGACTGTTGTAGTTAAGGATGTCAGCGGAAACTTGGCAGATGTGATAAACGCTGGAGGTAAAAACAGCCTTAGCGTAAATGTTCAAAACACCGGGGATTTTCCAGGCGGAGGCGGAGGAGGGGGAACCGACTTCAACATCTCTGGTATAGGAGGGGGAGGCGTTGTAAATAACTCCCTGTCTAGCGTTATTGTAGACTCTTCAAATAACGCTGTAAGCACTACTAGTAATTCACTAAATGTTAATGTTAATAACAGTTCCCCTATAGATGTTTCGTTTGACACAACACCAGACGTAAACATTGCGAACTCTCTGTCTAGCATTATCATAGACTCTTCAAACAACGTTGTAGGTACTACTAGCAATGCCTTAAATGTTAATGTTACTAACAGCACTCCTTTAGATGTTGCGTTTGCCACAACACAAAGCGTAACCATTGCGAACTCTCCTACTGTATCCGTAGCGGCTTTCCCTGTTACACAAAACGTTAATAACACGCAGTTAAACGGCGTTTCCATGTCTAAGAATACAGGAGACGCTACAGACGGAACTCAGAGAGTAGTTCTCGCAAGCGATCAACCTTACCCCATTGACGCTTCTACTGTTTCTTTGGATACGTCAGCAGTATCTGACACCCAGATTCTAGCTGCTCCGGGTGCAAGTAAGGCTATCGTCGTATGGGCTGCAACCCTCACGACATATGGCGGAGCTACAACCAGAAAGTGGGCTATAACAGACGGTAACTACTCCGCTACTACAACAGGAACCTCAAACAATATCTTTATGGGATTGTGTAGAAGTGTTCCTATGACTTGGGCTCCCACTTTTCCGAGAGGCAGACAGCTAACCGCTAACACGGCATTAAAAGCTACCTTAGCAGGAACAGCCTCAGACAACTTAATAGGCACTATTACCTACACCATTGTAGACGTATAAAAATAGTGTTTGCAACGCTAAAAATTAGCTTATCTCCCCTTTAATATATTGACCGCTCACGGGGGAGTAGCTCAGTTGGTCAGAGCAGCGTTCTTATACAGCGAAGGTCGGGAGTTCAATCCTCTCCTCCCCTACCAAACAAGGGACTAGCCAAAGAGCAATCGAGGCTGTCAGAACGCAAGTCCTATTCTAATTACTAGGCACGATAGCCCAATCGGTAGAGGCAACAGACTTAAAATCTGTAAAGTCCGGGTTCGAATCCCGGTCGTGCTACCAAAAAAATAAAGCCATGATGAGAATTGCCAAACGAGAAAGCGAGAGCGGTTACGGTAAATACCGTCTTGGGGCTGCAATCACGGACAAGAAAGGAAACCTCATTGGTAGAGGCTACAACCGTCCAGTAACTCACCCGACCTTTGGTAATAATCACTCTGGCAACCTCCACGCAGAGGCTTCCGCATTGGTTTCAGCATTGAAGTCAGGTAAGTCTCTGCACGGAGGAACCTGTTATGTTTACCGCTCAGGCGGTCATCTTGCAAAACCTTGTCCGTGCTGCGAGGAGTTTCTTCGCAGTCACGGGATCTCAAAAGTAGTTTACTCCTGCAACGAGGGCAACTCGGAGGAGATGGAGCTACAACCCTAAAAGGCTATCCAGTATTAGTCAAAACTTTATGAAGAAGAAAACATTCGTAATAGGAAAAACTTACACTTGCGCCGATTGGTACATGATAGAAGCCAACAGCGAAGAAGAAGCTATTACTATAGCCAAAGATCCGAATGGGAAGAAGATTGCACTAAACGAGAGTCCAAGTGTGGTATCCTCCCTATCGGAGAAAGATTGGATAGTCCGCGATAACTGGAAAAATTGTATCATCTGCGGAAAGATTCACGAAGGAGAACATTATCATGACTAAAATACTTGTGACTGGTGGACTTGGCTTTATCGGGTCAGAATTCGTTAACTTGGTTAAAACAAATTCAGACTACAAAGTTATTGTCCTGGACAAATATACTTACGCCGCTGATGAGTCTCGTATCGAAGGAGATCTCTCCGATCTGACCATCATCAAAGGTGACATCTGCGACATAAATCAACTATGTTATGTCTACCCGGAACTCTACGAAGTAGAATATGTTGTTAATTTTGCGGCGGAAACCCATGTGGATAATTCAATTAGTGACGGCACTCCTTTCATGCATACAAATGTAATGGGAGTTTATAACCTGCTTGAATACGCCCGTGGTTTGAAGAACCTAAAGAAGTTCGTTCAGATTTCTACCGACGAGGTTTATGGAGACATGGCTTACTGTCGAGGAGAAAATGGTGCTGACGAATCATTTAACCTTCGCCCTTCATCGTATTACGCAGCCTCAAAAGCATCTGCTGATATGATCGTTATGGCAGCAGCTAGAACTTATGGAGTTCCTTATCTTATTACCCGTACCTGTAATAATTACGGAGAGAAACAAAATAAAGAAAAGCTCATTCCAAAAATCATGGAGAGCATTGCTAACGATTCTGTTATTCCTGTATACGGAGATGGACAACAAACAAGAGAATGGATTCATGTAGAAGACAATGCTAAGATTCAAGAGAAACTGATTTTCGCAGACAACCTCCACACTACAAACTCTATTGTTAATGTTGGATCTGGAACCCGTTTCAAAAACATTGATATTGTCAACTTCCTTCAAAGAGCAAACCCAGATATAAAGTGGTCTTTTGTTCCTGATAGAAAAGGACACGACAGAGAATACGCACTTAACTGTGAAAAACTTAGAAGCATCCTAGGACCATATGAAAAAGACCTTTTCCCTTTTAGCGCGTTTCTTATGCGTGTTGCCTTTTCTGATAAGCTCGTCGTGTAGTAGTCCTAGTAGAACAGAATATTCATCCCACATGGTTCATGTTCTTTCTGATGATTGGAAAGATGATTGCATCTACTGCCGCTTTGAAAAAGATATGGAACTTAGACCATTTACAGTAATTAAGTAGGAAACTGAGCTTTTATAAGTTATGGAGATTATCACACAAATTCTAGGGTTCCTTGCCTGGGCTTACATTACAGCAGGAATATTCTTTGCTTACAGCGCAAGAAAGGTGTACGACCTATCTGCGATGGATTCTTTAAAGATTGTGTTTACAGCACCTTACGAGTGGCTTGCAACAAAGTTTCGCAAGAAGTAAAGATTTTTCGTTTGGGTACTTGTTTGGGTGAGCAGATGGTGTAGACTCTCTGCTAACCCGCACCCGAAGCAACCATGAAACAAGCCCTCCTTACTAGCACTCTCCTGGATACACGCCACAAGACGGTTAAGACCCGCGATCTTCTGTGGGTTATGATTCCCGTTCCCGGTGTGCGTAAAGATCAAGTCACGGTCATCGAAAGTCGTAAGCAGACTTCTCCTTTGCTGTCTGTAGATTTCACCGAAATGGACTTGTCCAACTTCTTTGATGAAGCTCCTCCCAAGGGTTACATCAACCACAAGTTCCCTCTCGACCACTACAACTTTTTGGGAGCAGAGCTTGACCTCGGTGTTTTGATCCTTGGGTTCCAGGAAATCAAAGAGGACGAACAGTACAGCTACAAGAGTCAAGTTCATACTGTCAAGTAAAACATAATTTGGATTGGGGGAGTAGCTCAACTGGATAGAGCAACGGACTTCTAATCCGTAGGTTGTAGGTTCAAATCCTATCTCCCCTGCCAATCCAAGTTCACTTCCAAACAAAAAAACAAAATGACTAAGTTTCATATCCTCTCCGATCTCCACTTTGAGTTCGGCAAGCATAGCGGCATGGCACAAGAAATCTCTCCTGTAGAGGATGCTGATTATCTTGTTCTTGTTGGTGACATTTCTGTTGGCTCTGGTGCTGTAGGTACTATCCTGGACATTGCAGAGCAATACAAGCGGGTTTTCTATGTACCTGGAAACCATGAAATCTTCGGGCAGGAAGTTTCCCATCTTGAAGATCACTTTTCCCAAGCATTCAAGGGAACCAATGTTCATGTCTTTCCTATCCGAAGTGCAGAGCCTGTAATCCTGAAAGAAGAGCAGATTGTTGTTGTAGGTGGAACCTACTGGACGGACTTCGACAATAGTTGTCGTAAAGCTATGGGATACGCCAAACAGGTAATGCCTGAGTATTCTTGTGGCATTACTGTAGACGGACTAAGGTTCATTCCTTCGGATACCGTTAGGTGGAATAAGAAGGCTGCGGGAGTTATCAATGATGTTCTTCGGGAGTATCGCCATTACAAGAAAGTGGTGATTACCCACCATCTTCCATCAGAGAAGTCTTCTTCTCTTGAGTTTGTAGGTAGTCGGCTGAATCCTGCTTTTTATTCTCGGCACGACCACCTTGTCAAGCAAGCTGATCTTTGGATTCACGGACATACTCACATCGCAAAGGACTATAAGCTCGACAACACTCGTGTTGTCTGCAATCCTGGTGGGTATACTATGGAATACGGTAAAAACGGATTTGATCCTCACTTTGTAGTGGAGATTTGATTAGAACTTGGTGTTCTAAACACACTTTCACTTGCTTTACATTACTTCTTCACACACTAAAAACTACATACTGGACAATGGAATCACTAGCAACATTCTTTACTGTAGTCTTTGTAACTCTTTGTATGAGTTACGCAATCGGTAGTATCTACCTCCACATTACAAACGATGAGAATCTTGAATAAAATTTGGATCTGGTTTAACCGCACTTTTTGCTGGCTGTTTGGTTGCGTGGGAGAAACTGTTTTAGTTCACGACGAATTTTGGAACAAAAAGTTCCCACGCACTAAGTGTCGTTTCTGTTCAAGGAATATGGATAACGATGATCTATACCGATAACTGTAACTGGAAACGCTGCCGTCAGCAACTAGACATTGGTGTTCGCTCAAGCCACAATAACTCAGACTATTGGCTCTGCCAAGAGCATTGGAAGCAGCTTTGCAATGTCTCTAACGAACTTTGTGCTGATGTCCACAAGATGTGTAAACCTCTTCCAAAGGAAGATAAACCCACACCTAAACGAAAGCCCACACGAAGGCGATAACAAACTTAAAAACAATGGAACTTTTCATTTTATTCCTGGTCTTTTGCTGGCTTTTCGGAGGAGGATCTTCCTATAGCTCTAGTGATGAAAGCTCTAATGAGATCAATCCTATGGGAGACGGTCCATATTATTTTCACCCTAGCGATACTACGGACGAGATCCTCAAAAAGTCCGAACTAAATAGACAGTATCGAGATAAGTGGAAAGACTAGATACTGTATGAACATTATCCGCAAAAGGCAATTAGCGAGAGCCGCTGCCCTTGCTGCGAAAAAAGCAGAAACTGCCCAAGAACCCCAAGTTGTAGAAGAAAATGTTGAGACTGAACCTGTCAAGCCTACTACAGAAAGAAAATCAGGTACTGGAAAAGCTGCTCTTACTCGTAAGCAAAAAGCTGCCAAGCCAAAAGACTAGAGATACGGTAAACAATATCCTCGGCAAACGGGCTGAGGAATTGGTTCAAACCGCTTTGATGGAAGACCCAGATCCACTTAGTGTGATTGCGGCACTCACCGTTCTAGAAGCATTTGTTGAGTGGCAATCTTCTCTCACAGCCTCTGAAGGAAAGCGGTATAACAAAGAGGTTAAATACCTCGTAAGTCTCCTTTCACAATCTCTCGTAGCAGAAACTCCTGAAATCGAGTTTAAGCTCACTAGATACTTTAGATTGTTTGATGCGTCAGGAACTCCTTCTGAGCCTCCAAAATGCGAATTCTTGGAGGAATCAGAGAAGGACTATATGCTTTCTGATGCGGAGCTACAAGCTCATTGGGATCTGAGTTTTGAAGAAGACGATCCTGAGAACTTGTAAAGTTTTTTCATTTGGGTACTTGTTCATGTCGCAGGATGGTGTAGAATGTCTGCGACATGAACATCTTCCCCCTCGTCGCAGACAGCACCGATCCTCACGGAGTTGATTGGAAAGAGTCTGCTATCGTGCAAGACGATTTGCGTGTGGTCAAAATGACTACCGAGTCTTGCCAGATGCTTGGATCATGCGCTGTTCAGTACGGCATGGATTCTTCCTTGTACCACCAAAAGTGTGCCAAGCATCACTTTAAGCATCCATCATACCTTTGGACAACTGCTTCTTCTTCTAACTACGAAGCACTTCTGTTTCATGCGGAATGCCTTCTGGCTGAGTGCTATCGTCGCTTCAACCGTCCAAAGGGTTACTACAAGAAGTGGGAAGAAGCGATGTGGAACTACCACGAATGGTTCACATTGAACTCATACAAGTTTCCTGATTCCATTCCTACGAAGCTGCCATTGTGCATGGGATCAGAACCACAATACATCAACGAAGAAGATGTTGTTGGCAGCTACCAAAGGTACTACGCAAACAAACCTCTTTTGCGTTATGTCCGCAAAGAAATCCCACAGTTCGTCCTAAATCTAAGAGAAACCCACAGACCCGAAATCATTACTAAAAATGTTGCAGACCTCTAACTTCGTTGTCGATCCTACTAAGGAGAAGATCCTTCAACAATACATCAAGAGCGGATCTAATGTTCTTGTGTTTGGACCGACTGGTACTGGTAAAACTACTTTGTGCCAGAAGGTAGCAGAAGATCTCAAGATGAACTTCTTTGTCATCAACCTTGGTTCTACCCAAGATGCTCGTTCCGCTCTGCTCGGAAACCTGACTCTCAAGGACTCAAGCACCGAGTTCCAAGTTTCTGAGTTCATCAAGAACATTCAGACTCCTAACACTTTGGTTGTTCTGGATGAGGTTTCCCGTGCATCGAAAGACTGCATGAACATTCTGTTCCCTTTGCTCGACGGTCGTAAAGAAGTTTCGATTGAAGAGTCCGAAGGTGATCGAATCATTGAGGTTGCAGAAGGTGTTCGTTTCATTGGAACTGCTAACATCGGTGTGGAATATTCTGCTACCCATGTTATTGACCGTGCATTGCGAGATCGCTTTGTTCCTTTTCATCTTCCTTACCTTACCGGGGATCAGTTGATGGGTTACCTGTCGAACCGATTCTCCAATTTGTTCACTAACGAAGATGTGAAGCGGGATGCTAGAACGCTTTGCGACCTTTACACTTACACCCACGAACAAAAGCGTCAAGACAACTTGAGCGAAGAGATTTCTCCACGCTCTATCATTGAAGCTATGCCTCTTCTTGGTGTGTTTCCTTTGGAGGCAATCATTCGTAATGTGATTCTGACTCCTTACATGGCAGACTCCTCTTCAACCGAAGAAGAAGTCTCTCTCATCCTTCAAAAGTGCGACTACATGGGAATTCTCTCACATGGATACCCCAACCCCTTCTAAACTGGAATTCGATTCTACTGTCGAGGTCGATGCAGATCTCGTTAGCATCTGGAGTAACACCCCCATGCGGGGTGTCACTCCCTCCACAATCAACTCCTTCCAAACCCAAGTATCTCGATACAAAGATGTTTTTGGAATTAACGATGTAAAGATTTGTTTCAGAAGTGATACCACTCCGTGCATTGATCTTAGCACTAGGCAGATTTACCTACCTATCAAGACAATCTCAGAGGGTCGGTTTGATGAGGCTGCTAACTCAATCATGCATGAGCTTCTTCATGCAAAGCACTCTCCAAAATTCTCCAACGCAGTTGGAATGATGTACAATTACTTGGAGAAGTCTTCGGAGAACATCATCGATTCTGTTACCAATTCTCCTGTATATCGTCACCTTCCTAACAGTAATAGCGAAGCGTGGAAAGAACGCTTCCTGATGGATGTTTTAGGTGTGGACAACTACTCCAAGATCGAGGACAGTATTTCTACAGGAGTCGTTTCGTTCATCAAAGACTCAATCCAAGCTATGTTCTCTGTTTGGAACTGCTTTGAAGATATTCGTGTGGACTCACTCATCCCACCGACTTTGAAAAAGTACCAAACAAAGTTTGAGAAGCGTACTTGGCATGAAGTACACAAAGAAGGGTTTTTGAACAACCTAGCATCTTTGGAGGAACAAGAACAAGGTATCGATCATCCAATGGCTTTGGGTTGCAAGGCTCTTCTCCACTTCAAAGAGATGATGCCATTCTCAAAAGACACCCGTAGGTTCGATCAAACCAAGATCGTAAAGTCCCATGAGAGTATGTGGAATCACTTTACGAGTGTAATGGAAGAAGAGTTCAAGCATTTGTTTGCGAGTATCTGGGAGAAGCACAATTCTCAGAAAGCATCTCAAAATAAAGATGAACTTAATTGGGCAAAGCTCTTGGGAGATGAAGATTGCGACAGCAAGGATACTCTTGGCACTTTGTCCGAAAAATTCTTCCGTGAATCTATGATTGAGGAATCCGAAGGAGAAAGAGTTGACAATGGAAAGGAGGACATCTACTCTGACGAATCTAAACTGAAAGCTCCTACACAAGAGCAAGTTAGACACTTGTTTGACGAAGAGACTACTTTCGCAGATGCCCTTCAAGAAGAAGGCACTAGAAAGTTTCTCGATGCTGCTGAAACTGAAAGACTTGAACTGTTTAAGAAATCTATCGTAGTAACCTCTTCGATGGACAACTTCACTCACGAATCCGCTGTAATTAACCTGCTGTAAAATGTCTACAAAACTGCCAAATAAAAAAGCCGTTAACATCCTAACGGAAGTAACTCCTGAGTCTCTTAAAGAGATCAAAAACGAAGTTAGCTCTGTCTTGAAAAAGGTGAACGAAACTATTACCGCTTGGGGTTCTTATGAAATCCTTATGCATCCTTTGGCACAAGCTGCGTGGGAAGCAAAGAACTTCCGATTTGCGGAAGATAGTGTCGAAAACAAGATCAAAGAGATCGCAAACTCTGCGGAGTCTACTGAAAAGATTGCAGGTGAGTACGCTGATTGGTATGACGAAACACACGAACGCCTTCAGTTGTTCACCTATGTTTACTCTCAAATGGGTGATACTCTCAATGATCTTCTTAGCATAATGTTTACCTCTTCCGCGTCAGGTCGTTACTGCCGTAACCAGATTAAAAAAGGAGGTCTCCGTTCCCAACAACTCTTAGAATGGATTCCTACTCCCACTCAGTTTAAAGATAGCCTGGAGAGAATTAGAAACAATGCATAGTCGATTCACCCGTGTTGTCATCGGAGGAGGGTTCTCCAAAGAGAACCTTTTCAGAAAGGATGCGACGAATGTTCGTAAGGATCTTTTAAAGAAGTATTACAGCAAGTTCTCCCGATACGCTCAACAACTCTTGGAGTACCACTCCTTTGTTCCTGAGTTGTCTGACAAAGGTAAACTGAACAAAAGGCGTGTACCTCACTTCCTGTCCTCTGATCGACTGTTCGACATTCGTGTAGACGAGAAAAACAGCAGAACTACTGTTGTTATTCTTCTGGACGGTTCTGGGTCGATGAATATGAAGGACAGTCAAGGAGCTTCACGGTTCGATAAAGCAGTTTCTGTTGCTGCTGCTTTTGCCAAGATGTGTGAAGTTGATCTTCGCGGTAAGATCGGTGTAGAAGTTTACATGAAGTTGCAGAACCGATACAGCATGGGAGACAAGGAGATTTCTACCCCTATGTCTTTCGTGTGTTACTCAAGCACTCAAAAGAAATCCTACAAGAAGCTACTGAGTTTGTATTGCGGGTTTCCCGATGAGACTGGATCTAGCTCTTACACCCCAGAAAATCGCTGCCTTCCCGCCATCGTCAAAGATTGCAACCGTCGTGTGCCAGGAAAAAAAGTGTTCGTAAACCTGACTGACGGTGAAAGCCAAGATGATTTAGTGAGAGGTTGTGACGGAAGTAAAACGACTCCTCCTAACGACTTTCAAAAGCGTCTACTAAAGAAGTACACCAAGGTCATCGAAATGTACACTCTTTTGATTGGCTTCCCATTCGTTAGCAATCATCACTACCAAAACTACGGTAAAAATGTAATTGCTGCTAAAGATGCCAACTTCATCGGAACCTTCGTCAAGTCCCTCAAAAAGATCATGGAGAAAGATTTTGAAAACTAATGTCGTAAAAGTGCATATCCCGTATGCTCGCAGGAAAAGAGTAACCATCAATACTCCGCTACCCTCTAAAGGCGAGTATTACGGTGATAAAGCTGTAGAGCTTCTGGGAGACAATCTGAAAGATTTTGAGAAGCATGGTATCCGCTACTCCGACAAAGCGGGTAACACCGAATCGCCATTTTTCAATACCTATCTTGACACCGCGTTGGGTATACGGATGCATTGGGGTACGAAGGGTGGTGAAGAAGCTAAATTTAAGTTTATGACCTCTCTGTTCTTCTTGGAGAACCCAGAAGTACAAGGCATTGTCGAGGGGAATTTTGATCCTTCTCAAACGATGTCCAGAGAAGATTTCGTGTCCTCCCTTAACTTAGAAAGCAATGACAAGTTCTACCTTCTAGATCGATTCCAAAAAGCCGTCAAAACCTACCGACAGTACCATGCAAACCGTAACTAACGAACAATGGAGTATTATCGAACAAAAGTTCGGTGGTCTAATGAGAGCAGCAGCAATGCGTGTTATGGGAGACAACAAAGCGAGAGACATCGAGGACAGTCTTCAAGAAACCCGCATGGCATCCATGAGTGCAACGATCTCTTACGCCAAGAAGAACAGCCTGAAGTTTGAGGACTTCATCGACACCGTAGACTTCTCCAAGTACATCAAGACTTCCATCTGGAACAAGAAAAGTCGTGTCGGCATGGAGATCACCAAGAAGTCCAAAGTCCGCAACACACTTTCCATCGAACCAGACCTCACCCAAGACCAACAACAGTTTTGTACACATTTAGATCCAAGCTCTATTGTTTCTGCTCAATCTTTCAACGAACTGGACTTTGATAGTGATGAGAATATTGTCCTTCGTATGCTTGAAACAGATTCAGATTGTTACACGAAGGGCAGCGGTAGAATCAATATCGCATACCTAACTCAAGAGACTGGTTTTACCCGCATCCATGTAGAGAAGATCATCTCTTCGTTGCAGAAAAAGCTAAAAGACTTCGATGATTAAAATGAAATACCTACTCCCAATAACCCTCATCGTTACTGGACTACTAATGACGGTAGCATCGGCAGCTTCCAACCCTTCGATCAAGAGCTACCCGAAAGGATTCATTCCTTTCTGGTCGGATCAAAAAGGTGGTTACGAAACTACCCTCATCAACATTAACCAAATCGTTTCAATCACTCCAAGTTACGATGA
>Ga0129342_1000340_pt1 | contig 19280 bp, 19 predicted proteins | sample CPBDNA_5_FD_94426 | JGI IMG/M metagenome (GOLD analysis project Ga0129342, IMG submission 94426) | Freshwater to marine salinity gradient microbial communities from Chesapeake Bay, USA - CPBay_Sum_15_0.2_DNA | ecosystem: Environmental > Aquatic > Marine > Coastal | place: USA: Chesapeake Bay...
GGTAATCCAACCAACCCCACATCAGCTAAAACTTTTAATTCAAGCTCAACTGATAAAAACTCCCCTTTTGTTCCTTCTTGAGAAAATCTTGGAGTTTGTCGTGTTGCAGACTTAAAATGCACATTTCCTTTTCCCCCGATTCCTCCATTACAAATTATGTGCGATTCATTTTCTTCAATTAAATCTTTGATAATAGTTTGGTTTTCAAGATTTTTAATAATGGTACCGCAGGGAACCTGAATGATTAAATCCTCTCCTGACTTTCCTGTTCGATTATTAGATCCTCCAGCTTGACCATTTTTTGCCTTATATATCTTTTTGTATCGGATATCTTGTAAAGTATGAAGGTTGGGATTGGTCTCAAAAATAATATTTCCACCTCGACCACCATCTCCACCGTTGGGACCGCCTTTATCTATGTATTTTTCTCGACGAAACGCAACTGCGCCATTGCCACCATTGCCGGCTTGCAACTCAATTTTTGCATTATCGATAAACATAGTTTATTATAATTTGCTGATAATCTCATCACCAAACTCAGAACACTTTAATAAAGTAGCATTGTCCATTAAACGATGAAAATCATATGTGACTTTTTTATTAAAAATTGCTTTCTCTAAAGCGTATTCAATGGAATTAGCAGCTTCTTTCCAACCCATGTAGTTCAACATCATTACAGCTGAAAGAATTACTGAGGATGGGTTTACCTTGTCTTGCCCGGCATATTTTGGTGCGGTTCCATGAGTTGCTTCAAAAATGGCGTTTCCTGATTTATAATTAATATTTGCTCCTGGAGCAATACCGATACCTCCAACTGCAGCTGCAGCTGAATCTGATAAATAATCTCCATTAAGATTCATGGTAGCAATTACATCATATTCATTTGGTCTAAGTAAAATTTGTTGAAGAAAGGCATCTGCAATAACATCTTTAATGATAATTTTACCATCAAAAATAGCTTTTTCCTGAGCAGTATTTGCTGCTTCAGTACCTTTTTCTTCTTGTATTCTGTCATATTGTGACCATGTAAATACTTTATCTCCATAATGTTCTTCTGCATGAGCATAAGACCACTTTTTAAAATAACCTTCAGTAAACTTCATAATATTGCCTTTATGAACTATGGTAACTGATTTTCGGTTATTATCAATAGCATAATTAAGAGCTGCGTCAAACAATCTAATAGAGCCTTCTTTAGAAATTGGCTTTAGTCCAAAAGAGCTTGATTCAGGGAATCTAATTTTTTTTGCTTGACCAAATTCAGTCATTAATTCAATTATTTTTCCTGCTTCATCTGAACCATTTTCAAATTCAATACCAGCATATACATCTTCCGTATTCTCTCTAAATAATACAAAATCTACTCTTTGAGGATTTAAAATAGCTGCAGGCGTCCCTCTAAACCATCTAACTGGCCTTACACATGCATACAAGTCTAATTCTTTTCTCAAGGCTACATTTAAAGAACGAATTCCACCGCCAATTGGGGTAGTTAGTGGACCTTTAATTCCAACCAAGTGAGATCTTAAAGTTTCTAAAGTTTCCTCAGGAAGCCATTCTCCATTTTTATGAAATGATTTTTCTCCACATAAAACTTCTAACCACTCAATTTTTCTTGCTCCATGATATGTATGTTCAACTGCTGCATCAATTACTCTTTGAGATGCTGCCCATATATCAGGTCCAATTCCGTCGCCTTCAATAAATGGTATTATTGGTTGATCTGGTACAATTAACTTTCCATCTTTAATCTGTATTTTATTCGCCATTATTTTCCTTTAAGCTTTTCCATTAATCTTTTTTCAACATTTTTTGGCACAAATTTTGATAAATCTGTATTGTATCCTGCCAACTCTCTAATAATACTGGAATTTAAGTGAAGAAATTTCTCGTTTGAAACCATTAATATCGTTGAAACTTCAGAATTTATACCATGATTAACATTAGCCATCTGGAACTCTAATTCAAAGTCACTTACATGTCTTAAACCACGAATAATAGCAATAGCTCCTTTTTCTTGTGCAAACTTTACTACAAGATTATTGGGATTTGAGAATGCTGAAACATTTTCAAGATCACTCGTGCATTCTTCAATCATCTCTACTCTTTCTTCATGTGAGAAAAGTGGATTTTTATGCTGATTATCAGATACGCACATATATACTTCATCAAACAATTTTGATGCTCTTCTTGCAATATCGATGTGCCCATAATGAATTGGGTCAAATGTTCCTGGATATATTATCTTTTTCATGCTTTCCAATAGAGTAAGTTTGTATCCCCGAATTTAGCAATTTTATCGAATCCTTCAAGCGTTTCCTTTGATGAGCATTCAATTATTAACATGCCCCCCTTATTTAGCTTTTTAAGAGCATTTTCAACAAAAATATCAAGATCATAAAGCTCATAAGGCGGGTCAGCAAAGATTATATCAAAATTTTCTGATTTTTTAATGTATCTATATGCATCTCTTGCCATGAAATTGAATTGATCATAATCAAAATTTTTTGAGTTGGAAATGATTTGATTTAAATATCTTTTATTGATTTCAACAAAAGTAACATTTTTTGCTCCTCTACTAGCTGCTTCAAAACCAATAATTCCAGAACCAGCAAATATATCCAAAAAAGACTTCTCATTAAAGGAGCCAATAGTGTCAAAAAAACTTTTTCGACATATTGAAGTAGTTGGTCTGAATGAAGAATTTTTTAAAATCTCAATGCTAGAATTTCTAAATATTCCAGAGTTAATTTTCATCATTTTTTAATTGAAATATAGAGATGCACACTATTTGAATCATCTTCAAGAAACGCTTTCTTTAATGATATATTTTCAAATTTGCTCAAAATGGATAGTGCATTTAACGAATTTTCAAAATTACTAAACTTTAAAACTACATTTTGAAATGATTGATCATGAACTTCTGAATCAAAAACTTTGAATTTTAAGTTATTTTCAATTTCAAATAAGCTAATTAATAATTCATTAAAATTTGCCCTATCTTCTGAAAAAACAGGATATGAATTTGGTAAATCGTATTCCATTTTATTACCATTAATAATGAATTCATTTTCCAATAATAAAAAATTAGTTACTTCTGAAAATCTGTCATCAAGAGTTGATAAATTGTGAATCATTATCATTGAAGTATTTGGAGTAAATCTTTTTTCTATAATTTCAACAACTGATTCTTTTTTTTCATTTAAGGTTGAAGGGTTTTCAAAATTTAAAAAATCATAATTTGAAAACATTGAGACTACAAACAAAAGGAACAATATAGATAGAAAACCTGCTGATAAATTTTTAACAAGGGAATCATATTTGAACTCTCCGCTTGATGGAGAATAAGCATGAGTTTTAACTTTTAATTTTCCAGATAAAATTTGAAAACTACTAGATTCAGCAAAATTTAATAATGGGATATCATTAAAAATATAGTTTGCTAAATATTCAACAATTTTTGTTTTATTAAAAAATATAAATTTGAGATTTTTTTTATCCAAATCAGATTTTTTAATATTTGGAATATCAAGCAACCCAATTACTTTTTCTTCAACTTTTCTATCTCCAGAAAAGTTCAATTTAAAAAATGTAAACCCTTTTCTAGTATTACCAAGAAATTGATATTTATTTCCATTTTTTATCACAGAAAATTGTGAAGGTTTTAAGCTTTCAGTTAAAATGGATGATAAAGGAACTATATACCTTATACTTAACCCAAAATTATTAAAATTAAGTTTTATTTTTTCCCTTAAAAAATGATGGATCGCAACTGAATGAAATATGTTTTTTGGAGTCTTTTTTTCTTCTGAAACAAAATAGTAATTACTAGCTTTATCTCCCCATTTTAATTGACTTTCTTCTCTGATTTGCTGATCAATATTATCATATTTTTTAGATTTAATTATTATTGAGTGAGAAAGAATTGAATCATCAATAATAATAGAAGCTAAGTTGTTTGCTAAACTAATTTCCTCGCTAATTTCATCCAATGCTCTTGCAATGATAGAGTTGAGTTTTTTTGAATTATTTATTGTACTTGTAATGCTGGAGTGGAGCTTAGCTTTAAATGCTAAAGATAAGTTTTGCCTCGTAGATGATTCAGTAAATACAGATAGGGAATTATTGTCTAATACGAAGTAGATCAATCAACTAATTATCCCAACTTCTTGAACCGTCAATGATATAACCATGACTTCTAGTTTTTAGTGCAAAAAAGCCATATCTGTTATCGCGATATGAGCGAATTGGACTAGAAACTCTTACTGAGTTTCCTTCATCATTGATTTCGATAATATATGGATCGCCTGTTAGGGGACAAAAAAACTGTGTATCATCTGGTAAAAATACAAAGTTGTATGGACTAGTTTCTTTTCTAAATCTTCTATCAAAATAAGAAACAGTTTCAACTCTTTCGAAAGTAGTCTCCTCAACTATTCCCATAAACAATGGATCTTGCTGAATATCAAATAAATTCTTCTTTTGAACATAAACTGTATCTTCCAAACCGGTCTCTTCAGACATCATTAAAACTGTAACAGTAGTATCAACAATAGTTTCTTTAGAAATTCTTCTTAATCCAAAAGTAGTATCGTACTCAACATCAAAACCTTTTGGTACATCAACTAAGAACTCTTCACCGTTGAGCTTAACAATCTGTTCTCCTAGAAAAGTTGAATCAGCCATAACTGAATCTCTTACAGCATTAACTAAGGTAACTGCTTTTTTACCGTCAGTTTCATAGGAACCTGTGAGAATATTGTGAAAATTTTCAACATTGTATACAGTTTGCATACGAAAACGACTTTCTTCTTTGTACATATCCTCTTCTTCCCAAATCAAATTAGGAATGTAAATAACTAATAAAATTAAGATAAAAACGAAGAAGGTTATAACTTCTAGATAATCGTTAAAAAATTTTTGTTTTGCTTTACTCATATTTGACTCCATCGAATTTACAATAATTCACTAACATAGCAATATATTAATCCTCAAATCTCTGAAATTTAATTTCTTTATTCTTTTGAATTCTAAAGAGGTCTTCTGTTGATTTCTTTTCTTCTCTATCTAATTTGGAAGGGACATCAATTTGAATCTTTACCAACTGGTCACCTCTTCTTGACTTTCCAATCAAGGGAAAACCTTTTCCTTTGACTCTCAAAATTTGTCCAGGTTGAATACCAGATGGAATTTTAAGCATAGCGGTTCCATTAATTGTAGGAATATCAATTTTATCTCCAAAAACAGCCTGTGAATATCCTAAAACAACTTGTAATAACACATCATTGCCATACCTTGAAAAAAACTCATGGCTTTCTTCTTCAAAGAAAACATAAAGATCTCCAGCTTGACCATTAATATCTTCATTTCCCTGTCTATCTAAAGTCATATAGTTTCCATCTTCTACACCAGTTGGAATTTTAATTTTTATTGTTTCTTCAACATACTTCATTCCATCTTTGTTGGCACCAGCAGGTATCTTATCAACTACCTTACCATAACCATTACATTGAGGACAAATAGATGTAGATCTCATTTGACCAAGAAATGAGTTAGTAACTTTTGTTACTTGACCACTTCCTCCACACATAGGACATGCTGCTAAGGTTAATCCTTCGGCACGCTTCATGCGCTTAATTTTCAGTTTTTTCTCACCGCCATTAACTATGTCTTTATATGAAACAACAATTTTTACTTTTAAATCAGCACCCGCTCTAGGTCTTGATGAAGTTCTCCCACCGCCAAAAAAAGATTCAAAAGGATTATTGCCTCCAAAAATATCACCAAATTGACTGAAAATATCGTCCATATTCATTGAATTAAAACCAGATTGTCCTCCCATTCCATTATAAGCAGAATGACCGAATTGATCATACTGTCTTCTTTTGCCTTCATCGCTTAATACAGAGTAAGCTTCTGCAGCCTTCTTAAACTTTTTCTCTGCTTCTTTATTATCTGGATTTCTATCTGGATGGTACTTCATGGCAATCTTTCTATAAGCTCTTTTAATCTCATTTGCGTTTGCAGACTTTGAAACGCCTAAAATGTCGTAAAAATCACTCATTTTTTGTTTACCACTACTTTGGCATGTTTAATGATTAAATCTTTATACTTGTATCCTGATTCATATATTTCAACTATGATATCATCATCTATTTTTGAATCATTTGTTGTTGTTAAAGCCTCATGTAATTCTGGATCAAAACTATCTCCAACTTTACCAAATGGTTTAACCCCTTTAGATTCTAGTTTTTTATTAAAATCCTTTTTTACCAATAAAAGAGCTTTTTTTACTTCTTCCTGCTTATAAGAATCGATGCCTCTGGAAAGATTATCTACCACAGAAAGAAAATCTAAAATAAAACTTTTACCTTCATATTTTAACAAGGATGATATTTCAGACTCCTTTCTCTTACGAAAATTGTCAAACTCAGCCTTAAGTCGAAGCTGTTTGTCCTCTAAGGAAGATATAATTAGCTCTAAATCCTTTTTTGTAGGCTTTTTTATTGAACTAGTTTTTTTTGGTGAATCAACACCATTATTATTCTTTTTATTCATTTAAATTTCTCTTCATTGATTGATTGGATGAATATAATCCAATAAATATTGAAAATCCAATAATCCACAACCATAAATAATCATCCAATTTCACGGTTACTCCAAAATATGTATTGAACGAAATAAAAAAGTATTTAACAAATAAAAATGAAAAAACACTACCAAAAACTGAGTATAAAATTGATTCAATATAAAAAGGAATTTTAATGAATATTCCAGAAGCTCCATTGTACTTTAAAATATCAATAAAATCTCTCCTATTTGTCATTGAAAGATTAACAGTATTTGAAATGATTTGATATGACAGAAATATGATTGCTATTACAAATACTAAAAACAAGAAAATAGCTAGGTTAATCCGATCTTCTATATCGTCAATATATCTTCCTCTGTACTCAATTTCGTCAACGAAATTATATGTATTAATTGACTCAATCAATAAATCCACTTGATCAAATTCAAAGCTTTCCTCATTAATAAATACCTTGATTGATAAAGGTAAGGGGTTGTAGCCCAACATTTCAACAACGTCTTCTCCAAATTCTTCTTTAAAAATAGCTGCAGATTTTTCTTTATTAATAAGTTCTGTACTTGCAATTATTTTATTTTTTGATAATTCATCTATAAAGTCAGTATAGACATCTTGATCAACATCATTTTGAAGGAAAATTTCAAAAGAATATTTCGATCTAAAAAAATCAACTAGAGAGTTTGTATTATAACCAACTACAAAAAGAGAGCCTAGTATTGAAAAATTAATAAAGATTGTAATCACACATAAAAAGCTAGCAAGCTTATTTCGATAAAAACTCTTAAATCCTTCAGCAATTAAAAAAGCGAATTGATCAATCATGAACTTACCAAACTCCCTGCCTTAAGCTCAATTATTCTATAATCTCTATCTGATATAAGCTTGTAATTATGAGTTGCCATTATAATAGTAGTTCCTTCTTTATTTATTTGCTCTAAAATTTTTAAAATCTTATGAGCTGCAGCTGGGTCAAGATTACCTGTAGGCTCATCTGCCAAAATAAGTTCAGGATTTTTGACAATTGCTCTAGCAATACATACTCTTTGCTGTTCCCCGCCTGAAAGTTGATCAGGATACTTATCTTGATAATCTAATAAATCGGTCAATTTCAAGGCCTCTTCAACATTATCTTTGATTTTTTTTCTACCAACTCCATTGATATGAAGCGGCAATGCAATGTTCTCATAAACTGTTCTCTGTTTTAAGAGCTTATAGTCTTGAAAAATTACACCAATTTTTTTTCTTAGCTTATGAATGCTATTTTTTCTTGTTTTTTTAGAATTATAGCCCAAAACATCTATTTCGCCCTTCAAAGGAAGAATGTCAAAATAAATCATTTTTAGAAGACTAGATTTACCAGAGCCGGTTGGACCAACAAGAAAACAAAATTCGCTATCATCTACTGTTAAATCTATATCGTAAACGCCAGAATTTTTTGAATAGCTAAAAGAAATATTTTTAAACTCAACCATTAGAACTGCAAATATAAAAATGTTATGTATCCAACAAAAAGTATTGAAGCTGTTATCTTATTTAATCCCTTATGGAGATATATGAAAAACATTAATGAAAGTAAAAATCCAACACCTAAAAATAATTCAAAATTTACATTAGTAGTTTCGATTGGGGTCACCAAAGCAATGGTTGATAAAACAAATAAAATATTAAAAATATTTGATCCAATAATATTTCCTAAAGATATACCAACCTCTCTTTTTGAAAGCGCCATCAATGTAACAAATAATTCAGGTAAAGATGTTCCTACTGCTACAACTGTCATTCCAACTGCCTTTTCAGAAAAACCAAATTGTTCGACTAATGGAATTGCTCCATTATCCACAAATAATACTGACCCATAATAAAGTATAGTCGACCCAGCAATTATTCTCAGAACTGATTGATATGCTGGACAAACATTTTCATTTTCAAGCTCTCCATTACATGATGTGATATTAGGTCTTAAAAAACTAGCTATGATATAAACAAAAAATACTAAGAGAAGGCCCTGAGCCTCTTTAGAATTAATTAAGTTGTCCTGAAGAAAAATATATATCATCAAACATGCTAAAAGATTATAAATAAATGGTGCAATTGAGTTTTTTAAATCAAAGTCTATTTTAAAAAATAATGCTGGTAAACCAATAGCAAGACCAATATTTGCAATATTTGAGCCTAATACATTCCCCATAACGAAATCAGTATAGCCTTTAAACGCACTAATTAGGCCTACTACAAGCTCAGGAAAAGAAGTTCCTATAGAAACTATGGTTAAACCAATAACAAGGTCAGAAACTTTTAATTTTTTAGCTAAACTTTTAGCACCATCAATTAAAAATTCGGAGCCAAAATATAAACCTAAAGATCCAAAGATTAAAAAAAATAAACTAGATAACATTAGTATAGTCCATTCTTGTTTATAAAATCCCAAACTTCTTTTGTAACCATATATCTTATAGTTTTATCAGCTCTCCATCTCGCTCTAATATTTGTTGAAGAAATTTCAAATTGGGGGATATTAGCAAAGTGTACTCTATCTAAAACCCACTGAGGAATATTGCTTGGAGTAAATCCTGGTCTAGTAGCGACAATGATATTACATAAATCTAAAATTTCTTTAGGATTTTTCCAGTTATGAAAATCCATTAAAGTATCACTTCCCATAAGAAAGTAAAGATTTTTTTTTTCAATATTTAGTTCATCTCTAAAATACTTAACTGAATTTATAGTATAACTAACATCTCCTTTCTTAATTTCATAGTCAGATATTTCGAAATTATCATTATTTAGCAAAGCCAAATCAAGCATTTTTAGCCTTTTTTCTGGCGAAGACATTTCTCTGCCTCGTTTTACTGGAGATAAATATGCTGGTAAAAAAATTAATCTATCAAAGTTTTCAGATTCAATGATTGTTTGAGCAATAAGCAAGTGACCAATATGAGGAGGGTCAAAAGTTCCGCCAAAGATACATGTTTTCATATTACACCCTTCTTTAAGAGTTATCTTTAATGACGCTCAAAGCTTGTTCTTTAAATGAGTCTGTAACAACTGATTTGTCATTTATTTCAAGATCATTCAAATACTGCTTTGCCTCATCGCTTTTCTTTTGAAGTACTAGACATCTAATAATTTCGATATTAGCATCATTAAAAAACTTAGTATCATAAAATTCATTTACAACAATTTTATAGGAAACAATTGCGGAATCATAAGCTTTAAGCTTGACATACAACTTTCCAGTTTCCATATTTTTTTCGGCTAAACGTGTTCGCAATTCATTGATAAGCTTATCTGCATCTTTAGAATATTCAGAATTGGGAAAGTCATCAAGAAACTCTTGAATCTGAGAAATAGCCTTTTTACTCGATTCTTGATCGTGATAAAAATTTGGAGATAACAACATAAGAGTCTCACATATTCTCCATCTTGACTTTTCTATATAAGGACTAAAACCCATTCTTGATACAAGCTTTTCAAATTCAACAAGAGCGAGGTCATAGTCTTTATTTAGAAAATATGATTCAGCCAAGAAAAATAATGCATCATCTCCTAAGTCTGTATGTGATGCTCTGTCAACTATAATATTAAATTGTTGTGAAGCTTTGACGTATTTCTCTTCTTCGAAAAAAGCTAAGCCATCGTCAAATCTAGTTTTGTAGGCAATATTATCATCAAATGGATTTGAGATACCACAGCTAGACAAAAGAATTGAGATGCAAAATAATATTAGCCTCATTTTAAAATGAACCTTTTAAGTAGATAGATATTATAAAGAACCATTTAATGAAAACCTGATCATATCAGAATGAGGATCAAGCTCTCCACCCATCACATAACTTACATCAAAACCAAATGATTCAAAATCTGCTCCTAAACCAAGCGTTGCATAATTTAAGTTACCTGATGGATCGCTCATAAAGCCACCTCTAAGAGCAAAGTCTTCAACTAGATAGTATTCTAATCCTAAATTTGTTACAAATGTTTGGTCATTCACCTCATAGTTTAAGTCAAAAGCAACAAGAGCTTGACCTTCAAAAGTTAGCAAGGACATACCCATACCTAAACGTGTTGGCAAAGGGTCTTCTTCGCCATCATTAAAGCTTACACCAGGACCAACATTAGTTAGAACTGCTCCAAGTTTTAAATTTGGGTTATCCATCGCATTATGCTTGAAATAACCAACGTCCAATGCAAAGCTACCGCTTGAAGCATCAAGACTGTTAATAACTGCTAATTCTTGATAAAAATATTTTCCGTTAATACCCCAGGATGAAGAATCGTCAATTTGTTTAGCATAGGAAAGATTTAATGCATACATATAGCTGGAAAAAGAACCTAGTTCATTACCGTTTGCATCAGTGCTAATTTGATCGCCAAGATTCAAATAAGTAAAGTGTCCACCAATGGACTCTCCTTCTCTAAAAGGCATAGCAAATGTAAGAAAATCATATGCCATATCATCAGCCAAATTTGGCAAATAACTGGTATGCATAAAAGAAAATTCTTTCGAAGACAGATTAGTCAATCCTGCAGGGTTGTAGTATGTTGCATATGCGTCATTTGCAACACCAATCTGAGCCTCTCCCATAGCATTTGATCTGGCGCCTGGATTAATTGTTAAAAATAATGAGCCTGCTTGACCTTGAGATAAAGCAAACTGGGAAAATAAAATTAGTGATAAAATAATGTGCTTTGTTCTCATAATAAAACAAAGATAAATATAAATTAGTAAAAGAACAAAGGAATATATGTTATTAAAATTACCCCTATTAATCTTATAAAAAAGAACGGCAATGTAGCGCTATAAATGGTTGGCATATCTTTGTCAAACCTATAGGAAGATAAATATAAATTCATTCCAACTGGGGGTGTGATATATCCAAGCTCAAGATTAGCAATGAAAATGATTGCTAAATGAAACGGATCTATTCCAAAATAAGTTGCAAGAGGAGCAATCAATGGTACAACAACAATAATTGCAGAAAATACATCCATCAGACAACCAACAATTAATAGTAAAATATTTAGCGCAAGTAAAAATATAATTTTTGATGATATTGTACTTTGAACAAAGTCAAGAATTTTTAAAGGAATTTGTGCATCCACTAAATAACCAGTAAATCCCATAGCAAAGCCAAGAATAATCAATACTCCACCTACTAGAGAAGAACAATCAATTATAATTTTCGGTAAATTTTTGAATGATATGTCCTTAAAAATATATAATTCAACTGTTAATACATATAAAACTAATAGAGCGGCGCTTTCTACAAGAGTAGCAAAACCTGAAAAAAGGCTTAATATTATAAGCAAAGGAATTGCAATTTCCCATTTAGCTATTTTTGCACTTTCAAAAGCATCTTTAAAAACAAATCTTTCAACTGTTTTACTTTTTGGTCTTTTATATAGACCATAAAAAAACATTATACTCATTAAAAAAATTGCTGGAATTAATGCTTGTTTAAATAATTCTAATGGATTTATTCCAGCAGTAACTGAATAAATTATTGCTGGAAGACTTGGCGGAAAAAGCAATCCTAATGATCCTGCAGTAGTGATTATTCCCAATGAAAATTGTTTAGAATATCCATCATGTATTAAAATTGGATAAAGTATTGCTCCTAAAGCAAGAATTGTAACTCCTGAACCCCCTGTCAAAGCAGTGAAAAAAGCGCACAAAAGCACAACTATCAGAACAGTTGATCCTGGAAGCCATCCAAGACTAGCCTTAAAAAATCTAATTAATCTTTCTGAAATATTACTCTCAGCTAGAATATATCCAGCAAGAGTAAATATTGGTATAGCAGCTAATGTTGGAGAAACAACTATTCTATATGCGCTATCACTTATAGTAGAAATTAAATCATAGTTTGTTGCCCATTCTGATGGCTCCGACAAAAAAAAGAAAATTGATAATGAAGCTAATAGAATGAAAATGGGAAGTCCAAAAGCTACTAATGAAATCGCAAATAACACCTTGGTCCATAGTAGTAAAGGATTCGCTAGTGGAAACTGCCAGAAAAAAAGGATTATGGTTGGCATAATTGAAATTACCATTAACAAAACTCTATATTTTAAATCTGTACTACTAGTTATTATCATTTGATACCAAATTAAAATTAGTCCTACTGGAATTATTAACTGAGCAAACCATGTTGGAATATATGGTGCTATATAGTCTGGATACTGAAAACCAATCTGTATCATTTTTAAGTATGATATTGATAAAACAAATACAATTGATAGCGAAAAAACATGAACAAAAAATTTAGGCAAATCTACTTTAGTTGAAGAATCAAACACAGGCTCTCTAACAACGGATAATAATTTATTAGATCTTGCTGCAATGACTGCACCAATAAAACCAATCCATAATGTCATATGTTGAACAATTTCTTGCGACGCTGGAATTGAAAAAAAACTAATATATCTTCCAAGAATCTGAAATATTGGAAAAGATATGAGAATCAAAAATAGAAATAAACAAAGCCAATCTATTGCTCGATTTAAATAATTATTCATTTATAGCAGAAATCACTTTTTCATAGATGTCAGTCGACAAGAATGTTTCTACAATATCAGGAGTAATTTCATCTTTGAAATCATTCCAGACAGCAATTTCTTCATCTGAAGGTTTTTTAATCTTCAAACCGTATTCTTGCATAACTTCAATAGCTTTTTTTTCCATTTCTCTTCCACTTTTTTGATATTTTTTTCCAATATCATTTGCTACTTCCATCATAATTTTTTGATGTTCAGGTTTAATTTTTTTCCATACTCTCTCGTCAACAATAACTGCTCCTACAAATGCCCCCCATTTAAGATCAAGCATATTTGGCATCAAAGCTGACCATCCTGAGCTCAGAGATAAAATTGGCACTGTTTGCATACTATTTATCATTCCAGTTTGAAGAGATGTTAAAATATCAGTTTCTGATACAGGTACAGCATTAAATCCAAATTTTTTAAAAAGCTCAACTGAAATATAATCACCAGCCGTAGTATAAATTTTTGCATCCATTAAATCCTTGGGAACCGAAATCTCTTGTGCAGAAAACCAATATACCCAACCAATATCAACTAGAAAAAGTAATTTAAAACCGCTTTGAGATAACCCTTCTGAAATGTCATCAAACATCACAGATTTTACTTTATCAATTTCTTTATAGTTTTGAAAGCCCATTGGTAATGTAAAGGCTTGAATTTGATCGGTCAATTCGGCAAGACCTATAGACGACATAGCTGAGGCTTGTATCTGCCCTACCCTCATTTTTCTTATTGTATCTTTTTCTCCCCCAACAACTCCATTAGGGTAAATTCTTAATTGTACTTGGCCTCCAGTTTCCTGTTGCCATCTTTGACCCATTTCAAATAAAAGATTGTAGTATTCAGTACCTTCTGGGGCTACAGTCGCAAGCTTAATGACTATGGGTCTTGCAAAAATAATATTTGATAAAAATAGGAGGGTTAATATGCATCTGAATACTTTCATAAAAATAATTTACATATAAAATAAATCATCTACTCTTGATTTTAACCATTTTGCACGAGACTGAGATAATTTGTTAGATTGTTTCAAACTTTTATCTTTATTTATGTCAATATTTATTGCTTTATCCAGCAACTCAATAAATAATTTTTTATCCTGTTTTGATACAGCATAATTTTCTGCTAAAGTGACATATATTGAAGCATTTAAGCCATTTGACTGTTTTTCTGCTAAATCAAAATATGATAAAGCTGTTTTTTGAGCATTTTTATCACCACTTAAATCATTTAAATATACACTCATCATAGCAGCGCTAAGCGTTCCATTTTCCCAATTAGGATCAATATTTATGGCATTTTCTAGCAACCATTTTATATTAGGTAAATCAATTAAATATTGAGGATCTCCTTGACTAGCTTGAATTGATCCTGCTAGAGAACCGCTCAACCAATATAAATAGTCAATATCCTCTTTTTCAAAAGCTATTTCTTCTTTATTCCTCATTTTTTGAACGAAGTTTTCGTATTTAATCTCTAGAGCATTAAATAAATAATTTCTAGAAATAACAAATAAATCCAAGGATTTTTCATAATATTCTCTGGATTTATAATAGTCGCTGTACATTAACCTATCTCCTTTTTCCATCAAAATCCCATAGGCATATGTTACTCGACTCTTTGATGCATTAAGATAGAAAAGTTGATTATTAGGATTTTTTTGAATTTTCCTTTTTTGAGATTCAAAGGATAATGGTAATGCAATTTCTGCTACTTCTGAACCTAGCATCATTTTATTGTTTAGAGCACAACCATTCAAAATAATAAAAATCAAAAATAGAGGGGTTTTACGAACTAAAAACTTATATAATAAATTAATCATATATTTGAAAAGATGAGCATAGCTCATTGACGTGCTTTTTAACTGATTGAATTTTTTCTTTATTATCATGATTTAAAATGACTTGATCTATTAAGTCAACAATAATTTTAGCTTCATCTACACCCATTCCCCTAGTCGTCATAGCTGGAGAACCAATTCTAATTCCACTTGTAACAAATGGACTTTTGGGATCAAAAGGAATCATATTTTTATTAACAGTAATTCCTGCTTCGTCAAGAGCAATTTCTGCAGCTTTACCGGAAATATTTTTGTTTTGTAAATCAATTAAAACTAAGTGAGTGTCTGTTCCGCCAGAAACTAATTCATACCCCTTAGACTTAAACTCTTCAGCAAAACATTGTGCATTATCAAGCACTCCTCTTATATAAGTTTTAAAAGATGGTTCAAGCGCCTCTTTAAATGCTACTGCTTTTGCAGCAATGATATGCATAAGCGGCCCCCCTTGTATTCCAGGCATAACAGCGCTATCGATTAGCTCTGACATCATTTTCACTCTTCCTGATTTTGGTGCAACTTTTCCAAATGGATTTTCATAGTCGCTACCAAGCAAAATTATACCACCTCTTGGGCCTCTAAGCGATTTGTGTGTACTGGTAGAAACAACATGACAGTGTGGAAAAGGTGAAGGATGCATTTCAGCAGCTATTAGTCCTGAATTATGGCATATATCTCCATGTAAAAATGCTCCAACTTCGTCCGCAACTTCTCTAAATTTTTCAAACTCAACTGTTCTTGGATAAGCACTTGCACCGCAAATAATAATTTTAGGTTTGTATTCTCTCGCTTTTTTTAGCAAGTCATCAAAATCTACTAATCCAGTATCCCGTTTTACTTGAAAAGTAACAGAATTATAAATTTGACCTGAAAAGCTAACTTTGGATCCATGCGTTAAGTGTCCGCCATGACTCAAATCTAACCCCATAATACAGTCTCCAGGCTGTAAATAAGCAAGATAAACACCCATATTACCAGATGAGCCTGAATGAGGTTGGACATTGGCATATTCCGCCTTAAAAAGTCTTTTGGCTCTATCAATTGCTAAATTTTCTGCCTCGTCAACATGAATGCATCCTCCGTAATATCTTTTTCCAGGATAGCCTTCAGCATATTTGTTTGTAAGAACAGAACCTGCAGTTTCTAGAACGGCTTTACTGGTAAAATTTTCAGATGCAATAAGCTCTAAATAATTATTTTGTCTATTTAATTCAGACTGAATTATATCATAGATTTTTTTGTCTTTTTCTTTAACAATAGACATTGACTACCAATCTGATTGTTTAGAAAGAGATTCTGAAACCCAGTCATAACACCTTCCGCTTGGAGAAACTTTACCAGAAGCTTGAACATCTTTATCAGTCATAAACCAGTCAGCATAATTAAATAAAACCTCATTATCTTTCAACCAATTTTTTTGCTTAAAATATTTTGAATTTCCCTTGTTTTCAGCTTTATCAAAATATTCGTAAGCAAGCGAAGCTACAATTTTATCTGAACGGGAAAAATTATCTCCTCTACAAGACTGCATAGCTTTATAATAAAGATTACCCATATGGGCTAGAGATTCAGCATTATTTCTTGAAATTTTCATCGATTTTTGACCCCATTCAAACGCAGACTCAAAATCTTCCATCTCAATGTTGTTTTCTGAAATTAATAATGCAACTCTAAAATTATTTCTATCAAGTTCAAATAAGTCTTCAAGAATGTCAACAGCATCATCAAAATCAGAGTTTTCATTGTAAGCTTTACCAAGCGACATATAAATCATACTATTGTCACGGTTGTAACTTAAAGTATTTTCAAGGACATCAATTGCTTCGTCTGTTTCACCATTAGACATTAATTTTTCAGCATACTCAATTGCGTAGGAGGCATTATCTGGATTTTCTTCAAATCTTGCTTTAAAAATTTCAAGCGGGTCCTCACCAGAATCTTCATATACTCTTGCCAATTCTGACTGAACTGATGCATTATTTGGATCAATGTTTAAAACTTTCTTTAAAACAGAAATTTGTTCATCTGTTCTTCCTTGCTTTCCGTAAGCCTTAGCTAAATCCCTTAACGAATCAATATCTTTAGATCCAGAGTCCATCAAGCGTTCATATTCAATTATCATTTCATCAATTTTATCTAGCTTTTTGTAAGCGTATGCTAATCTTGTTATCAAAGAAGTATTTTCAGGAAGCTCCTGTAAACCTTTAGTCAACACCTTTTCTGATTCTTCAAATTTTCCAAGATTTTGTAATGCAATTGACCAGTAAAGATAAACATCGTCAGCATTTACCCAATCTGAATTCCATTGATCACACCTTAACTCAATTAACTCAGAGTATGATTGAGCGCTTAACTCCCAATTGCTACTTCTGTAGTATTCAGCAGCACTACTAGATAACTGAGGACATCTATCTTCTTGTTCATATTCAATGGAATATGGATACCATCCTTCATTATAGATAAGTCTGGTAGCTTCTCTACAATCAACAACTTTTATCTCTACATCATTTGTTATTCTTAGTTGCTCACCTCTTTTACATTGGGCATGTAAACCAGAAGTGAAAATGATTAAAAAAACAATAGCACATAAATGATTTTTCATACTTTTTTCCTAAAATTAAATTTCTCTTCTTTTAACGAACCACAAATCGCCAATACTAATACCTAAATTGAAAGAATGTAATGTTTCAGTACCAACTAAAAACAATCCATCTCTTTTTGCTAACTTATATCCTAGGTCAATTTGATTCCCCGTAATTCCAAAATTAAATCCTATACCTAAACCTAAACCAACTTCATTAATATTTTCAAGATTTTTAACTTCATAATTCTGGAAAAATAATGATCCTTTGAAATTATAACGGTCTCTTGAGAAAGGCTGGGCAAACTTAATGTAAGACAAACTTACTTTATTTTTACTTTCTAAATATCCACTATAAATAGAGCTGTTTAAATTATGCTCACCGTTATCATTCCATAATAAAATCTCCGCTTGTACATGCTTTCTAGGACTAAACTCATAATCAGCTCCAAAAGTGAAGGATGAAATTTTTAACTCATTATCAAATTTTTGATTTAATGGCAATAAAGCTTGTCCGATATCTGGAAAATCATTTACATCATGATAATTGTTATCATTCAGATCAATAAAGGCTTGGTATGAATCATTTTCTATATTAATGCCTTTTAAAGGCATGCTTAATGAAGCCGATAGAAATATTGGATTATCTTTAAATTTCATTCTATTTGTCGAAAAAAATAAATCAACCATAGTTCCTGAAAAATAATCTCTCGATTGGAGCAAATGATTATCATTTTCAATAATAAGATTTCTAGAATATCTTGAGGAACCAAATACAATATTCAAATTAGTTCCAATGCTATCAAAATCGTTCAATTTATAACCAAATGATAAAGAACCTTTAGAAGGACCGCCAGAAGAACTATTCATTCTAGTGTATAATAATTCCTCCTCATTAAAAGTGAAAGAAGTCGTGGTAGTGTCATTAATAACAACTTCTCTAGATAAGAATGGCTCAAAAGAAACTCCAAATGCCATTTTTTGTTTCCATGGTATTACCAATTTAGCAGAAGAAAGTGAAAAATTTGTACTGCTACTAGATTGAAATTTAGCGTTTTGAACACCAACTGAAGTGTTTAAATATGAAAATAGTAAATTATGCCAAGTAGAAGGATTTGAAATAGAAACATTATCTTTAAAAGAAGGTAGTAACTGGTTTGATACTCCAACAGATGAAGCATCGCTATTATCAACAGATGAACCAAAACCATAGCCGCTCATTGCATTTTGAGGAAAAGCAAAAGTTAAAAACAATAGAATAAAAAACTTACGGCTCAACATACATCACCTCAATTGTATTCAAGTTTAAATTAACCTTATCAAATGGGCTGTTGACTGGAGCGCTGTAAATCATCAACTCATTATGTTGAAATAGACCATTTTTATATCCCTGCAAAAATGCCTGAATAGGAATTCTCACTTGATTATCTTCAATTTTCCTTGAAACAACAAAATTTGGATCAATGGTATAACTTGTTTCAAATTCAGAAGATGAATCTTCCCCACCTACAGAAGTGTCAATGAATGGAGATGTAAAATTCCAATTTTGCACTGAATCTTGAATAGCGCTAATAACAACATAGAACTCATCTTCCTCAAGAAGATTTGAATCTTCTACGTCAAGAACTAGATTAGAATTTTTAAACAGCTCATTTCTGGATAATGTATCTAAAAGATTTAAATCAAATTCAATGATAGATCTTAAGCCCGAGCCTGAGTTAAGCGAAATA
>Ga0129342_1000341_pt1 | contig 19280 bp, 17 predicted proteins | sample CPBDNA_5_FD_94426 | JGI IMG/M metagenome (GOLD analysis project Ga0129342, IMG submission 94426) | Freshwater to marine salinity gradient microbial communities from Chesapeake Bay, USA - CPBay_Sum_15_0.2_DNA | ecosystem: Environmental > Aquatic > Marine > Coastal | place: USA: Chesapeake Bay...
GTATTTCTGTTTTTCGCTATTATTGCCACAATAAGAATGAAATAAGGAAATTGTACTTATTTCTTTTGTTGGGATGCAATAAGAAAACATCACATCCATTTCATCTGTATCAATCAGCTGAGATTTTAATACAGGGAAAAATATTTCCTCATAGTTGCGAATATTTGACAAGTCTTTTAATTGTTTAACAGTTAAATTAATTTTTATTTCTTGTTCGTATTCGGCTATCTTTAAGATGCTATATATTTTAAGCAAATTATCTACTTGAGAATACTCTCTTACACTAAGTTCTGATTTTTTTAGAGAACCTGTTTTTACATTGTAACCAGTGTTGCCTATATAAAATTTATTTATTTTTTGTCCAGAAGAGGAATTGCTTGTTTCTAATTTTCCATATACATAATTTAATTTAAGACCAAACTTAGGAGACTCTAGAAATACAGAATTTTGAGAATCATCACAATTAAACAAAGATATATTTTCTGGAAGTGAAGATAAGACGCTTGAAAGCTTATTTAAACTAACATTTCTATTTTCTATATTTTTTAATGTCGGATATAATCTTTTAGAAGCTTGATTTATTGCTCCTACAGCTACATATCTCTCTAGGAACAAATCGTCTTCTTTTATGTCTTCTTCTATGATCTCAACTTGCTCTTCTTTTGATACCCAAGAGCTTCCTCTAAATTTTTCTGCTGTTATATTGCTTTTTTTAAGCTCTTTTGAGATACTAAATATTTTTTCTAGCCCTGATATGTTTTTTTCTTCTATCTCCTGCAATTTTTCCTTCAACGACTCATTAGAAATTTTTAATTCTGATTTTGTCGTCATTTTTCTTTTTACCGAATTAAATATTAAATTTGAATCTTCATGTATATCAAAAACTCTAAGGCCGTCCAGAAAGAATTTTTTAAACTGATCTTGTTGTCTTTCTTTGTCTGAAATGTAAAATACCTTTGCAAATTTATCCAGCGTTGCTTTAAACTCTTTTTGTATTTCTTCATTTAGTTCTTTTCTAAATTCTTCTTCGTCAACATTCCTATTTCTATTATCAGCTAATGAATTCTCAGAAACCATCAGAGCTTGTTCTGCACTATTCTCGCTGAACATTGTTACATCATCTTTACAATCTTCACATTCTTCTTTGGCTACATTTGTAGATGAGGTAGAAGCAAGTCTGCTTTCATTTACATCACGACAATCTACTAATTCCGAATCATCAAAAAGAGCTAAAGATTCTTTCTTTTTCTTCTCTGCTATTTGTTTTTTGAATTCTTGTTTAAATGAATCAAAAATTTCCATATTTTTCAACTCTTCTATAGTATGTTCTAGGAGAGATTGTTCTAAAAATTCAATTTCGCCAAAATCTCTAGTGTATAAAAAAGAATCCAAAACAGGCAAAGTTTTAAGACAAAAATCAACAACTATAAGTCGTATTGTCGTTTTTCCTAAAATTTTGTAAGTAGCGTTTCCTAATTTTGTTTTTTTCTTTACCATACCGTTGACTTGTTCTTGTGTATCAACAACGTCTGGCTCTTTATCGTATATCTCTTTAAATTCTTTTGACAACTCATTGAATCCCATTATATGAGGATCAAAATCGCATTGTTTTTCTCTTTCAGTAGCGTCTCTTGTAAAATTAAAAAGCTGCAGAAATACCAATTTGTCATCGGAAGCTTGCCCACCAATATCTGTCTCTTGGAATAGTCTTGTATTAGTAAGCCCTGTTGCAATAGAAGATATTGTTGTTTCTATCATTTTTTTCTGTTTTGCTAAAAGACTGTTTTTAAATGCGTTTTCTGCTTGTTGTGAATTTTCCAGCCCTTCTCTTATTTGCTCCATGAAAAAGTTCTCAAATACTTCTGCTCTAGTTTTCAGAGGATAATCCAGGCTTCCATATTTTTGCGTAACAACGTTTCTTATTTTTTGCTTGGTAAGAAATCTTTTAGAAGTATTGTTGTTCTCTATATAAAATCGCTCAAATCCACTAATTGGCACTATGGACATCCCTTTTGTATCAATACTGAATCGTGATCTCTCTTTTTGCTCCTCTTTTGTTTCTAGAAAAGTTATTGTCCAATTTGGTATATTCTGCTCTATTTGCTGTTTTAACATAGGAACAGTTTTGAAAGTATCAGCTATTTCTCCGTTTACTAGTAGTTCTGGCAAAAGGCTATTCGTAGATTGGAAATCTTTTATTGAAATTTCAAATTTATTTTTTTCAACGACTAAATTTAAATTTTTTGAAAATGCCAACTCTGTATCTGTTTTAAAAGAATCTCCAACTATCTTCTTGCTAATAGTTTTTAAAACAGGCTTTTTTACTCTGTCTGGGTTTTCAAAACCAAGCGATAAGAAATCCGATGTTAACCTCTTAAATGACCATCCTGGTTTTATGAAGTCTGTATTTGGATTACCACTCACTCTTAGATCGTCTAACTTTCCTTCATCACCTGTTTGTAATACAGATTTATCCACCATTTTAGCGTGGTCTAATTCCTCTCCGTTTTCTTCTAACTGTACTATGGGAACTAGCCCTGCATTTAAAAAATTTTTAAACTCTGGATTTATCACCACTTGTGTACCGTGTTTTGTTTCTATTTTAATTTCTCTTGGTATCTTTTTTTCTATCTGCTTATTTGTTGAATTTGAATCTATGTATCCTTCCATATCACTGTCAAAAGAATCACGAATAGGAGAAAAAATTGAAGACAAAGCAGTATCAATCATTGAATTGTATATTGGAGACTCATTCGCCTTATCTGTCATCTTTTTTCTGATCATATCTGCAGAATTCTTCTTCTCATTTTCTGTAGATAATCCTGGTGATTCTGGTGCTTGCGATGCTTGTTCGCCAAAGGGTATGTCTTTATTTGCAAGACTTGGTCTGAGGATATTGCTTCTTATATCATCTAGAAATCTAGATTTTGGATCTGCCTTTATTGCTTCCGGTATATTGCCCGTAGTAATACCGATTAAAGTATCCACTAATTCATTGTATTTTTTAACTTTTTCATTATTGATTGAGTCCAATATTTTTTCTGCTGTTTCCAGAGGCACTGTTCTTGTCATCATAGCTTTTCTAAAATTATCCACATTATTAAATGGGGCACACAATTTTGGAGGGACAATCCTTAAATTTGACTCTGGCGCACTAGCTAGAAGTTCCATTTTTGGCAATAACTCGCTTAAACCAGTGACTTTGCCAAATTGTAAAAATAAATTTTTTATTGATGCATCGCTATTAAATATTTTTGATAAAAGAGGAGATTTTATTAGCATTACTTCCCTTAGAAGCAAAAGTGTATCTTTTGTTGCATTGCCCGCCATCAGCTTTATCACCTCTGTTGGCGAAGCGATTGATATAAAACTGCTCACAGTTTCTATCATCTCTCCCTTTATTTGCTCGTCTTGCACAAGAAGGGATTGTTCAACATCGCCTTCCACAAAATCTGTTGCTGGAGCTTCTTCTTCTTCTTCTTCTTCTTCTTCTTCTTCTCTCAATTTAATAATGATGTCTTCGGTTAATAAATCAGGAGGTATTGCATTCAAAAACTGTGTTACCGATGAGTTTATTGTTTGGTCAATATCGCTAATATCAAATAGGCGGACCCCATCAGACAATATAAATTTTTCACCAGTAGAATCTATATTCCAGTTTGATACACTTCTGGAACCACCTTGAGAAAAGAAATAATCCAAAATTCCTTTTCTGTTTGAAGAAATTGAATTTACAAAGTTATTTAATCTATCTTTAACACTCTCTTGCAATAGTTGCTGCTCTGCTTGACTAAATTCTGTTTTCAAAAGAGATTCTGCTACTTCTGTTTTTAATCCTGTTCCAATATTTAAAGAATCGCTTACAGTTATAACACCGGCCCTGTTGAAGGCAGGAGCAATCCTGTCTACGAACTTATCGTAATTTGCATTAAAAGAATTTTCTAAATTAGGAGCGTTACCTCCGAACAAGCTTACCAAATCTGAGTATGCTCCGAACTTGTCGCTATTTTCACCAACTTTCGCAGCGATATTAGAAGCAGCAGATTGGATATCTAAATTAGCTAATGAAGAAAAATTTTCATTTACTCCTGCTACCGCAGCGGCCACTAGATTGTCCAAATTATCGCAGTTAAACAACTCATTCAACATTGTCTCAATCAGTATCAATATTGCTTGAACTATTGCTTGTAGAAATGCTGCTTGTATCTCTGCAGAAAATCCTCCAAATATGTCGTTTATTGGCCTCAAAGATGGTAATCTAAATGCAGACAAATCAAATCCATTAGTCAGCGATTCCAACAGTAGACCACATAAATCTTCTAAAGGAATAATAGTATCTATAAGTTTTAACACACGATCAGAATTAGTTGCCAACCCTGCTTTTTCTTCGTCTGTAATTGCCGTTGATACTATGGCAAATAGGTTGCCTCCTCTTATAGCGAGCTGCTGTTGTCTTTGCGAGAGTTGCAGGTCTTCAAAAAGTCTTTTTTGTTCTTTCTCAAGTTCCTGTTCCATTTCAAATAATTTTTCTTTATTATCATCAATGGTGTCTTGCAGGGTGTCAATTGCTTCCTGGCTGACATTATCGCATTTAAAGCATTTTAATTTTTTTTCTTGTGCATCAATTAAAGATTTTAGCTTATCTATCTCAAATCTTTTTTCAGAAACATTGCTAAACAAGTTTTCTTCAACAAGTTTTTCTAGTTCCCTAAAAGTATCACTTCCTCTTGGAAATATTATAGCCAATCTATCAAATATTTGAGTAACTGACAGATCTTTAAAGAGAGTTTCACAATTAAGATTTTTTGGAAGAACACACTCAAGAGCCTCTTCCAATAAACACGCAAACGAATATTTATCGGTAAATTTCCCAATTGAGTTCAATATTTTTTTGTATTCTGCTTCCTTTTTTTGTTCTTGTATTTCCTTTTTTAGCTGATCTGTAATTGATTGTTGCTTGTCAGTATCTTTTAGCGACTTCTCATAGAACGCTTTTTTTTCTGCTTGTATTGCTCTATTTCTTGCTATCAATTCCTCTTTTGATAAAAAAGGTTTCTTATACTTGCTTGCAACTTTTTCCCTTTTCTCGTCAGACATTTCTCCAGATACAGCAGTTTGTGCTGGTGGTATGAAGAACTTCTCCGCTACCTCTGACCATGAGTATTTAATCTCTTTTTTAACATTTTCAGCTATCTTAGATGGTCCACTCTCTTTCCAATCTTTACCACAAAGAGATAAAAACCCATCTATGTTAAAAGGTTTTTCTATAATATCTCTTATATTTGTTATGAGTTTTATTGTGGTTGGAGAAAAATTGTGAAAAACATCACTTACAAAAAACCTTTTTGTTTCTATTCCGTCTGTTCCAAGCAATCTTACTCTGTCAAATACGGTTAGTTGAGTAAAATTTATTTCTGCATATTTATATCCAGCTCTAAATTCGTTTCCATAAATATCTATTTTTTGTTCTTCTTGTGTTCCAAGCGAATCCTCAATTAGCTTTTCAAAATTTTCTCTAAAAGAATTTAGTTCCTCTATCTCAGATTCCAAATCATGTGTATACAATTCCTCATCATTTTCTTTCCATTGTTTTTCATATTTTTTTAAAATCTCAACTAATTTGCCAACTTGTTCTGGCAGTTTTTCCAATTGTATTACATGAACTGTCATTGTAAACGCCTTTAGTTTAAATGATGAAATCTACTATTTATGTACGTTTCACTTGTTGAAGATAAATAGTCATTTTTGAACTTATTTAGATATCCCATTTTAAATTCTAGTGTGTCACTTATTGTTTCGCTTATTATGCTTAAATTTTGTTCTATATTTGCCGGCTGCAGATCTATTGATGGTGGAACCGTTATTCCATAAAATGGTGATATATGAGTATGAAGAGCTACCATATTATTGTATTTATTTTGAATTTGAACAAAGTTTACAACTATACCACTTAACAAATCTAGTTGCTTGGCAAGCTCTTCTAAAGCCTTGCTCAAGTTATCGCCCTTCGGAATAGGTTGCATATTGTTCTTAGGATCTTGTAGAATAGGCTCTTTATTAGCAGGAACGCTGATAAGATCAATTCCCTTTCTTTCGGTTATATCAAATCCGTTTGAATCAATTTTATCTGCATATGAAACTAATTTTATGCCAGTTCTTGCCATAACTCTTACAGCATCTGCCTTTATGCCTATTGCGGACTGCTTTTCAGAATCTCCAACCATTCCACTGGCCAGTTCGTTGTTCAAATTAAAATATTTATCTATATCTGCTTTTTGGCTAATATAAATTCTTGCAGCATCATTTTGAAAATCGGGATCTATAAGGACTTTTTTACCGTCTTCTAGTTGTTTTCTTAGATCATTATTGCAAGAACCTCTTCCTGCAACTATATCTATAGAACTAACCTTTGTGTGACCATATCCTCCGTAGCCGCTTAATTCGTTGTCTTTTCTATCTCTTCCTAGCACAATATAGCTATCATTATTGGACCATATGTCTTCGCTATCAACTCTATTAAATCCTGCGTTGTTTTCTGGTAGTATGCTGCCGCCTACACCACTAAGGCCAGACTGAATTAGGTTTTTATCACTTACAGACTCTGGCTTTTTCTGACTTTCTTGTCTAGCTTGTTTTTTCTTTGCCATAGTTATACCATATTATTTCTTCTTGCCAAGTTTTCATCAAAATGAAAATGCCAAGGTTCTCTGAACTTTATGCCTGACCAAATCCAGCCATATTTTTCGGAATTATTTATTAACCACTTCCACTCTTTTGTGGTGTTTATTTTACCCAAATCTAGTCTTTTCTTTGTCTCTTCAAGAGCTTTTGCTGGGCTGTTGCTGGCCATAGCAAATATATCTGTTACACTTGGTTGTCGACTATTTGTCCCAGTGTTAAAATCAACTGCCATACCATTCATATGACTAGAAAGAGTATTTTTTGTTGTTTTGGGATCTCCTGCTGGCGCGGGTTTAGTAGAAGGATTTGAACCTGATTTTTTCCATTCTTGGAGACATGTTTCATATGCTCTAAAAAAACATTCTTGTGTTTCGTAGTCCCTAAAACCACTATTTATGCGAAGATTTAATCCCTGCGTTTTTGCGTCTTCAAACATTTTTTTCAAACTTCTATAAGCCTTCTCTTGTATAAGAATATTTTTTTTTGGATTAAAATCTAAAATTACCATCTTTGCATATCCTTCAGTTCCAACATTCCCAAACTTTATTTCATATTCTCCAGCACCTTTTTGCTCAGTAGAGCAACTAGAATAGTCTGGTTTGCAGATGCCATTTGCACCTTTTGTTTTTGTCTGTCCTCCAAAAGAACCAAATAAGTTTTTAAGACCGTCCTGAAAAATGCTTTGAACGCCATCAATAACGGTATCCAAAAAATCAAAGGTTTTAACTGGAGCTAAGTATATTCCTCCTAATCTATTGTTTGCATCAGAATACGACAAATACACAAGCTGACCTACGGCTGGAGGTATGGTATCTTTTGTCTCTGGCAAAAATGTATCTAGAAGCGCCAATTCTTGAGAATCTTCATAATCTGTATAATTTTTTTTATCTGGTATTCCTTCATCCAGTAAGCTGACTTTTGCAAAAATGATATACGGATATTCAGCTCCAACAATTTCTTTTATAGAAACGACTTGTCCCTGAAAGACTGGGTTTGTGTCCAATAGACCAGTTTCGTTTCTATGTTCTTGTGTTATGTAGTATTGATAATCGTATCCATCTAATTGTTCTGGCACTAGATGTGTGGCTGCTATTTTTTTTCTGTACTTTGTGTAATCACGCACCTTTCTCTTCCTCTAATTCGTCATATAACATGTCTGTTTCATCATCGCCCAATTCACCAAATTCGGAACGATTTAATTTTTCATACAATCCTGTTACTTTAACCAACTGCTCATTTGAACGTTGAAGTGTTTCTAAATATTTGGCTGCTGTTTGGCCAACATCTTTATGTCTTTCTTGATTCTGACCGATGAAGTCGGCTATGTCGTTTAATAAACTCAGAGCCCTTTTCCTATCTTCTCTAATGTTCAGCACTGCTTCCTCTATATAATCCTTTAATTTGTCTGCCATATAATGAACTCCTATACTAAATATTGAGAAAATAATTTTTATATGTCGTCTAACCATCCTTGTCTAAATATTTTATATCTTTGCTTTAGAGAATTTAAATTTGAAGCAACTTGTTTAGTATTCAGCCCTGTCATCTCTCTTATATAAAGATAAATTGCCTTTTTGTTGAATATTTCTATATCTTCAGGGTTCTTTAGTAAAACCATTATTGCCTGGAGGACCTTTTTTTCATTTATTTTTAGACTTGTATCATTTTCCCAATCAAGCAATTCTGCTATAAGAACATCAAAATATTCTTCTTTTTCTCTTTCTTGCTCATATTCATTATAGATTATTAACTCTGGCTCTTTGCTTTCTTTTTTCAAGTCTTCAAAAAATGACTCTTTTCTTATTCTATCAGAATTTTTTTTTACCTTGTGTATAAACCAGTTTTTTGTTATGACCGAGAAGTAGGAAAACGCTTTTGAACCTTTCTCTGGATCAAATTTATTTAAAACTGTTGTCAACCATCCTTTGCATTCTATTTTTAAATCTTCTATATTTGGCAACAAGTTAAACTTGTAAGTAAAAACAATTTTGCTAATCATTTGTTCAAATACAGGTTCTATTATCTCTCTATAAAGAGATTCTCTTTTTGCCCTATCAGGCTCCATAGAATATTGCACTATTGCTTTTTCATGTTTTGGGCCAAAGTATATGTTAGTATTTTTTTTTACAGATTCTTTTTCAATTTCTGTCTTTGTCTTAGATTTTCTCTTGTAACTGGTCATCTATTTCCTCTTGCTGCAGAATGTCGTATTGCTCGTTGAACTCATCAAATGCTTCAAGCAAATCTCTTGAGTGGTCCAGGAGATTTGCCAATGTGACATCGCCATAAAACGTTTCAAGTTCGTATACACGCGATAGATGACTTTTAAAAAAATCTATTCTATATCTTATGTCATCTATAAGGGCTACTAAATCAGATATCCGATATAGTAGTCTATATATAAACCAAATAAAAAATAAATTTAAGAGTGCAGATAAAATCAAAATAAAATGTAACACTATTTGTATTCCTCTTTTAAGATTTTTTGTTTTTCTGATTCCAGATCTTCCCTAGCTTCTTTAATATGATCGTCAACAATTTTACCAACATTATTTTCTTTGTATTGGACGGCAATAGCAGAGGGCACCCTTTTTAAGCTTCCAACAGTCATACAAAGTTGACAATCAGTTAATTTTTCATCCATAGAATGAATTTTTTCTCTAATCTCTTTACACTCTGTACATTTATACACATATTTTGGCATTATTTTTCACCTATTTTTTTGGATAATCTTTTTACTATATTTGTATTTGTTTTCCAAAACAAAAAAGGAAAAAAGGCATGAATAATCCCAACAAGGCAGCCAATATACATCCAGAAAGCGAACGATACTGATCTACCGAAATGTTGAAAATAACTCAAGCCTTCTTCTTTTAAATGTTGTAAATTTATTATCTTAGTCTTGTTCTGCAACTAAAACATCTCCAAAGTTTACTGAAGGAGGATTTGTTACAACAAGTTGTCCTTCTTGAAGTTGTAATTCAAAGTCTTTCAGTACTGGAACAATATCGCTTTGCTCTAGTAAACTTTTTTGCAGCGCCATCATAACTGCTCCAAGTGCTTGATCTGATAATTTCATATTTTCTCCTTATTTCTTTATCCATACCGCCAATGCGGGATATTTAGTATTTTTAAATTCCTCTTTTTCCATAATATGTGGCCTATGTCCTTGTGTATTATTGCAAGCCAACAGAACCAAATTATCTGAAAATTGAGAACACATATCTATAAGCTCTTCTGGTTTATACTCTCTTATGTGATATTTATTTTTGCAACCGAACACGTTAAAATTTGGAGTCGTCAAAAATACAGACTCTTTGCATACTCTAAACAAATTTTTCATAAACGCAAGGTCATCCGGAATATGCTCTATTACATCAAAACATGTTACGATCTCATACAATGAATCTTCTAAATGTTCAATCTCTACTTTTATATCGGCTTCTAATTCTGGAGCTGGCTCTTGTAGAGTTACCTTGTTGCCATTCCTGGCAAGTCTAGCCCTTGATTTACCAAGGCCGCTGCCTACATCTAATATAGTCTTATTTGCTACTGTTTCTCCAACATATTGCTGCCATCCTGTTTGAGAATCTCTTCTGCCATCTTCTCCTCCTTGAAATAGGAGATCAACAAAATTTTCATTTTTAAACATTATACATTTCCTTTACTCTCTTTAGCATCTTATGGTGAAATTCAAAATGCTCTGCTTTTAAACTAAGCGATCTATCGTCATCTTTTACTAAAAGGCTTGGCTGAGTAAGCATCTTCTCATATTTATTACAATTTGTAAATAACAAATCTGCTTCTCTATAAAGAATATTATCCTCTCCATACCTTTCCAAATATTCACCAAATACACCTATACATTTTTTATTGAATATGCTACCCCATCCTACAAATTTATTTCTTGGAATATCTTGCATATGAGTTTTAGGACACACAGAAACTATGCCTGAAGGGGTTTTTTTTACTCTATCATAAATTTTATCAAAATCTACAATGTTCCAATCATCATCTTGGACAAATATATATTCATTTTTAGCCAACGAAGCCCCTAAATATCTTCCAAAAGTTATCTTATTGATATGAGAATTTACAATTGTCATGTTATCTATCCCAAACATTTCCTTTGTATAACTCACGTCCTGATTATTATTCCAGAGTATAATTTCATCAACCTGCTCTATTTTTGACACTTGCTCTACCAAAGCTTTTGTAGACTCTACTCTTTTCCATACAAGCAAAACTGCACTTACTTTAAAATCTTTTTCTTTTTGTTCTTGAAGAATTGTTTCAAACAAATCTACAGCCTTGTTTGTTCTCGTTCTTAGTTCTTCTATAAGTTCTTCTCCTGACATTTTAAACGATTCTTCGCTAGCAAAGCCAACAATTTTTTCTTTTGTTATTACCTTGCAATTCAAAGCTTTTGCTTCAGCAATAAGCCTGCAAAACGTTTCTAGCAGTAGCGGGACGAACACAAGCGTTTTAGACTTTGCCAACAAAGAAAGAAATTCTTTATAATCAGAGGAAGAAATTAAGGTTGGCTCAATATTGTTCCTAGAACACCAGTCTAAAGCTTGTTGTGTTCCTTTCATTATGTTTTTGTTTCTTACAACCACATGCTCATATTCTTTTTTTGTTTGTTGCAAGCTTTTCATATGATCTAGAGATTCATCAGAAAACATGCTAGTTCCAATACTCACTATGTTTTCTAGTCCTAGATTTTTTTCCATGACTTCTTTAGCTAGTTTCGTTAAAACAACAACTTTTTTTGCATTACGATAGAAATCGCGATTTATCACTTCATTTTCGGGAATTTTAAAATTTGTAAACCTAGATGGATCTCTTTTTTTATCGTATTTGTGATCATGTTCGTAGATGACGTAATCAACATTGTCAATCATGTACGATTTAGCCTCTTCTGATAGTGTTACAAAATTTCCAACAATAATTTGAGTTTTTTTCTCTAGAGAGGATAAGTATGCTGGTGTTATCTCTGCGCAGACTTTCTTTTCAATGGTATGCCCTCTTTCCTCTAGCTTTTGCAAGAGGACATCATCATTTAGCTCTGCCCCACCAAGAAATTGTTCTTTATAGAAATCTGCTACAAATATAATTTCAGGATTCATTCATTTCTCCCATTTCATTTACCCATTTTTCTTCTTCTTCTTTTAGTTCATATACCAAGTTTGCAAACATACTGGTTTGTTTTTGCTCAGTAAGTTTTTCTAGTACGTGATTCTTCAATTTTTTCGCAATACCAAAATGTATATCATTGTTTTTTCTTACTTCTCTCATGGCCTCTCTAACACTATGACTTTTTACCCAACACCATTGAGAATCTGCTTGAATTACTCCGTCCCAAACCGCTGAATTTTGCACTTGTTTTAATTCATAATCAATTTTAACAAAATGTGGCTTATTTTTTGTTTTTCCACTTTTCTTGTCTTTTTTCGGAGCAGACAAAAAATCTGTATAAGAACTCCACGCTGGTGCTATAATCGGTAATCCAGCACAAGCAGCATCAAGAATTGGTAATCCAAATCCTTCTCCATGAGTGGTAGTGACAAACGCTTTCACCTTTGGATGGCGATAAATGCCTTGCATTTCTTCTTCTGTCAAACTTCCATGGAGAAGATGAATTTTGCATTTCGTATCTCCATGTTCTTTTGTAAATTTAGAAATTAGATTTTCTAGTTTTTCTTTTGTTTTTTGTTTGTCCGAAGTGCTGTTTTTAGAAAGATTCAATTTTAATAAAAGACCAACATCTTCTTCGTTTTGAAATTCTTTTAAAAAGTTTAAGATTGTCGCTTCCATATTTTTTCTAGCCGACCATTGTGCAACAGACAAGAAATTAAAATCTGTTTCTAAATCTAGTTGAATAGAACAATTTTCTAACTGTTTGACTGGAAACGAACATACTTCTACTGGAGTTTTTAGCATAAAATCAACTATCTCCCCTGTTGGTGTCTGTGCTTTATAAACTGTTTGCTCAAACACGCTTTTTGAGTGATTGGATGGGACAATTATTTTATCCATCATATTTGATTTCTCAATCCATTGGGGTGATACTTTAGTTGTTTCTATCCCGGCAGTATAGCCTATATTGACTGCTGCTATCATTTCAAACTCGTTTGGGATAGTAATTTGCAAAGATATATCATAGTTAGGCTTAGTTCTTTGCACCTGAATTGTTTTTTGTATTAAGGATTTTATCCATTTTGTTTCTTCTTCATGTTCTGATATTTGTCCCGTTTTTCCCCAAGGAATATTAACAAGATGAATATCAAATATTTCTTCTTTGTTTCTAAGAGAGCGAAGTGCAAAGCGCGATTGTTCGCCATAACCACTTGCAGACAATGCGGGAGCTTTTACTAAAATCTTTTTTTTCATCTTTTACCTCAAATTGTTTCTACAGTCCATCGTGAGAATTTTCTGTCTTCCCAAGAACCAGTTTTTTCTTTCAACTCTACAAATAATTCGTCCCATTTTTTTAAAAGGATTTCTGGGTTGTAATTTTTGAGCACATGCTCTTTTCCTTTTTTACCCATATCTCTTAACTCTTCTTTTTCCATATTTAGCATTGCATGTAAAGCAATTATAAAATCTTCTTTCGCAATTCTATCTTCGTAGATATAAGGTACTTGCTGAGAACCTATAACTGCTTTAGATGCTGGCTTGATTCCTATACCGAAATACTCTTTCCCGTCAAAAACTTGTTCTTGTAAGCCTCCTGTCATATTTGCAATCACTGGTGTCTCGCAAGAAAGAGATTCCAAACAAGAGAGACCAAATCCTTCTGCGTCTGATATGCAGATTGTGCAATCTGCACTGTTATACATCATGGCCATTTCATGAGGAGTACTTCTTTCAATAGAAAACCTGACCTCGCCATTAACAAGACCAAGTTCTGATATAATTGCTTCCAAATCTTGACCATTTGGATCTTTTGGATCTGTATGCATCAAAAGGCAGGCCTTGTCTTTTCCTACTTGCTCTAAGAACTCTGCAAACCACCAAATCAAACTACCAGACATCTTTCTTCTTGCGTTTCTGCTATTCCAGAAAAATACAAATTTGTCTCCAAAAACTTTTTGTTTAAAAGATAATACTTTATCTTCCTCTAATCTTTTAAAGTTTTCTAAATCAACAGAATGAGGAATATATTCGCACCTTACCTCTGGTGCTACTGTTTTAACGATATCATCTGTTACTTTTGAAATTGTTGCAACTATGTCGTTTGATAAGTAGAAATTTCTATTAAATTTTGGATACGGATAGTTATCCCATACGTGATGATATACCATAGGAACATTGGCCCTGATCTCATCATCAATATCCCAAAGCCATTCATAGAATCTTGGGTCCGTCATAAACCAAAGAATATCGGGCTTGTGCTCCGATAAAGCTTTTCTGACGGTGTCTTGCGTGCCATATCCATCAACGGGATAAATTATTACATCATCTCCATAGATATCTACTTTTTGTGGTCGGTAATCTGCATGTTTAATTGCTCCGCCCAAACAAACAAATTCATATCTACCAGTTTTTTGCAGATAGTCAATCATATATTTTGTTTGCGTGCCTACACCAGAGGGACTCAAAGGATGATCGGAAATTGTCATCACTTTAATTTTTTTATCTGTCATGTTAACCTTTCATTACGAACAATGTTCTGTTTTATTGTACTCGCATTTAGAACAAGCTAGTCTATTTTTGACAAAGTTCTTTTTCTCAACATTGATAACACAATTATCCAAAAGTTTAAGAGCATTGCTAATTTTTTTTGGACCGCTTGTTACTCTAAAAAACTCTACTTTATCTTTTTTAGCAGTTCTTTTAAGAAGGCAAAAGTGAGTTTCTACCATTTCAGGACTTATATTCATTTGTTTACAGAAAAAATGTTTATAGTAAGTTAGCTGATAGGTGTACTCTTTGCTTGTTCGCTTTTGCATATCCCATCCCCAAGAACATGTTTTCCAATCAATAATATGATATTTGCCATCTTTTGTTTTTAAAATTAAATCTACAAATCCATAAAAATCAAATTCACTATGACCATCAATCTGTTGCCTTAATTCATATTCAGCTTCAAATAAATCGTATTCTCCAAAATACTGTTTCAAAGCAGGCAACACAAGAGGAATTATTTCTTCTCCCTGTTTTTTCATGTCTGTGATAGTTTCTGCGTCTATTTTTTTTCTTTGTTGTTCCGAAAGTGACTCCAATTCTTCTTTGAATCTTTTTAAGAAAAATTTTATTGGCTCAAAGCCAAAATCGTCTTTGATGCCATCATTTTCTTTATTTTGTTTTTCGTGAATTAAAATTTGTTCGTTTGCATCATGTATAGCTTTACCAAAACTGCTATATTGATTTCCCTCAAACAATCTTATTTTATCAAGTCTAGTGATTTTAAATTTATAAGGACAGAAAGTCCAATCTCTCCACGAAGAGAAAGAAATGTATTCAATAGCCAATACGAACCTCTTTATTGTTGTTCAGTAGAATCTTTTTTTGATCCCTCTTTCGTTTCCAGTCTAGTTCGTTTTGGCTCAAATTTCAAGTCCTTTTTTTCTTCTTTCTTTTCTTCGGTTTTTTCTTGTTGTTCTAAAGGTTTTTTGATTGTTTCCAATTTTTCTATCGCAAACTTCCACATAGCCTCGTGAGGAGAAGAAACATTAGAAATAACATGTTGCTCTTCGGCTATATTTTTTATTTTTATCTCTGGAAATTTTTTTACTGCCTCTGCATATGCATCGTGTGCGTACAAATAAACTTTTTTTTCTTTTGCTAAAAGTCTTTTGTCCAGCTTTACTCTAACTAATACGTGTGAATTTGTTTTTGTTACCTCTATCATTTAAAACTCCAAATAAGAAAGTATTTTATTGTAAATATTAGGCGATAACTTTTTTACTACATTGATGTCGTTAATAAAAAAGTTTTCAAAAGCATTTGCAAAATATTCTCTCAAACAAGTAGCAGCGTAAGGAGAAATAAACAAGCTCATTCCAATTTGATGAATCTTATCATATCCAACGGTTGAGTACAAATATTCATCAAATTTACGAGTACAAGTTATTTCAAAAAAATCTTTTTTTAGTATCGGATAATTTACAAGACCAAAAGATTCTAACGAATAATAAAGTTTTTCTCTTTTTGAGAGAAATTCATTTTTTATGGACTTGTCTCCATATATTTCATTACTTTTATCCTCTTCAAAAGAATGGGCGATTTCATGTACAAGATCGGATATAACGCTGTGGTTATTTTCGTGACTACTAGTAAGATATATCGTTCCATCTTTATATATCGCTTCTACTTGCCTAGATTTCAAAAACGGGAATTGACCTATTTTAACTTGTTTAACTTTTGAATAAAAAACCTTTGGCATACTATCAAACACATAGGAAAAACATCCTTCTAGATTTACTCCAGGTTGCACAGGATGTTCTATTTCCACTCTTAATCCAGAAAAATAACGTTCTCCTACGGGATTTAATGAATTTTTTTTGTGCGAATGTTGCAAATAGTTAACTAACTTGTTCATTTTCTAAATTTTCTGTTTCATCCCACGATTCTACATCAACAAGCGCTTGCCTATAGCCCCTGATGAAATTTTCTTCTGCTACAACAAGAAGAAAGTCTGGAAATTCATCTGCCAGGACATCAACAACCATTTCAACGGTTACTTCTCCGTTTTTTGGCTGAAGCTTTTCTCCAACGTATTGAATAAACATTTCTTTTAAAGAATTATCTGCTTCTACTACTTTTTGTTTTAGAGTATTTTCTGGTTCTTGCATTTTTTTTGCCTTTCTATCTTATATCAATATTTTATCAAAATCTTCAACTGCTACAACTTTTGGATAAATTTCTAGTTGCTTTACAGAAAATCCAGCAGATAGCATTGTTGGATTCGCCCCAAGAATTATTCTGCTCTCTCCTGGAGAGTTTGGAAATTTTACTTGCGTAACCGAATGCAAGTTTCCGTTCCAGTAAATCGTTAAATATTGACCATTTTTTATGCCGATAATGTCATACCATTGACCAACATTAATATCGAGTTGCGGAGAGGGAGCTGGTTCATTTGGATAGTTCCATAGGATATTTGTGTATTGGTCTGTCATTATTATGCCAGGATTATTTGCTGCTGTCCAGCCGTTGTTCGTAGCATTAAATACAGAATCCGACCAATAACTAAATATGCGCGTCCAGCTACCATTAGAAGAATTGTTAATTTTTATTCTAATTGCAACTGTGTGATAATCATTATTTAATAAGTCAGTGGTACCCGTCGTTTCTAGGGTATTAGCCGCATTTAATTGAAAGATTGCACCTTCTGTTTGAGATAATACCACTTCTTGTTGTGTTTGATATAAATCTCTTCCAGATATTTCGTCCAATAAGCTTTGATTGGTAAACCTATAAATCGAAGAGTTATTATAAAACGGATCAATTGGATTCTCAAAAGATACCTCACTATCATCTTCATTGTAAAAAAACATTTTTATTTATCTCCTTTTATTTTATAATCCAAATCTATCTTTTGTTGCATTGAAATTTTGTAGAACTTCTGCATCAGTTAGTGCCCTGTTATAAATCATAGTATTTGATATTTTACCATCAAAATGATTAATGTCTGAAGTTATCTGTCTGGAGCCGATAATAAAATTTGTCCTGCTAGAAGAGGGCGCAGAACCGACCAATGGCTTTGTCGCCGTCTTTATACCATTTTCAAATAAATCTATATTAGCTCCCCATTCCACTCTTTGAACTAATAAACTCCAATTACCAGTTCCTATTGCTCTTGGACTATCAATTGTGTTTGGATCACCAGTAGATCCCCAAACGTGGCCCCTAAGTCCGCCAAGGCCTCCTCCTGCTTCCGAATATATCATCAATAGTATATCACCTGTTTCGCTAACACCGGTACTCACAATATCTTCTTCTGTTGTAATATCGTTGTTAACCCAAACCATTATTGTGTGGTTTCCAGTTCCTATTCTGGCTAATTGATTATTACTTATTTCCACTCTATCGTCTGTCCCATTAAAAACAAGAGTTCCACCATCGGATGTAGAATACGATGTGGTGTTTATTAAGGCCCCATTATATCCATTTCCACTTAAATCGTACCAAGTTGTACCGGTTCCTGGATAGGAGGCTGGATCTCCTGCGTCAAGATGGAGTTGAAGTCCATCTGTTACAATTGATAATTGTTGAACTGTTGAATCTTGTTCGTTGTAAAAAAACATTTTTTATTTATCTCCTTTGCTGCATAAGTTTTGTTTATAAATAGTTTTATAAAACCTCGGATGCCAAGGTAGCAACCAAACTTCTTTCGCCTTTTTCCATTAGTACGTGACCAGCAAGAAGAGAATGTTTAAATTTCTCTACTGCATATGAAAGTCCGTTTGAAGTTTCGTTAATATAGGCGTTATCAATCTGCTCAACATCACCCGTTAATACAATCTTGGTGTTTTCTCCTACACGAGTAATAATTGTTTTTACTTCATGAAGTGTCAAGTTTTGACATTCTTCGATAATCATATAAGCATTGGCAATAGAACGACCACGAATATAAGAAATGGCTTCAATTTCAATAATACCTTTCTCCATATAGTCTTCCATCATTCCTTTGTCATTACCCATAAGGAACTGAAGATTGTCTTGAATTGGCTTCAACCATGGAAGCATTTTTTCCTCTAAAGTTCCTGGAAGAAATCCAATATCTTTTCCTACGGAATGTACTGGTTTCGATACAATCATTCTTGTGTACCTGCTCTCACGTCCTATGACTTGCTCTAGTCCACCACAAAGAGCAAGAAGAGACTTTCCGCTACCAGCCCTACCAACAAGAGATACGATAGGTACAGAAGGATCTAATAGCAAGTCCATAGCATATCTTTGCTCTGTATTTCTTGGAGTAACTCCCCACATAGAATTTTTTATTTGTTTTACCTGAGATAGCGATTCTTGCTCATGAGAGAATCTACTTAGCGCAGTCTTTTTCTCATTTGAACTGCTAATGAGTTTAACGAATTGATTAGCGAATAAGCCTTTCGACTGTTGTTTATCAAGATAAATATCTTCTCCCTGATAGAACCTATCTATAATCTCGTCATCAATCAAGAGATCATGGCGTCCAGTATAAAGTTTACTTCCATCTTCTAATACGTGTTCGCTTTCAAAGTCTTCTGTTAATAGATTTAAAGAGTTGGCAAGTACTCGCATGTTTATATCGCGAGATACAAGAATAACTTTTCTATCTTTTTCGGTCTCAGAAAGTTTCATGGCACAAGATATAATCTTATTATCTGCCATCTCTCTGCTCATCTCTGAGGGCAAGATGTCTAGGCTACTGGAAGATACTACTTTGACTATACCTTTACCCCTGCCTAGCCTCACTCCTTCGCTCAAGGAGCCTTTTTCTCTTAGACTGTCTAAGATTCTTATTGTTTGTCTTGCATTAGAACCAACAACATCTTGTCTTTTTTTATGTCCGTCTATTTCTTCCAATACTTTTATTGGCAATATGATATCGTTATTTTTAAAACAATATAAAGAATTTGCGCTTGTCAAACAAACCGAAGTATCTAGGA
>Ga0129342_1000342_pt1 | contig 19274 bp, 13 predicted proteins | sample CPBDNA_5_FD_94426 | JGI IMG/M metagenome (GOLD analysis project Ga0129342, IMG submission 94426) | Freshwater to marine salinity gradient microbial communities from Chesapeake Bay, USA - CPBay_Sum_15_0.2_DNA | ecosystem: Environmental > Aquatic > Marine > Coastal | place: USA: Chesapeake Bay...
TTCTGTATCTCACCCAAGTCTTTAGCCACCTGCTTCACATCACGAGGTGCGCTCATCATCGGCAGTTCAACAGCGTCACGGTATTTCGGTGCAGGGGCAAGCATGGCTTCGATCAAACGATCCGCTTGGGACATTGCCGAATCAATCTGTTTCGGCTGCATGCCAACAAGTTTACGCACAAAGTTTGCAACTGAGTTTACAAAGCGTTGGAACGCACTGATTTCTTTACCGTCAGGGTACATACCTGCCAGTTTTTGTTGGAACTCAGGGTTAGCCATTGCTTCAGAAGCGAACTCATCCACGTTGGTCGCACCGTATGCTGAGTCAAGCATCGGCTTCACATCTTCAAACAGCTTGGTCAACTGCTTGGTCAGTGGGTGGTTCTTGTTTGCTATTGTTGCACTAACCGCAGCGTGCGTGACCTCGTGCAGAATAACGTGGGGGTTCATGCCCATATCTGCGTCTAGTTTGATGTTATTGGTTTCAGGGTCAAATAAACCTGCAACGGGTTTACCGTCTTTAGCCCTTAGATTTTTAACAACTTCTACTTGGGTCCCACCTGCCAAACTATCGACCATGTGCACTTGAGACGCATCGAATACTACATATTCACGCGCATCCTCATTCATTATCCCGTCGTATCCTTGACGTTTTAGGTCAGCGATGTCTTTTTCAGACAGGACCATAGAAGAGGTTCGCACCTTCCGCTGTTCGTCCCGCAATTCTTTTTCAGTTTTACGTCCTAATGCTACGGCAATTTTATCCATAAAGGACGTGTTATTAGACCCTTTAACAATCAGTGGGTTCTTTATATCGAGCATCACTTCGTACACTCGACCTCGATCACTGCTTGGCCCACCCATATAGGATTCAGCCAAGCCACGATCAGGACTAAAGTACAAACCTTTAGTTAAATCCCCACTCTTAAACTCAACAATGTCAGTTTTATAACTACCGTGGTAAACGATACCCTTTACTTTCGACCCTTGCGTTGCGCGTTGCGCTTCAGCAAGTCGCGCTCTGTCATTAACGGTATTAGCTAGTTTACTGGCTACCTGCTTTACGCGACTACTTGGTGACCATGTTGCTAGGTTTACTAATGCGCCTCGGAGATCGCCTTTTCGTAGAGCAACTCGCACTGCTGGATGCAGCGGTACGTCGAGGCCGACTACTGCACTGCGCTCAAGCATCTTCGAGAACATCTTCGACAGTTCGTTCAGGTTAGCCCGTGCATCTTCACGCATCTCGGCTTCGACCTGCGATTGGAGTGCCGCTTCGTTTGCCGCTAATTTGGCTTCACGCTCCCGAAACATCTCAACGTAGTCTGTGTTCTCAATACGGCTAAACTCACGTACTTCCTTATTTAGCGTCTCGTCAATCCACTTGTTTGTCTTGTCAGACAGGTTGGCCTTCGCCCAATCGAGGGCACGCTGTGCAGGTTTCCGCCCCATGCCTCCGTAAAAATTACGTTGTGCTTGGGTTTCGTTAGGCTGCCGACGATACTGTGGCGTTTGGTTAGCCGCATCAAAAATAGCGAGATACAGACCATCAATCGGGCGCTTGACCTTACCTAAATAAGTTAGAGCGGCTTGTCCTTCTTTGTCGCGGACCGTCGTACCATCGGTAAGCAAGGTCAAAATCTTCTGGCGGTCATCAGCAGTCGTGATGTCCTCACCGATAATGTCGGTGTAATCCTTGCTCAGAGTAGTTGCGATACCTTTGGTCTCGGCGTCTTGCGCATTGAAAAGCTCGTTAAGTTGTTTAGACGTATTGTCTTCAACAGGTGCCCGGCGTTTAGAAGTAGCCGCAGGAGCCGTTGCCTCGGTGCGTTTCGGTTTGGTTTTCTTCAAATCTTTGGTGACTTTTGCACCCGCTTCGGGGGACGCAGGCACCACCTTACGCGTTTTACTTTCTTGCTGAGACTCGGTAGCGGCGCGTACCCTCTCGATTTCTTTCGTGATTTCGCCGCGTTCAGCCAACCGCACGTCCAAAGGCTGCGAAAGACGGTTAATCTCTGCCGAACTCAAGTTCAGTGCAAGCTGCTCTCCTTCCGCTCGTCTAGGAGCTTCTCCAGTGCCGCGCTCAGTATCACCCATTCCTCGTGTTCTAGGTGTTGGAGCTGCTTCGGTAGGTCTTCCTGTTTCGGGTAAAGGCGTTCCGAAATCCGGAGTTGGTGTAGTACCTTGAACGCCTGCTCCACCTGTTGCTGGCTGAGCTGGTCTAGGTTGGTCATCTTGGCCTCCTTTTTGTCCGCGTGGTTGAGGCTGAAACAATTCTAGTTGTGCTTCGGGCACTCCCTCTAGCTCGCGTGCGACGTTCAGTCGAGTTTGCTGCGCAATTTTCGGGTTGTTTACAAACTGAACAAACTGCTCACGCACCGCAGGGTCGTTCAAGTCTTTACCCTCAGTACGCTTGCGGATTGGCGCTTTCGGTGCAACGCCAAGGTTATCTAAGAAGTCTTTTGTGATAGTTCTCGGTGCAGGAACCTCTTCTGGTAACTGCTCAGCACGCGTACCCCTACGTCTACCCATCCCGGGAAAAGACTGCTGTGTCATTTCACGGTCAAGTGCACGGCGCTCCGGTATGCGTGTTTCTAGTTCTTCAAGCTGCGTAGCCTCTGGTGTAGTTTCTACTACCTCCAACGGCTCTTCCTGTGCTTGCTTGCGCTGTTCTTGTGGGCGCATACCTGCAAACGCGTCTGCCGCACGGCGAATACGCGCAGTTTCTGCTGCGGTCGGCTTGGCACGATCACCACTTGCAATGTTACGGCGAGACAGTTCTTGGGAAAACCGCTTCTCAAGGTTAACGTAGCTACCTGTCGTCGGCTGACCGATAACGGCTTCCAACGCTGCTTCACGGGGGCTTGCTGCTTCTGCACGCGCTTCGTCACGCGCTGCTGCGGTTTCGGTTTCTCGCTGCGATGCGGCGCGCATACGCTCTATACCTGCTACCGCTTCTTCGTCAGCGCGAATCATAGACTCAATTTCAGCGATCTCGGCATCGTCCATGTCCTGTTGGAACATGGCTTCAATCTCACGAGTATCTGCTTCGTCAATCGCACCTTCGATGGTTAGCTGCTCTGGCTCTGGTGTAGCGGCCTGTTCTTCTGCGGCTAGGATTTCGTCAAATACAGCTTCTTCGGTGATCGCGCTTGGCGCAACGCCGCGTGCGGTAAGTCTGTCTACCGCAGAGTTAATTTGATCTGCGTTAAAGTCGGTAAGTGCTTCACCTGTATCCGGTTCAACCGTCTGTGTAGTAGGACGTGCAAACAACTCACCCTGAACCTGACCTTCTTCAAGACGAGGCAAAACTTCTTCGGCGGTGACTTCATCAATTTCGGTAGGTTCTTCACCAGTATCGGTAGCGGTACGTCTCGCGCGCCCCCTCGTAAAAGTATCGACAACGGCTTGTAGGATTGCACCTGCACCGCCGCCAGCAATAGCCTCGTCAATCAGGCCAGCGTCAAGGAGTTCGCGTTCTGCGTTGTAACCACGCTCATTGAGGTTCTGTAGGAACCCCGCCGCTGCTTCCTGCGCTGCTTCAAAGCCACCAGTCGTGAGTGCACTACGGATACGGCTACCGCCTTCCTCGACGGTTTTACCGCCAACCTTCTGTGCAAGCTGTGATACCCCCGGGACTCTTAGGATTCGGCCTAGTGGTAGGACTTCAAGAGAGCCGATAGCGGCACCACGTAGGGTAGCGGATGCACGTTCTTCTTCGGTCGCACCTGCGGCACGAGCACGTTCACTTGCTTCACCAGCACCAGCGCCGATACCGATAGCGGCTGCGCCAATTGTGCCAATACCTGCGGCAACAGGGGCCGAAACAGGGGCCGCAGCGGCGATAGCGGCAGGGGTAAGAGCACCTACAAGAGAGCCAAGTCCTGACGAAATAAGGTACGAGATAGAATCGGGGTCACCACCTTCGGGGCGAAGCGCGTCTGCTACACTTTTGATCTTTTCGCGTGCAACAAGTTCGTCTTCTTCCTCGAGTAAACTAGCGACACCGAGTGAGGCCATCTCACCAGTACCAACAAAGCCAGACACAAAGCCTGTGCCTACGTTTTCAAAGAACCCTGCTTCTTCGCGCGGGAGCATACTTCCGTACCGAGCCTGTTGGTCGGCAAAGAACGCGGTTAAGTCCTCTCCACGAGGGCGAGATCGCATTTCTTGGATAGCAGTAGCTAATTTTCTTGTAGCTTCTATGTCTCCTGCTGCATATGCATTTTTAAGGGCGGTCCCCAGCTCTTGAATTGTAGCCATTTACCACTCCTATTGTTTACCACCGAACCGTGCTACTAAGTCTTCTATTCCTGCATCCAGTTGTTCACCATCAACTCCCGCTCCCGCACCGGGGCGGTCATATGGCAGATTAAGACGCTCGTAGAGTATTTTTTCTACCTCAAACAGACCTGCACGGTTCATAATTACGTTCGCAGCAAAAATAAGCTGATCTTGTTTACGTTGTGCCGCTGCAATATCCTCAGGTTTGCCTGAGTCCTGTGCTTTACGCATTAACTGTAGGTACTCAACGTCGTTCATAACGCGATCCATAATCTCAGCTTGCCGTGCACTGTTGCGCTCAAGAAGCGTCAGAGAGGCTTGTTGATTGCCTTGCGCCTCAATAGCTAGTTGTACGTCTTTTTGGGCCTCAATTTTCATCTCTTCGAGCCTTGCATTTAGCCTACTGTCCTCCGCTCGCAAAAGAAGGTCCGCCTGACGGTAGGCTTGGTTATATTCAACCTCGGTCATATTAGCCATAATTTCCGCTGCTTGACGTGCGTTAGCTGCGGCACGATCAGCCGCCATATCACCAGAACGCTGTGCTTGCCCTGCAATCGTTGTATCTATGTCCATTGCAGTCCCGGTGAGACCGATGATGTCCTGTAGGCGTTGACGTGCATTGGTGTACTGCTTATCTTTTTCTTCCGCCATACCCGATGAACCACCTGCCATGGTCGTGCCGAAGCTACCACCACCTGCTGTGCCACGAAGGAACGCAGAGATTTGATCTTCACGCTCACGTTTTGGATCAGAGTACCGTGCATCAAAGTCTTCAAGTCGCCCAATAAGTTCATCGAAACGCTCTTGTTTTTCAGCACGCCCTATAAAGTCCGCTGCGTCATCACGCGCGCTATTAAGCGCAGTATCTGCATTACCTGCGTTTGCACTGCCGATACCAAAACGATCGAGTATATTGTCTGCTAGACCGCCCTGTGCGTCTGGAGTTTCGAGGTTTGGCGTAGTAATACTAGGTAGACCACCTGTAGGCACAGGGGCTGCTGAGATTTCTACTACTGGTACAGCCGCTTCAGGCGTGCGTTCTGCGGTCGGAGGCACTGTCCCTTCCGTTGCGCCTAGTGGCCCCACTGTAGTTTCTTCCGCCGCTTGATCGGCAAGAGTAGCTTCCAGAGGTGCGGTAGTAATCGGACGATCTCTCATACCACGACGAGTAAGGACTCCCTCACCACCACCCATACGTGCTTGGAGAACGGCTCTAATCTCGTCATCAGTCATGCTGGCACGCGCACGGCGTCCTTGCCCGCCGCTACGGCGGTAAGCATCAATCATCTCTTGAGTAATTCCGCCACCTGTTTGTAGGGCGACTACCCCACCTGCTGCCATGCGTTGCGGCATCTGACGTTGCGCTAATGCGCCAAGACCAGAGGCAACCTGCTGCACCTGTTGAGGGCTAGCTGCGCCTTGTTTAGCGACCTGTTGCATGTTCTTTTGCTGACGCTGTTGCGCCATTTGCATAATGCCCGCTTGCTGTTGCAGCATATCTTGTTTGGTACGATCAAGAAGCTCACGCTCACGCTGTTGTTTAATAGTCTGCGGGTCTTGCGCCATCTGCATCTGCATTTGTTTGGCGGCAGCGTCCTTCTCAGACTTCAGTTTTTGTAAGGCTAGCAAGTCAATAAGCTGCTGGTTTTGTTGGTACCGCTGCATCAGCGCCTGCGGATTGTTCCGATAGGCGTTTACCTTACGTTCGATTTCTTGGTCTATTGCCATCGGTTAACCCTCTTAATCCTGCTACCGTTAGGTTTGCTCATAAATAATTGGCCTAGTATCTGGCACACTAGTGTTTGTCCCACTGTCAGTCTCTTCTTCCTCTTCTTTCTTCTGCGGCAAGAACACTTTTGACAGAAGATCGTAAATACCGCCAGAACCCGACAAGAACTCAGACAACTGGCTAGGTGCGGCATAACTATAAGACTGCGCTGCAATCGGCAGACCCTGCAAGAGAGACTGCATGTACTGCACCTGCTTGTATGGGAAGTCTCGCTCTTCTTCAAACTGTAGACGATCTGCGGTGATGCCCTCAGATTCAATACCCCGCTGCACTGCACCGAGGTCGGCTTGACGCTGTAGCCCCGCTAGCCCGTAGGCACGGTTGGCATCCTGTGCGGCTTTTTGCGCTGTTTGTTCTGTGTTGAACTGCTGCATCGCTTTGTCAAAGGCAGTGGCGTAGCCCTGACCCGTGACGTTAGCCATGTTAGCTAGCATACCGCGTGTTAACTCAGCATCAGCTAATGCCTGACGTGAACCACCGTAAGCGCCAGCACGGGTAAGGCGACCTGCTTGCTCTACACGGGACCGTTCAGTCTGACGACGTAGCTCGTCGAGTTGTGGCTGTAGCGCCGCTTGTACATATGGATTCATGTACTGCTGCGCGCCTTGAGCCGTAAATGTCTGCGGGGTGTACCCCATGGTCTGCTGTTCAGTTGGCATAGCCAACCCAGCAATCCCTTGAAACGCTTGTTCTTGAAGCCCGGATGCACCTGTGGTGAGTGGCCCTGTGTATGCGTAATACGGCTCGTTAGCGAGGGCTGCACCCTTGCCGAGCATCGTGGTTACATATGGACCTGCCCAGTTAGACAGGGAAGATTCTGTGCCTGTTTGTTGGCCTACAATAGGATCATCTGCCATGCCTCACCTCACACCGGTAAATATTTTTTAGGGTCAATTTCTTTTCCCTGTTTCTTGGAACCTGTACGCGCTTTGCGTACCCTAGCCATCATACTTTCAAGGACTTTAGCACCTGCATCGGAGTTGCCGTTGCCAAGATGACTAACAACATCGGCTGGAATAACAAACTCGCCATCGCTCAATGCCGCTGGCTGCATTCCCTCGATTTCCGCAGGAACCTCGTCTGCCATACCATCTGTGTCGCCGTTCAGATACTTGCCTTTTTTCATCTTCAATGTGGCTAGACCACCTGCTGCCAGCTTTTCTTGCACGGGAGCTGGAGGACCACGGCGTGCTTCACGGGCAGGGTTTTGAATATTTTGCTCCATAAGTGAAGCAATTTGTTCGTCTTGACGCCGCTGTGCGGGAGTTATATCTGCATCCTGCGCGACATACTCGACATCAGTAAAATACCGACGACCACCACTTCCGGGGCGGCGGTTAGGGTCATAGGCCATGGGTATCATACGCCCAGTAGGCTGACGTGCAGTAAGTGCCTGAATACCAGTTGGCGCAAGAGTGCCCATCGGGAGGATCGCGCCACTTTGTAGTTCAGTGCCTCGCGCAACGGGGACTTGCTGTCGCATTGCGGTTAACGCAGGAATACCACCTTGGTACCCAGACGGTGGGATTTGCGCTTCACCTACACCAGATTTGTTACCAAGGTAGCCAAGCCCTATTGAACCAAGGCGAACAACGGCTTCTGGGCTGCTAAGGTAGTCTATAGCTTCCCTACCAGCGGACTTTACTCCTGTACCTAACGCGTCGAGGGCTTCATCAAACCATGTTGGCATTATTTACCTCCAATTATATTTAACAACTTATCAGTTGTATCCTCTACTTGTCCACCCTTTGCATATGGACTAGTGAATAAAGCTTCTTGTGAAGGGTTAGCAAATATGCTACTCCAGTCATAAATGTAGCGTAATTCTAACGGATCAGGTGCTTTAACGCTAACTTGTTGACCCGCTGCATCGGGTGCTTGGAGTGCCATTTGCAAGAAGTTGCGCGCGCCTGCACGCATCGCCTCATCTTCTATGTTAGTAACAATGTTCTGTTCCATCTGTTGGATGGTGTCCAGAGTTTGTTCTTGGTTTTGCTCCATCTGCTGTGTCAGATCGGTCTGCACGTCTTGTATGGTGCCATAAACGCCTGTAGGCGTAAACTGAGATGTGTCGGCAAACGTAACTTGCTGGCCGCCTAGCGCCTGTTCGAGCAGGGTTTGGTCATTAATATCAACGATGCCATCGCCTGTCACGTCATACTGAGCAATCTGTTGCTCTGTAAGCACTTGATTTTGGGCTATAATATCTGCCACAAAGTCAATATCAGTCTGCGTAACGTCCGGTGCAGGTTTGCCAACAAGATCGGCAACGCTTTGAATGTCCGCACCGAGAGTTTCTTCTGTAAGGCCAAGATCGGTGGAAAGCTGGTCAATCGCACCTTGTAAGGCTTCGTCTTGTGTAGCCCCAGCTTCTAGCGCAGCGTAAATACCTGTAGCTTCTCTAGATTCATTTACCTCAGTATTGGGATCATCCGGAATAGAAGGAGTGCCGATATACTCCTTAAGGACGTTGAATGTAGCAGTCGGTGTATATCCAGTAATATCTTCTCGTATCGCAGATTCAAACCATTCCGCATCATAATCGGCTGTTTCAGGGTTATACTGTCCAACAAAACGATCAACATCTTCTTGCGCTACGTCTACAAGGCCAAATTCTTCGTAAGCTGCACGAACCTCACTTGCATCGAAGTACCGTGGGTCTACGTAAGTTTCTATGCGCGTTGGAGCGTTAGTTTCAAAGTTTGCACCGCCCTGACCGACAAAATCAGCAACTTCTTGGTCTGTTGGGTTATAGCCCAACTCATTAAAGAAAGTACGAGCCTCGGCTTCTGTAACCTGTCGTGGGTCTATATAAGGATTTATACCCGCAAGAATGTCGGCTTCGTTGCCCTCTCGGACAAACCGGTTGACTTGTGCTTCTGTTGGGTTAAAACCCAGCTCGGCAAACTTAGCACGGACTTCTTCTGAGGTAGTCCCCAGTGGATCATAGACCTCCGCAACAGTATTAAGAGTAGAAGTTTCGTCTTGCTGTCCAATATACTGCTCGGCCTGCTCCTGAGTGATTGTTACGCCCTGTGCAGCCGCTGCATCTATAACTTCCTGTGCATCCACATACCGTGTGTCGATGTGATTTGTAATGTTCTGTAAGGTCTGATCGGCGTTACCTGCAACAGTGAACTGGTCGATTTCAGCCTGTGTTGGCACATAATCGGGATTAGTTGTTTGGAACGCAGATTGAGATTCTTGCGTGCTGGTGTATCCGCTATCGTTGATATTATTTAAGAGGTTAGTCTGTACAGTGCCAGTGATACCTAGCTCATTCAACGTGTTCGTTGCGTTTTGAATACCCTGCGTAGTATTCGGCGTGTTTGTAATGATCGTGTTGACTTCGGGATTCGTTACCAAAATAATGTTCGAGGACATATCCCCAGTCTGATCGACTCCGTATGCACCACCTAGCGTGCCTAGCGAGCCTGCCGTGCCACCAACAAGGAAGCCCATAAACGCTGCACCTGCAACTTCACCAGATACGTTAATGCTTGGGTCTAACTGCGCAAGGCGACCTTCACGGTATGCGGTTGCGGTGCCTTCTTCGATACCCTCAGTAACACCTTCCTTAATTACGATTTTTGCGCCGTCCTTAATACGAGCACCAAGCTCGTCAATACCGCGTGCAACAAAACCACTAACTTCATCTCTACCAAGAATGGCTTTTTCAAGGGCCATACCACCTGCACCGAGGGTAACTGCGGTCATAGTCGCCGAGACCGTACCCGTCTGAACGGCTAGTTCTAGGGCATATTCTTGCGCTTCGGCGTCAGACATACCTGACTTAGTGGCTACATCGTAAGCACGGTCATATGTTTCCGCAGCCGTGCCACCGAAACTTTCGGCAATGTCAGTAATTGCAGCCGCGCTTAGAGTAGTAGTAACCGCCACCCGTTTAGACACTTCTTTGCCGAGTGCCCAAAATACGCCTTTAACGCCAAGGCCAGCAAGACCGCCCACTGCAAGAGGTACAAGTTCTTGCAGCGCCTCAACAGCAATGTATTCTGTGATAAACGTAGTCGGCTGAGTAGCAATCCCACCCGCGATGTTCTCAACTTTCTCAAAGGCCCGCTCATACCATGGCGCGTCAGGGTCAAGCTCTGACGGACGGTTCATCAGCGAATTAAGTTCTTGTAGGTTCTGGTTGTACTCTTCGGTAGTGGACGCTTGGCCCAGCTTAACAAGTTTGTCTGCAAACTTACCAAGGGATGTTTCGGAGGGGACCACACCAGCAAGAGCAACGACGCCGTTAAAGGCTTGAAGTATACCGCCACCTGCCTTCATGACAGTTGCAATATTGTTTACAAGATCATCGTCGCCAGTGCTTTCGGCAAGGTTAATGACGTTCGACAAGAAGTTAATAGCGTTATCTACGCCGCCAAGCTGCTCACCTGCTGCTTGAACCACTGCGTTGTCGGTAAGAGCATATTTAATCTGCTGCGCACTAGCGTTACCTTGTAGGAGACCGTTCATGGTATCGCTAAAGGTCGCAGTGTTGTTGCCTCCGTAAATATTAATACGCATTGGGGTGACTACGTTACCGTCCATGTCTTCAGTTATTACTCCGACAGGACGGCCTTGGCTATCATAGGAAGTAGAAACAGTTACACGCCCGTATTCAGGGTCGTAACGTTGTTCAGTAACTCTCACGTTACGCCATACACGATTACCGTTCTCGTCGTACTCAACGGCGGCTTTACCGGACGCAACGTCTTGCCATGAGGTACCAGACGCAAGACCTGCGGTAGAAGTACCTTGGTTATCTTGTATGTAAAGCGCGGCTTTTTCTGAGTCCAGAAGTGCTTCGCCGTCCATGCCACCAGACGTATCAAACCCAAGTGCAGCCAACCGTGCACGGGTAGTTGGATTCAGCGTAGCGTTAAAGTACGGGTTATCGTTACCGGTTGCTAGACTTGTTTGTACTTGTTTAGCTAGACCTGAGACAATGGACTCATTGTTAAGCGCGGCTTCAAGATCATTGGGGTTGTCGTATAACTTATAAACAGCGTTATAAAAAGACCGGAGCTTATCGGCATTCAAACTGCTTGGGTCAATACCTGCTTCATTAAAAACGCGGTTCATCATGGCAGATGTGTTCCGCCTTTGCGCCGCATCAAACTGGTCAAAGTTCGTATATACGTTCTCGTATTGACCGTTTTCTAGGAAGTGTTGGTACGCATCGGCGCTATCAGGGAGGTCGTTTATCGCACGGTATTCGGCTTCGTTGAACAGCGGGTCCATCACCAGAGTGATCGCCTTGGTCAGCTCGTCGTTGAGTGGTTTAAGATCGTCGTCCAACCTATCAATAGACACGTTCATGTTGCGCTGTGCTTTGAGTAAGTCAGCTTCGGCGGTCGCAAACAACTCAGTATCACTCTGAATAGACGTAATTAAGTCATCCATGATTGGCTTGTATTGTTGGTACTTCGTGTCGAAGTCCTCAATCATGGTATTGAGATCAGCTACTGCTCTTTGGTACTCAGTATTTCGCCCTCTTATGCCTTTAGGCAGTTCAGCAATGCGCGTTTTTTCCGCTTCAATCTCTTCGTAAAGACCAGCCAACTCGGTGCGCATCGCTTCGTAAGACTCAGCGTCGGCTTTGCGGCGCAGACCAATATCGTTAAGTCGTTGAGCCGCGTCTTTGGTTTCTTGGTAGTCACCAGAAATTTTATCTAGTGTGTTATTAATGAAGTCACCAACTCTAGAGTTATCAATGGCTTCTTTGAGTTTAGCACCGCCATATGCTGACAGTGTGGCTTGCAATGCGGCGGCGGCTTGCTCGCCTGACCCGCCCGACAAAGCAACCGCTGTAACACGCTGCAACGCAGCAGTGGTGTATGTAAGTGCAGCGGGGTCATCAAAACTGACGCCACCCTTCGCTGCCAAGTCAGCCACAAGCTCAGTCGTTAACAGACCACGCGTAACAGCACTCGCCATCAACTCAGGTGTAATTTCTTGACCTGTAAGTTTCGCGCCAAGCCCTGCGGCGACAATATTGGATACGGTATTTGGAATTGGCCTAGTGGTAACTTTGCCAGTATCAGGGTCTTTTACCTGCACCTCAAAGCCTATAGATTCTTGAATTTTACCAAGACCCGCTGATATGCCCGCAGCCAACCCGCCACGTAGGAAAGCTTCCATTGGGTCTTCGCCATAGATAACGGCAGTCGTTGCTTGAACTGCGCCCTCTTTGATGACTTCACCTACAAGCTCGTTACTCACTGCTTCGCTAACGTAGTCACCTGCGAAATCACCAACTTCACCACCAATAGTTTGTGCAACGTAAGAAGTAGCTGTAGCTTTTAGAACGTCGCCAACATCGCCACCATTAGCAGCGACATTAGCCCCATCAATCAGTGGAATTGCCCACGGGTTACCCGTAGCTATCGCAGCAATTTTAGCTATTGTTACGATGGGGTCGTCCATAAGGGCGCTGATCGTATCACCAACGAAGTTCGCAACAGGTTCGAGGATGTCATCTACAACAAAGTCAGCGATACTACCGAGTCCGTCACCGACCCATTCGACAGCACTACCAAGTGCATTAGCTACACTACCAACTGCGCTACCTACTTCTTCAACAAGGGCACTCACGTTATAACCCCTTCGCCAACGGCTCTTTGCCGAGTTTTATAAACACCACGTACTTGTCTTCGTACTGTTCAAGCCGCCCAATACCAATTTCAGTATCTTGTTTTTTTGCACGGCGTTGAAATATTTTGAACGCGTTTAGAAAAACAGGGCCGTCAAAAAACGTCGTGTAGTGCGTTACACCCTTTTGTTGAAGGTACGTGAAATACTTAAAGCCGTTAACTGTAAAGTTACGGCCTGTGTCCACGTTAAACGCACGCCCTACCATTTTTTTCTTGTTTGGACCTTTGCCTCGATGCGCTAGGAACACCGTATTACCAATCTGGACAATATCCGTATTAGGCAAGTTGGTTTCCGCAGCGATCGCTGCCATCACAGCCTCGTTAGAAAATTTCATCTGAGGCATGTTGTAGATTGTCTGAGCGACAATCTCAGGTCCGGGTAGGATTTTATCGTTACTGTCTACAATAACCATATCACACTTCCCGCGAAAACAACGCAGCCGAGTAGATATTACCCATTCCAGCGGCAAGACTAAGGATAAGTCCATCGGGTACAGGAGCGTCAGAAGACAAGAACACAGGATCATCCTGAGTCCTATTCAAAATCTTAGGCACATAACCAGATTTTAGGTCATTTAGCAGCAAACCAGTCTCCAATAATCCGCTAGCGCCCATGGTATGTCCGATACGTGGTTTGTAAGACGTAGCTACAAACTCGTTAAGAGAACTTAAAAGGGCCGATTTTTCCGCAGCATTATTGACTGGCGTGCCAGTTCCATGCGTTTTGACCAACCTTACATCATTTTTATGGGCTTTGGCTACAAATAATGCGCCTTCGATGGCTTTTATGAAGCCAGAACCGTCATTTCTCTGGCCCAGAGGGTTTGTATTGTCCTCGGCAGAGCTGTATGCGCCTTTAAATTCAGCCAGTGGAGCCGCCATCCCGCTATGTTCTTTCTCGAAAATAGCTATAACTGCACCCTGCCCGATGTAAAATCCTTGGTTATAATCGTCAAACGCAGACGGCTGCATCTTGTCCTCGTCGGCGTATTGTAGGCTAGCCCCTGCCTCCCCGAAGAACTCCAACACCAAGTTGTTTACGCTGTCCTCACCGCTAAACACGATTACACGGTCAAATCCGTAGTTCATCATGAGATTCTGCATGTTCATCAGGACGTGCAAGCTGGAAGCGCAAGCGCTCGCATCGGTCGATACGTGGTCGTGAACCCCAAACATAGTGGCGATCCGCCCTGCATAAATATTGGTTAGTACAATAAATGGTACTTTTACCTTGTAATGCAGTTCAGCTTCGGGATTTTTGTCGTACCGACCATTATTACCCATCCAGCCTTGGTTACCCGCAGCGAAGAGGAACCCAGTCTTACCCTGCACGGGGTTGTCTAGGACGTAGTTGCGTAGCTCTTCGTCGATCAGGCTCTCTAACAAGACGTGTGGCGGGTACTTAAGGCCAGACTTGGCCCTGCGAAACGTATTCGGCAGGATGTGGGCATGTTGAGGGAATGCTATATCGTCTATTAACTTCTTTTCAGTTGTGCACGCGGTTCGGCATTGTGTTAAGTAAATCATGCCAATTCTTTCACTAAGTCTTTAATTGTTTCAAACTCGTCTTCGGGGTCTTGAGTTTTTTTCTCCATGATAAAATCACGCAGCGCGCCGACACTGGATACGGGCCACTGAGAGTCCATCTCCTCTTCGACGCCATAGGCATCACTTAAAACGACGTAGGTAAGCATAACATCGAGGCTATCTAAACCTGTAGTGTCTTCATCTATCGGGGTTTCAAGGGATTCAGCGGGGATAAAGTCTTTTGTGACTACTTTTTGCGCAGCACCCACCGCGTTGAACAGTTCAAGGAAGTCAAAGGCCATTTGTCGCTCCTGTTATAGGGTACCTTCAGTATACATATTTTGGTACAGGAGACAACAATACACTATAAGTTGCTAACAAATGATACCGCAACGACAGTGGATGGGATTCCGGGGTGAAGTGATGTAGGTGCAGTGGAGTCAAGCGATAAAGATAAGTCTGCTGTAGCCCAATACATTTCGATGTACTGACCTGCTGTTAGATCAATAGAAAAGTTCCAAAACACTGGCTGGTTAGAATTACCTTTAATTGTCTGTTCCTGTCCACCATAAGCCACATCGGTTCCGTTTTTGTTAATCCACGTAGTTATCTTAACATCAGAAGAGTTAGTGTGTGCGGTTTGTAATGTCACTTGGAAGTTGTAAACTCCATCAGCCGTCACAGTAATCTGTGTATTATCTGCACCCGCTATACTTACCCCGTTGCCGATATAGGTATTTTCAAACTCCACAGGATAGCCTGTATTAATAACCGCAGCCGTTTGGTCAGTGGTGCTATAAAAGAGACCCCGTGGCATGTACAGAAACTTGCCACCATCGTCGGTGCTGAGCAACGTGTTGAGAGAGTTAACCAAACGATTAAAAAATAGCCGCAGAACGTTGCTGTTCTGGTCCATAAATGGGCGAAGGTACTCTTCAGGAGCCAGTGGTAGAGCAGGCGGCTCTGCTTTCTCAATTTCGTTAGCCATTAGCGCCTTCCATCAGGACGCATATCTACGCGGGGCGATCCTAGCTGCCACTTAACTCCAAGGTCAGTGGACTCCATTTTGAGCGACATCTGCCGTCCCCGCACGCGGGTATTAACCTGCCCTGTAAACTGCTCAATCGGCACGGTAGCTGTGCGTGTTACTGTCCCTAAGTTTGACCCGCCCTCTGATAAGGGGCTGTTGTATCCAGACCCAGAGTTAGCCAAAGGCAAGAGGCTCATTGTAGCGACAGGGCTAGTCGCGGTAGAACCGTCGAAGGTCACATCAGGCATAATCCGCCAGATAAAGGCAAACTTGTCGCCGTCGTCGAGGTCGAACTGTCCAGACGTAATAGTTGCTGTAATCGGCACGGGGGTGCCTGTCTCATTGTCGTCTGTGCCCTGCTCGTGATTGACAAGGTTGTAGCTGTAGGTAGCCGCCAGCGGGTAGTCTCGCAGACCTGAATCGAGCCACGCAGTGCGCCCCATGGTGCCGTAGTACCATGTTTGTTCGAGGTAGTTAAACACCACGTACTTATCCACGTTATTACTACCTGCTGAGCAGTAGAACCACCAGACTTCGTGGAAGGCTTCGTTAGTACCCGCGAATACTTGGTCGTATTGCAGCTCGTTAAAGTCGCCAAACACAAAGCGCCGCACGTCACATTTCAACGGTTGACTGCGACCATCGTACATGTAGAACTTATCTTTCCCCATCCAGAACGCGCCACCACTGGCAAAAGCTACGGCGTTTTGAGACGCAATGGAGATGTTATCCCCGACCAACTGAGCGCCCCATACCGCAGGTGCGCCTTGGTATTGCAGGGAATACAAGGAAGAGTTGGTCCAAACGAGCACCTCTTGGCGAGACTGCTTAGCAGACACAATCCGTGTGCCACGCGAAAGCCGCAAGGAACCCGCTTGGTTCGTTGACGCTGGAGTCCAATTTGTAGGGTCTTCCTGATCGGACCAGCGAATAAGCATCGGGTCTACCGTAGCAGTACCAATATCGTTAGTGCCAAAGCAGAACACAAAACGATTTATGTCCGACACAAGAATAAAGTTTTGCTGGGTAGGTACGTCCGACGCACCAGCCAAAGATGACAGATACACACCTCGTGTACTCACGCCATTGGTTGCATCCCAATAAAAAATGCTCCCGCCACTAGGGCCAAAAATAAGGTCTTCGCCGAAGTTGGATTGGCTCCAGAGACGGATTGATTCAGTAGAAATACCACCTACACCCCAGACACCCGCACCCCATGTGCCACCGCCCCAACCAGAAAGAGGGACTTCATACGGCTCACCAGTACGGATTTGATACGCGCCAACAACTGCGGCACCTCCGTTACCTGTGTCTGATCCATCAGCCAGTACAGGCGTACCAGTCACATTGTCTTTGGCTTCGACCTCGTAGTTATCGTCGTCTATCACCACAGTAATCTGGTATTCTTGGTTCAGAATGTCGGCAGTAATATTGCCTCCGAGGGACACCGCGCCGCTGAAAGTAACAAAGTCATTCATACGAGCACCATGCCCGTTATCAGTGACCGTCAGGGTCGCATCACCACTTACCGCAGCAAAAGTAACATCCCCAGCCGCAGTAGTCGCCCGAATCGGCGTAATGTCGTTGTAACCGCCACCTTGTTCTAGATAGAACTTCAAGTGCGTACCGACACCAATTAAATTAGTGCTGCCGAGCGTTATCCAGTTCCACAAGGAGCGGCATATACCAAGGAAGGTAGTGGCCGATATTTGCGACCACCCACCAATTTTTTCTGGAAACCCCTGCCTAAAGCGAACTTTATCGCACTCGTACCAACCACCTTCGTTGGTATAACGTGTTACTTCGCGGTTGATTCCGGGTTTGAATATAAGTTTCTTTAAAGGCATAGGATCACCTACATAGTTTCACCAAAGACTGGTGGTAGTGTTGTGACCTCAATGGACACACTTTGCTTCAAATTTAGCGCTTGTCCGCAATCTGAGCAAGTATCTGCCTCAAGTTCCGCTTCATCAAGGTCATAACCACAATGCGCACAAACAACTTCTAGTCTGTGGGTCGGTTCGGTTACACCATTATATTCGCGTGCTCGCACTGTCTTTTTCATAGTACCATTCCACTGCGCAATCTTTGTTGAGGAGATTAGGTCATTTATTCCTGCTTGTGACTGGCGCCAAAGTAAAAACTAATCACAGCCGACACCAACCCACCTAAGTAACCCAATACTAAGTTTATTAGCTCCATTGAGTTTTGCTCTGGCGGCATTACAGTTATCATCCCAATGTAGCTACAGAAAAAAAGCACCATCAGGATAGCAATGAATCGCGCTGTGAAGTCTCGACTAAAGTGCTTTCTTGCGTCCTGATTGTCTTTGGTTTCAAGAGCGAATAGATCAACATCTAGCTCTTTCATCTGCGCTTCAAACTCTAGCTCTGCTTCTTTAATCTTCGCTAGTTGTTCAGGTGTCGCGTTCTGGACAGCCTTGACTATATCTCGCTCGTTATTTTCACAGCCCAATGACTTAGCAATAATACCTGCTGCTGCGCCACCTAAAGGCCCAGCCAGTGCTGTACCCAATGTAGGTGCAACCGCGCCGACAACATTCTTAACAATACCTAGCATAGCGTTCCTCATAATGGTTTCTCCAAGGCATCTATTGCGTTCCAAGTTGAATCAATATCGTCTTGTATTTTCTCTAGCCTGTAATCTAGGTTGTTAGTCAGCAGTTCAGCCCTTTCAACCTTAGATCGTAGGTCAAGCAAAGTCTTTTGCTGCTCAAGGATCGTGGTCATGTTGGTGCTGATAGCACTTAGCTGTGATTGCAGATTAGATACGTCATTATCACCTACAGTCTGTTCCAGAGCCTGTATACGCGATGTAGCGCTCAAAACTTCTTGCACCCCTGCTTCCACATCAAGAAAGCGATTAAGCACGTCATAACCCCAATATACGCTTCCTGCGAGAGCAGAGACTAAAGGCAACGCAACAAGTATGTGCGTAGCTTTAATCGTCATTCCATTTACTTTTAACTCAGTATCTTCCATCAGCCTTCGTTGCCGCTGTAGGCTATACCTGTGTCGTAGATTTGTTCAGCAGTGACGAAATTGTTTGTTAGGTAGCTGTCGAAAGAAACGCTCATGCTTCCTGCATCGGTAGCGAACGACATGAATAACAAATCGCTGGTCGCGTCATAAGTGACAGATGTATACGATGCAACAGAGACATTGTTGTTATCAGCCCAAGCATCCGCTGTACCAGTAATCGCTGTCGTGTTTGCTGCTGCAAGAAAACCAGCCGCTTCTTGTGCGTACTTTTCTACGTCAGCCAATGCGCTGTTGTAGTTGTTTACGTCTGCTTCCGATATGGTCATGTCTGTCGAGGCAAGAACGTTCTGCATCTGCATCTGCTCTTGAACAGTGCCATTTTGTACTTCTGCTGCCATCTCAGCTACCACTGTGATCGTGGCGAATTGCGTTGTGGCTTCTACTAGGGAATCAACAGCAACACTCAGATTCTCCATAGAGAGATTGTGCTGATCGGTAAGTAATTGTTGAGCAGTGTAATAGTTTGCGCTCAGGACAGAGTTATAAGCGTCATTGTAGCTTTGCACTAAATCCTGTGAGAGCTGTGCCTGTGTGACAGACCCGTCTACTGCAATACCGCCATTAGCCGCGTAGTAGGTGCTACCCACCATCAACGTCTTGGACAGGTTCACTTGCTCCGCTATCGCGCTCGCTGTAGTCGCTAGGTCTTGATAAGTTTGATCTGCTGTTGCTTCTAAAGCGGTCAGACAGGCTAAGGGAATTAGTAGCTTTCGGAACATCTGGTAACTCCTCTCCAATTAGTAAAAGTTCATCCCAAAATTCAGGATTTAGCTCATATCCTACCACAAATAGCGCTGGGTTAGAACGATATTTGACGAACGCATCCCGGCCAACAAGAAGCTTGCCAGTTGATACGTCGTTGATAGGGCAGGGCGTATTAGCTAATGCCATCGCCTTAAAAATCTCTTGATCCCGACACAA
>Ga0129342_1000344_pt1 | contig 19232 bp, 19 predicted proteins | sample CPBDNA_5_FD_94426 | JGI IMG/M metagenome (GOLD analysis project Ga0129342, IMG submission 94426) | Freshwater to marine salinity gradient microbial communities from Chesapeake Bay, USA - CPBay_Sum_15_0.2_DNA | ecosystem: Environmental > Aquatic > Marine > Coastal | place: USA: Chesapeake Bay...
AAAAATACAAATATCAATATTAAAAATATTTTAAACCAGTATAATAATTATAATTTATTATTATTTTATAATTTAGATTATAATGAAATTAATAATATAAAAAAATTTTTTTCTATTTAATTAATTAGTATAAATGGCAGTTAAAAATCAATATTATGATACTACAACAATTATATTAATTGGCTTACTAGTATTATTATTAGTTTTTTCAATTCCGCTTTTTATGAATAATTCGAAAATTAATAATATAACACGTGATTTAGATATTTTGGAAACTTTTTCAAATTGTAAAGAGCATTTTAAGAAAAAAGAACATTTTACAGCTAAAAAAACGAAACATCATTCACACGACAAAAAAGACCATTTAAAAAAAAAAATTGAAAAATTCAATGATGGTGAACCTAAATTAGAATTATATACTATGAATGGTTGTGGACACTGTATTAATTTTAAAACAACTTGGGGAAAAATAGAAACACATCCAGAATTAGGTAAATTTGCTATCGAAATTGGTCCAAACAATCCGGAATATAATAATTTATGTAAAACACATAATATTAGAGGATTCCCTCATATACAATTAACTAAAAATGGTATGAAAATATCTGAGTATAAGGGTCCAAGAACAGTTATAGATATTTATAATTGGTTTAAAGAAAATATATAATTTGTTTTTTTTATAATTTAATAAATATATACTTATATTAAATGGATAATAAATGTTATAATTTTGAAACTACAAATTATTTAAGTGGTATATTTGATAAATCAATAGATGCGACTTATGTAATATTTTTAGATGGAAACGAAAAAAGAAAGTTAAATATTGAAAATCAACTTAAAAAATATATTCCTACTAAAACAGTGCATATTCTAGTTAATAAAGGATGGAAAAAATGTAATAAAGATAAATATATTACAAATACTGCAAAAGATTTAGTTGATTGTAATATTACATGTTTTAATCATGCAAATAAAAATAATTATAATAATATTTTAGTATTGGAAGATGATTTTGTATTTAATAAAATAGATAATGATGATATTACAATTATTAACAACTTTTTAAAAAAAAATATAAACAATAAAATTTCATTTTATTTAGGTACTATTCCTTTTATATTTTTGCCTTATAATACATGTATTTATAGAGGAATTTTAAATATATATACACATTCGGTAATATATACAAAACAATTAAGAAATAATATATTAAAATATAATTATAAAAAAATAAATTGCTGGGATTTGTTTCAAAATTATTATAATTTTAACAAATATTATTATTATAAACCATTATGCTTTCAAACAATTGAGGAAACAGAAAACTCTAAAAATTGGTTAGTATTTTCTTTTTTAAGAACATTATGGTTTAAACTAGTTTATTTATTAAATGCAGATAATGACCCTAAACTTTTTTTTCAGTTTATTTATATTATATCTTATTTAATTACCTTTTTGTTAATATGTATTTTATTTTATATTTTAAAAAAAATAATAAATTTATCTTATAAAAACTTTTTTAAGTAAATCTAAAATATTTAATGTTTTTTCTTCTAATTCATTTTTAACATTACCAGTACTTACCGTTAATTCTTCACCTTCCTTAACATTAACACATTTATTTTTAACTTCTTTTAATTCATTATTTAAAGATTGAATACAATTGATTAAATAATAAATTAAATAAATTAGTATAATACATATTATTAAAAATGTTAAATCCATTTTAAATTACTCTTCTAATTATTATTTATATTAATTTAATTTTTTATTTGCCTGATTTGCTGATATTGTTACAAAATTATAACAATTTGCAAATATTTTTATTTTATAATTTTTTATTTCTTTTTCTTGAGTTTGCCATTGCGTTATTTTGCGAAGTTTAATATTTATATTAAATTGTTCATCAGTTTCACTAAATGTATTAACTTTTATTTTAAGTTTATTATTAACATTACTTGGATTAAAATGACCCGTTGAATCTTTGCTTTCTGGATTTTTTGCAAATGAATATATATAAATATTACTAATTCTAGGTAAATTAGTATGATGTATTTTAGGTTGTATAACTGTTAAATAATTAGTTTCTAATTCATTAAATATATCAATACTATTTTCAATTCTATATGTTGCATAATTTAATATATCATATTTACTATTTGTATTATATGACGCCGTATAGTTAATATGATTATTAAAATTTGTTATTATATCGTCTCTTCGTATTATCCATATTAATTCTTTAATAGGTTTATTAATAATATCCATTTCAATACTTTGCTCTACAGGGTCATCTGTACTTCCTAAATCTAAATCTTTTTCTATTACCATAATATCATTCATTATATAATCAATAAAACCTTTTTGTCCTAATTCACTTAATTCATATTCTCCCAAAACATAACCTGTTTTTTGTATATAACCTCTTATATTTATATTGTTAATATCTTTAATATCATTTTTTAGAAAACTATTAATGTTTAATGATGTGCCTTCTAATTCATTATATAGTGATGGGCTAATATCTTGGTCTAATTTTTCAGAATATATCGTATAAAGTAATTCTGGATCTTCTAATTTTATTCTAATTTGAATAGGTACTGTTTGAAAAAAAATCATAGGCAAGGCATTACCTAATTCAGTAGAAAACCAAAAAGGTAGATTTATACATAATTTTGTTTTTTTTATAGATGGCTTATCGGTATCTTGTGATGATTCTGGATAATATGCATATTCAAATTTATTATTTCTAATTACGATTTTTTTGTTTCTAAATTCTGTCGGATTATTATTTTCCTCACTATTTCCTAATATATTTTGATAACTTTTATCATCAGTACATGTTAATTCATTCCATATATTTAACCAATCTGCTGTAAATTTTTGTATTGAATTTTGTGAAAATGTAAATTCAACTTCTTTAATTAAATAAATGCCAATATTTTTAATCCATTTAAATCTAGTGGATCTATCAGAATATATTTCAGGTAATTCACAACAAAAATAAACTTTAGATAATAAATCTTCAGATCCATCTTTTAAATTATTTGATATAAAAACTAATTCAGAATTTCCTGATTGCAATGCTGGTGCTGTTTCAAAATCAATTCTTGTTGATGTTTTTCCCATTTTATTACTTTTTTGATAAGTTTCGAAAAGTTTTTCTGTTTCCATTGTTGATAAGTATTGGTCGACCATAGATTCATTAACTAATTGTGCAAGACCAGAAATACTACTCATAAATACTAACTTATATGAATATTTTTAATTAATTTTATATAATATTTAATAAGGTTTAACATTATTATACGATGTACCAGAAGATACATTTGCAATTGGATATAATACAACTCCTGGTTCTTCTAAGGGTTTGAAGGTTTCTTTATTAAAACCAGCATTAAATAATGTTTTAATTTGATTATTATTAATAGCATAATTGAAATAGGTTAAATCTGCCATTTTTAACGGACTTAATTCAGCATCACCAAAAATCTCAGGTGGAGAAGCACTGCTTGATATTAAATTACCAGGATTTACATAAAGAGGTGCTTTATTATGTTTCATCGCAGCGGAACCTAATGAATAATCTGTATCACCGTTATAAGGTGCTTCAACTTCTCTATCTAAAACGTTAATGCCATTTAGATATATTTTACAAGATGTTTTATATTTATTTAAAATATCATTTTCAGGTGTTATTTCTCTCATTACTAATGTAAACATAAACCATTTTTTATTATATTCAGACGATGTCATATTATAAATACCTAATAAACCTTTATTTTTATCATCCCATGTAGAGCCATCGCATTTAATTAATGCATCACCATCAATACGATATGCGTCTGGATTTGTTAATGTATTGTATTCAACAATTATAGAGTCGCCTGCACTATTCATTCTAATTAAAGGATTTTTTACTAATATATATTTTTCGTTATTTGCAAGATTACAATTTTTAGCATTATTTTCATAATTTAATTGTATTTTACTTCCCCTGAAAAATAATATTATGTCATTACCATTGGGATTGGAATTTATTAAATCACTTTTATTAATATTTAACCAAAAATTATAACTATATTCTGCACCACCAGATTGATTTATAGAAGGTGCTAAATCTCTATACATTTTAGAACTATTTTTAAATGTATTATATTCTACTTCTCCATGTACCGAATATTCATATATTCCAGAAAATAATGGTATTTTCTTTTTAATATTTTTAGATGTTTTTATTATTTTAAGTCTTTCATAATTATATATCATATAAGCTACTAACAATAATATTAATACTATAAATATTCCTAAAATTGCTTGAATTAATGTAGATATCATAGTTATTGTAATTACTCTACTATTATAATATGATTTTTTTAAAGTTTATTATAATATAAAAAAAAATTTTACTGTATTTTGTATATTGGACTACGTACACCATATGCACCTAATCCTAATTTAGCCATTATGTTATCAATTGGACCTTCGTTATAATCATTGTGTATATCTCTATCATTTAAGTCATAATTAAACATTGTAAATTTACATAACAATCCTGCAAAACCAGGTGTAGTATCAGTATTGTGCTCACCACCAATAATTAAATCATCATTCTTTTCTAATTCTAAATTATTAATATCATATGTATGTTCTTCCGTAACATCACCATAACCTCTCATTTTTTCACCTTGATTTGCTAAGCCTACTAAATCTCCATCAACATATGTTGCTATACTACCACCTTGATTATTTCCGTAATCATTGACAACTATACCAATATGAACCCATCTTTGTATAGGTACGTATTCAATACATACTCCTTGTTTCATGTATCTTTTAAATGCATCTGAATAAGCCGTTGATTCTCCAAATTCTTCATCTATACTAGATCCGGCAGTACCAATTCCACTATAACTATCAAGATAAGTTTCACCATCACCTGTTTGATTTTGATCTTTATTAAATCTTATAAATAATTTATTTTTTTGTTTATCCATAAAAATTTGTGGAGATCTACCTTTTAATGTATTTTCATTACCAATATATAATACATTTTTGAAATATTTGTGCGCCATATCTTTTATATAAATCCAAAATGTATAAGTTCTTTTTTTACCGTTACCGCTTTTTAATTCATAATCTAAACTTAATTTATTTATTTTATTACATAATAATGGCATTTTTGTTTCACTTATAACAAGTTTAGATTGATTAAAAACAGTTTTTGTTACAAAATGATACATTAATAATGCAACTATACCTGCGAATAATATTAAAACTATTAAACCGATTATTGTTTCTGGTTTACTACCCATGTCTTGTATAGATTTTGTAACACTATTTTTTATACTACTTACTGTATTTGTTACAGATTCACTGCCAGGTAGCGATTGTGTATTTTTAGAATTAGGACTATTGAATAATGAATTTTGACTAGCTTTAGGTGTATTCATTTTATATTATATACTTATCTATTTTAAGAATATAAATTTATATTAATCGAATTAATATGATAACTTCCTATTTGATAATATAAACTATTAAATATAAACCCCTTTTTATTATTTTTTTTTTGTAATGATAAATAACTTAATAATTTTGTAAAATTATTATTAATTTTATTATGTTTGTTTTTAACTTCTATTTTTGATAATATTAATATATTATATCCTATTATATTGATTGCTAAATCAATAATATTTTTATTTATGAATAAATCAAAATAGCAAAAATCAATTATAAAGTTTTTATAAAAAAAATTTTTACTTTTTAAATCACTTTTTCTATTTTTTAAAATATTAATTAAATTTTCATGAAATCCTAATGAAACTATCCAGCATTCAGATGATAATATTTTAATTATATTTTCTATTTCTATATTATTTTCATATAAGTATTCCGCTTCTATTATAGTATCTATTTCATCATTAGTTTCATAATTAATCATATTGATACCAACTTGTATGTTTCCGTCTATTTTATTAATAATTTCATCAAGTTTTTTTTCACTAATTTTTTTATATTTTTTTAGTATTTTTTTAACTTCTATTTTTGTGGGTTTTTTAAACTCTTCTACTTGACATTTTTTTTTTATATTTCCTATTTTTTTCAATATTTCACTATTACATATACATATAATGGAAATATTTTTTATTTTTTTATTATTTAATATATTATATAATGTTGAATTTATTGTTCTATCTATTGTAATCAATATATCATAGTCATCTACAATTATTATTTTTTTTTTATTATTATTTACATTATTAAATATATCCGCAACATTTGTTTTTGTAGTTGTTGTTTTTATGATTAAATCTTCGAAATCATTATTATTGTTAATATTTGATTGTGTAAATCTTATTATTTCTAAATTTAAATCTTCGCATATTTTATTTATTTGAAATGATTTTCCAACTCCACTTTTACCATGTATTATTAAACAACTTTTAAAAGATATCAATTTATTATCTTTATTATCATCTATGAATTTACTAATTATGTTTTCCATATTAATTAATTAATTAACTCTATCATTATATATATTATAAATGATATTATTATTAAAATAGGTAATATTAATTCAATACTTACTATAACATTTTTTTCATAATTATAATGTTTTATTTCACCGTTTTTATCAAATAATAAAGAAGGTTTTATTATAAATAATAATAACAATAGTGTTATATAAATCATTGCTATTATATATTTTCTTGAATACATATTTCTATTATAAATATAATATTATATTAAGAAGAAAAATAATATGAAAGCCACTAAACCTATATTATTGTTAACTATAATTACTATTATATTTATTATTATTTCAAAATATTATGTTGAAAATTTTATTGTTTATAATAATACAATTAAAACTAAATCGCATTATTTGTCTATTGATGATAAATATATATCTAAATATTTTATTGATTCTTTACCAGATAATGATTTAACTGTAATTTATAATCTTACAAAAATATTTAATATTAATGATAATACACAAACTATAATTAATATATCTGAGAATATTAAATGGACCAATTGGGTGTCTCCTAATACATCTAATTTAAAAATTCATAATAAGTTTATAGACTATATTAAAAATATAATAGAATTTTATGATATTAAAATTATACACAGTTATCTTAAAAATGTTAAAATTAATTATAATTCTAATAATAATATATTACTTAACATTGACTTATTATTATATCAAACAAATAACTTAAATGGAAAGCATATTAATATATTAGTTTATTACAATAATGATAAATTTTTTATTATATATATAAATTTAATTGGGATTGTTAATGAATTTAATATTAAAAATAATTTATATCTTAAAGATATAAATATTGAAAATTCTGTTGATAATATATCAAATATTACTAATAAAAATAATAAATTTGATTGTATTAATTGTGATACTTGTAAAACTATTAAAGACGAATATGTTGAAGAATCTATTAAAAATATTTTATTAGAAAATTTAAATACAAAATCATACAACGTAAATGATTTAATTGATATAAAAAAAAATATAAAATATAAAAAGAATGAAGAAATTGTTAAAAATCATTTAATGAACAAATTATTTAAACCAACTATAGTTACTCCTTCTAATTATTAGAAAGGAACAACCATCGTCTTCATACGAAGTTCATTAACACTTGCACCTTTTAGTGTCTGCGAACAATTGATATTTGTCTTTTCACTATTGCTTAGAATTCTTACTCTTAATGGCATTACATATTTTTCTGATCCAGGTAGATGTTTAAACTTTGATTCGGTTGAATTTGTAGAAGCTTTATTACCAAATCCAAAGCGCCCTGCATCACTATCTTGTTGACTATCACCACGAGTAGGACCCTTGCTTACACTTCTTGTAATGCCTCTTGTAACACCCCGTGTGGTACCTCTATAATTGTCTTCTTGATAAACTTCTTTTTCTTTATACATTAGCATAAATGTAATATAAATCAATCCTGTTTTATCAGTAGTTTCTTCTAATCCTAGTTCTTTTTCTTGTTCTGTTGGTTTATATCCAATATCACATGCTTTTTTTGTTTGCCATTGATAATTTGCATTTGGATTTTGGTCAAATTTATAACTAATTCCGTTGTTGGCTGGTAACGACCACATTGTGCCATCTCTTTCAATATTATGAGGCATAATTGAATATTCATTATAATATTCCGGTTCCATATTATCTACTGCAAATCCAAGAGCATAATCATATCTATTTTCTCCCATTACTTTAATATTGTTGATATCTACTACTAATGGACTGTCTTCGCATAAAATTCTATATCCTTTATTATCGCCACTTTCATAAATTTCAATATCATATTGCTTATCATAATTTGTTCTTTCTTTTGAATCTTCAATTAGATAACTGTCTTTTCCTTTTCCAAATTGTACATTAAAACTAACATTATGGTTGTTAGTTTCGTAGTTGATAGGGATTTGGTTAACTGTTTCCTTGAACATTGTTAATTTATTATTTAAATAATAATAATCATTTTTTTATTTTAATACTTTTAAAACAATTTATTTATTTTTACTTTAAAATTTAAAAAAATGATTCTTTGTTTATATATTTAATTATAAACAATGACTCAGAATTTTAAATCTGTTTTCGAAGTTCACACCGAAATCAATAATGCAAAAAAATTTTACGAATATAAAAAACAAGAATATACCAATCTTCTTGAGCTGAATAATCAGTATCACGTAGAAGAAATGAACCTTCAAAATAAGATGAATGATTATTCTACACATATCCGCTCTATTGAAAGTCTGTTGAATTATGAAAATCCAAATGATACTGAAGCTATGTCTATCCGTAATAGTTATATTATTGAATATAATAAGTTAGAAGAAGAGCTAAATGATATGAAAGATAATATTAGGTCGCTAGAAAATGAAATTCACAAATATACAACTGAAATTAGAGGATTTGAAATCTATATTGATAATCTTTATAAAATGATTCCACGCATTAATAGATGGGGTAATGTTGAAAATATGTCTGAATACGAAAAAGACATAGAATCATATGCTAATAATTATATGTTTAATACGCAACTATCTATTATTAATTTTCCACCGCCCAAGCTTGAAAGAAACTAAATAAAAATTATTTGTTATATATGTGTATATATTTTTTTATTATAAAATATTTAAAACTTTTTTATATTACTTAATATGATGATAATATGTTAAATTATGATTATATTCAACATATAAAAAAATTAGATTATAATTGTATTAGAGGATTTCAATATGAAAAATATGTTTTAAATAAATTACATGATTTTTATGATATTAAAGAAATTTATTTATGGAAAAATGTTCCAGATAGTTTATTAATTGATAGTGGTATTATTTTAAGTAATGATTTAGTTAATATTAAAGAAAAATATAAAACATCAAAATATTTAAGAAACTATAATGTATTACTAGATACGGGTATTGATATTATATGTAAACTGCAAAATGATAATATAATTTTAGTACAATGTAAAGCATATAATTCAATTATATCACAAAAACATCTTTCAGGTTTTTTTAGGTCTCTGTTAGACTGTTATATAATTAATCAAAAAAAAAATAATACATATACTATTACTGGTCTTATTGTTCATACAAGTGATATTTCTCCATTAATCAAAGAAAGTTATTGTTATAAATCTAATTTAATTAATGATTTATTTATACCATTTATGTGTAAAAATACAAAAAATAAAATAATTAAATATAAAAAAATTAGTTTAATATTTATGATAAATTTTAATGTTATAATTGTTTATTGTTTATATATATTACATACATATATAAATAAATTATAATATTTACATGAAAAAAACAGAGTGCTGTGAGATTATTTTTTATTATAGATTGCTGTAAGCACTCTAATAAAATAATTTAAATTAATAATCATTTTTTTTTATTCAGTATTATATTTTTTTATATTTTTAACATTATTTTTGATTTTTTCTATTTTAATTAAAATTTTATCAATTTCTATTTCTATATCCTTTTCTTTTTTTTTAGGACATATTACATTATTGTTTGTATAAAATTCATCGGGATTTTCGCTTTTACTTATATTTTTATTAATTTCCTCGATTATTTTTTTATTTTTAAGTCTTTCAGGTATATAACCGTCTGGAGGATTCCATTTTTTAATTTTAATTCTACTTGGTATATAACCGTCTGGAGGATTCCATTTTTTGTTAACAGAAAGGTTTAACAAAATTAATGAGTTATGAAGAGTTTTTATATTTTTTGGATAACATGCATTAATGTTTGGAACAAAACAGTAAATATTTGTTAGTTGAATTAAAAACAAAATGAAAATTTTAAAATTCATTTTATTTATATATTGTTATGTTTTTAAATCTTTTTATAATCTTTATTAAGTAAAAATATAAAATGTTTATTTTTTTTTATTTTTTTAACTATATCTTTATTACATTGTGCTTTTTCTAAATTATTTATACTTTGTTTATAACTAATATTAATATTATATAAATAATTTCCCATATTAAATCCTAAACAATCGCCAATATTATTCATATAATTATATTTAGTACTAAATATTAAATTTTTTTTCATTAATAAAAAGTCTTTATTGCTAATTTTAATTTTATTAAAAATATTATAAAATAATTTGAAAAATTTATTTAAATCTTCTTTTTCACACCCTGTCTTTATTATTAATAAAGTTTTAGAACTATCTTTATTAAATTCAAAATTATAGTTTATACTATATATTATTTTTTTTTCATTACGCAATTTAGCATAAAAAGGACCCCTATTAAAATTAAATAAATAATTTAATGCTATTTTTAATTCCCAATATTCTTTTGAATAAAATAAAATATCTAATGGGATTACTATGTTAATTTTAACAGACTTTATTGGTTTATAAATTTTAAATATTGTATTTTTTGTTAAATAATGTATTTTTAATTTAGCAGGATACTTGTTTTTATTAGTTGTAAATTTTTTACTAAAATATTTTATAATTAATTTTTTATTATAATTTATATTTTTTTTATTACAAGCAATTCCTATTATCATGTCTGAAGACATTATGTTTTTATAAAAATCATTTATCATTTGTAAATTACATTTACTAACATCTTTAACACCCTCACTAAAATCAACTTTATTTCTTTTATATACATACTTGTTTATACCATTATATAACTCAAGGTCTTCATTTAATTTTAATTCATTAATTACATTTTGCTTTGACATATCTAAATTTTTTTGAGTTATACATAATTTATATAATGTTCTACTTAATAAATTTAAAAAGAAATTAACATCTTTATGATAACAATCAATCCATATAGTCATATTATTCTGTGATGTAAATGCATTAGATTTAAAATTTTTTTTATATAACAGATTTTTTATTTTTTTAACTGTGCATTGTTTATAATTAAAGTAAAATGCCATTAAATGCTCTAATAAATGAGTAAAATTGTTAATTCCTTTAAATTCATTATTAAATCCAAAAAGAAATTTATATTGTATTGATACAATATCTTTATTATTTATTGGTACAATAACATATTTTAAATTATTGTTTAAAATATCTTTTTCCATCTAATTATTCTTAGATAAAAAAAGTACATATCTTAAATTTAATTTTAAAAATAATAATAATTTTAAATTTATAAAAAAAATTAAAATATGTACTTTTTTTAATCATCATAAATATGTCCATAATCATCATTATCTAAATCATCATGATGTTGGTCATCATTATTCCCATTCATAACAAATTCGCTCTCACCATTATATTCAGCTAATTCACCATTATAATTTGTATCATCATCATTAATATTAACATCATTTTCAGTAATTGCTTTTTCAATTTTAATTCCAATTTTTGATAATTCATTAAATACCTTTCTTTGATCTTCGTTTAATTTATCATATAATTCTAAACGTTTATTTTTAAATTCCTCTCTCATTTTGCTAATAAATTCAATATTTTCTTCATATGTAGGCATAATTGAAGCTTCAATTACTTTTATTATTTTATCATGTATTAATTTTGCAATTTTTGCATATTTCTGCTTATCATAAGAACCATCCCCATATATTATATCCATTTTTTCACCAATTAGTACATCCGCATTATAAGGTAAACTAATTATTTTGACAATTACATAACATTTTGCTCTTAATATATCTGTTAAACTATTTGTATCATATAAATCGTCTAATTCATTAAATTTTTTAAATAAATAATTATAATTACTTATTACGTTTAATAATATATCATCAGGTTCTGCATTTTCTTCATAACACATTTGTGATAATATTTTGATAACATTATTTGCTATTATTTTAAAATTAATTTTATTTATATTATCAACAAGTAGTTTATGTAAATTAGATTTGTTATTACCAATAGTATTACAATAATATTTAATATAGTTTTTTACTATTTTAATATATTCACCACTTCCATTTTGTTTTATATTATTATAGTTTTCTTTTGTAAATAAATTGCCATCCTCTTGTTTTTTAAACCAGTTTACATAATTAATTAAATCAGCTTTAACAGATATATTATGATTTAAGTTAACAAAATCATCTACTTCTTCTTCTGATTCTAAATGTTCTTCCCCGATTGGTAAATAATATTGTTGTTTTTTTATATTTTGTTTTGATTTGGAAAAATAAGTTTTTGCAGCAATTAAATCCTTACGTTTATCTTTTAAGTCATTATAACTTGCAAAGTCCTTATTAATTTGTTGTAAGCAACATCCTAATAAATATTTGTGAATTCTATTATAATTTATACCAGGCATATATATTAATGCTTTTACATAGTTATCAAGCATTTTGTTTTTTAATTCTAATGTTTTTGTTGTTTTAAATTTGTTTAAATTATCTACCAAATCAACTTGATATTTTTTTCCTTTATTTCTATTAATAGTTTGTTGTTTTGCTTCTTCAGACTCTTTTATTAATTTATTTAAATAATCAGAATATTTATTATCTATTATATCAGTAATTGTTTTAATTATTTTCAAATCTATATTATATATTTCATAATCTTCATTATCTTGAAATATACTATTAATTATATCACATAAATATATAGTTACGCCAACTTTTTTTGTTTTATTTATAGGAAAACCGTAATCATCCCATAAATGTATATAATTATAATTATAGTTATGTATATGAACATTATTAATAATATCATTTTGTATTTCTAAAATCCATATTGCTATCGCATTTAAAAATACATTTTTTATTGTTTCTAAGTAGTCTTTATTAACATCTATAAGTATATTAATAAGTTTGTCATTCAATACAAAATCCTGAGGCAATATAGTTTTTATTGAATCAGAATTTTTAATTATTTTTTTATAATTTATTTTACTTAAATCTTGTATTATTTTATCACTTATTTCGTTATCAATTTCTTCCATTTTTTTTTTAATTTCATAATATTTTGTTGAAACATGACTAAATTCTTTATATAATTTATTACATAAAACTTCGTAATTAATATTTAATTTTGATTTATCTACAATATCACTTAAAATGGGTAACAATATTTTCATTTGTTCTTTAAATCCTTCTGCGTTTATATATTGTTCAATTTCAATATATTTATCAAATAAATTTACATTGTATTCATAAAAATTATAATCTAAATCTTTAATATCATCAATATCGTCTTTATTATCATGATCATAAAACTCTTCATTTGTATTATTAAGATAAATATAATCTTTATTATTGTTTGATGTTTTAATTTCTGCTAATTCATTTGATATATTAATAAATTTTAAAATATTACCGTAATCTGCAGGATTTTCGATATTAATTTTTTCAAATTTTGTTTTTTCTTTGTTAAATAACTCTTCTATTTCATCTAAATTATTTTCACTATAGTTTTTAATATTATTTATAGCATTATCAATTCTTTGTGTTTCTATTATATTTTTTAAATTAGTTATTATTGTATCCAAATCAACATCTTTATTATATAAAGCACTTACTATATCGTATATATTATTATAAAGTAAATCTGTTTGCTCTAAACTTGATTTAGCATCTTCTAATTTTGATATAATAGCATAATGCTCATTATTAATATCTTCATTAAATTTTAATAATTTAAATATATTTGAATTTTTGTTATAAAAGTTTGTTTTATTATTAACATAATTTAACTCTTTATTTCTAACCGTTTTAAACTGATAATTGTCTATTTTAGTTTCCGTTATTTTTTTTATATATTCATTAATAATTTGATAATCTGATTTACTAACATTGTCGTAATTATAATCATATTTATGTAATAATGATAATATTAAGTCATAATCAACAGATTCGTAATCTTTAAGTTTATTTAAATCTAAATCATCTAGTATTTCTTGTATAGTTGGTTTGGCATTATTTAAATCAGTAGCTATATTATCAGTTGTTTCAACGGTTTTAATTATTTTTTCTTCATTAAAATGTGCTAAAATTTTATCACTTAATTTCTCATTTATTATAGATTTCGGTTTAATATAATTAATTTTTTTAACAGGTACATTTGTGTCATTATGCGGATGTAATATATATTTTTGCTTTTCGTTATTTATTAGTATTTGTGTTTTATAATATGGTTTAAATCTAACATATGTTGAATTATCTGAATATTCTATTGTAAAAAATAACTTATTTTTTTCTTTTTGTGCTAATTCAATATCATTTATTCTATTTATTTTTTTAAAAGCATTTATAAATTCTAAAATAGGAGTATCATCATTATCATCATTATATCTAGGGTCGCTATATTGTATTTTTGTTGCATCAGATAATAATAAATAATTAGCAGTATTAGTTTCTTTTTTAGTTGTTATATCATAAAATAATTCCAAATAATTATTTGACTTATTTGAATTTTTAAATAATTCGTATAATTCATTATAAATTTCTCTACGTGTTAGTGCTATAAAATTTGGATTATTTTCTATTAGTTCATCAAAACTTAATAATTCATAATATTCTATTTCAGGTAATTCTTCATCTAAATAAATGATTTCTTTATCTAATTCAGATATTTCATTATCTTTGATTTCTTCCATATCTTAATTAATTAAATGAAAAAAAATAAGTATAATTATTTGTCTTGTTTATTTTTTCTCGGTAAATAAATTCCACTCCGTTTTAATTTCTTGTAGTTTATCAATTATTAATAAACAATTTGATTGTAAGAAATCCTTGAATTTCATTTCATCAGTTTGGTTTTCTAATGTTACTTGAATTTCTAATATTTTTTTTAAAGGATGTGGACAAATATATCCACAATATTTACATTTAATATTTTCTAAATATGTATCACCATTTCTAACATATTTATCATGAATAAATGACTGTATTAGAAATCCGATAGTATCATCCTCATCTTCTATAATATATTTAAAAGTATTTTCTAATTTTTTCTCAATTTTAAAATTTTCATTAGATTTTATATTAGTTATTAAATTATTTAATTTTGTTATTAAAATTTCAAATGATTTATTTAATAGATATTTAGGTGTAATATATTTATTAATAGGCTCTATTTCAAATTGAAAAGCATTTGGGTCACCATATTTATTTGTAAAATATTGACGTTCCTTATCTAAAATTGACATATCTTTTGTTATTTTACTATTATCAATTATATAAGAAAATGTTGATAATGAAACTGGGGAAAATGAAGCATTATATTTACCTGTTTTTTTAACAACCGAACCTTTAAAATGTAAATATTCATTTTCGCGTAATCTTGTTATAAGAATATTGGAATTTGTTACCATATTCGGATAAAATATCTCTTTTAGTTCTCGTTTATCTAATTCTTTATTGTTTCTTTTCATAGTTATGTCCTCTGTTGTTACATTTTTAATTGTATTTGTAGTGTTACTAACATTTAACTCTAATGTAATTGAATTATCTACATAATTATCAATTTCATCCTCTTTTAAACATATTGGTATTTGACCAATACGGTGTATCAATAACTCGTTATGTAAAGGACCATTGCTTGATATAATTTCAACTGTAGGTTCATTTTCACCAATCATCCCTGGTATTTCAATGTCTGATAATATAATTCTTCTGATTGCATTTACAATTGATAAATCAATATCATATATTTCAAACGAGTATCTATTTGTAGGATTTTTTGGGTCAAATATATAATTTTTAAACATTATTATCTAACTTTATTTAATATTAATTTAATAAAATATCATTTTTTTATATATTATAAAAAATGATATTTTAAGTTATTTTAATTTATTAATGAAGAATACTAAAGTAATTATTTCTAAATTTTCTGATAATATAGATATTAATAAAAATTATAAAGCTAAAGAACTTACAGATTTATTATCATCAATTTATGATAAAAATATTGCAACTATCAGACTAACACACGAAAAACCTTTATTAACTAAAAAAAAATGATATAAAAATTTTACAATATGATTTATTAAAATGTTCTCTTTCTTATTGTCGTACTTTTTTGAAAATAGAGATAATCTAGAATATAAAGACAATACAAATTATACTGACTATTTTATTTATTCTAAAACAGACAATAATGCAGACGCTTTAGAAACAACTAATAATATATTTTTAGATTTATTTACAAATATTATTAGAGATTATGATTATAATGAGTTAGATAAACTATTACAAAAATGTATAACTAAAGACCCTTATAGAACTATTGCAATTATATTTAATGCAAGAGATAGAAAAGATGGCAAAAAAGAAAAAAAAATTAGCAATGATGCATATCTATGGTTAAAATTTAATAATTTCGAAAAAACTTATCAACATAACATTAATAAATATATTGAAAAATATGGGTCATGGAAAGACGTGTTATATTTTGTAGAATCTATTAACAAAAAAAGAATTTATGATGACCGATTTGAATGTGATTTATTTGCAAATCAATTAATTAAAGATAAAGAAAATTTTAACAATGGTGAATCAGTATCTTTATGTGCTAAATGGTGTCCTGGTGAAAAAACACATTATCAAAAAAGATATAATCTAACAACAAAAATTATTAATGTACTATTAGAAAAAAATAATATTACTACAATTAAATCTAATGAATATTTTAGAAAAGAATATTTAACTCCTCTTAGAAATAAAATTGATATTGTTGAAAAAAAAATGTGTTATAATGAATGGCGAGACATTGATTACGAAAAAGTTCCAAGTATTGCCAGCAAAAAATATAAAAATGCCTTTATGAAACGTGATAATGAAAGATATTTAGAATATCTAAGAAATGTTTCAAAAGGTATACAAAAAATTAATGTTACTGGTATATTACCACACGAACTTGTTAATTATTATTTACAAGATGAAACTAGAGAATTAGATTTAACAATTGAAAATCAATGGAAAACTATTTTAGATGATATGAAAAAAACAGGACTATTTAATAAATTAATTGCTGTTGTTGATGTTTCTGGCTCTATGTTTGGTGCTTCAAATGGAAGTATTCCTGCACAAGTCGCTATTGCACTTGGTTTACTTATTTCAAATTGTTGCCAAGGTATGTATAAAAATAAAGTAATAACATTTCATTCCTCTCCAAGTTTTCATGAAATTAAAGGTAATACACTAAAAGATCAAGTTGAATGTATTAGAAACGCAGAATGGGGATATAATACAAATTTTGAATTAATTGCAGATTTAATTATTAAATATGGTAAAGAACATAATTTAACTGATTTTGATATGCCTGAAAAATTAGTAGTATTATCTGATATGCAATTTGATGAAGCGGTTCGATGTGATTATGAAAGTGACAAAAATGATTTAGAACTATTATATTATACTTTTAGCAAAAAATTTAGAAAAAATAATTATAAAGTCCCTAAAATGATTTATTGGAATTTAAATGCTGACAATAGTAAATCATTTCCAGTTAATGATAAAGTTAAAAATACAGCAATTATTTCTGGATTTTCTGAACAATTACTTAAAATTTTCATGACTTATGATGAATTTTCACCTGAAATTATTTTAGATGGTATTTTAGAAAAATATATTAAAGAAGTTTATGTTCATCCTGATGAATTATAAATGTAGTTTACTATTCTTCAAATTCTTCATTATCTAAATTGTTATTTATATTTTCCATCTTTTTTTTGTTTAATTTTAGGTTTATTTTTGTATCGATATCTTTTATTTCTAATTCGTTTAAAAAATTGTCTAAGCCCATATCTACCTCTCTATATCCAATTTCCTTTTTTTTATTTTCTATATGTTTTTCATATTTATCTAAATATATCTTTTTTTTACCTAGTTCAATTTCGCATTCATTTTGTTTAGTTTTAAGATAATCTTTTATATATCGCTCGCAATCTTTAGCATTCCAATTTTTATCTATTATTGTTAATGCATCCAAATAGTCTTTTAATGCGCTTTTATATTTTGTAGATATTATATCATTTAATTTTGTATAAATATCACCATCTAAATTTAATTTTATTACATATATTTCTTCATTTATTTTACTTAATTTTGATTTCGCTGTTATTGATTTTTCTATACCTCTTGTAACATTTTCAATAAGTTCTTCAAATTTTAAACTTTTAATCCACGCGCTTAATAATGTTATTATAGATGTTATTACAAAAGGTAATAGTAATAATATATTTTTAGCAGTTTCGCCAATTACTTCAGATGAATTTACAACATCAAACTGTTTATATATAATTTCTATAAATGTTAAAAATACAGTATTTGATAAAACAATAAAATTAAATGTTCTAAAAGTATTTTTAGTAGTTAATAACTTAAATTCTAAAAATAATTGTGAATCTTCTAGATAATTTATTTTGTTAGAAATATTATTTGTAAATAAATTAACTTTTGTATCATTATTTATATTCATTAATTCATTTCTTTCCATGTCTAATTCCATTTTTAATGACATTGGTGAATTTTTTAAATTAGGCACTGACCTATAACGTACATTATTAAAATTAAAATCACTACTATTACGTTCTGATTTTTCACTATTATTGTCTGTTTGTGGCATTTCTTGCCTATAATTATCTTCACTTATAGTACTCCGATTAGACATTGTTATATAAAAAAAATGATATTTATTATTAATATAGAAATAAAATGAATACTGAATTATTTATACCTATTAAATTTGTTTCTAG
>Ga0129342_1000347_pt1 | contig 19141 bp, 18 predicted proteins | sample CPBDNA_5_FD_94426 | JGI IMG/M metagenome (GOLD analysis project Ga0129342, IMG submission 94426) | Freshwater to marine salinity gradient microbial communities from Chesapeake Bay, USA - CPBay_Sum_15_0.2_DNA | ecosystem: Environmental > Aquatic > Marine > Coastal | place: USA: Chesapeake Bay...
TCCATACTTTCTATATAAAAATGATAATTGATTTGCTATGACCTTTTCTTCAACTCCAATTTTTACCATTGGCAATACTTCAGCAAACGCCTTATCTGTAATTTCAACAGCCGTTCTAATTGCTTCTAACTCTTTTTCATCCTTTGACATAGCCATTTTTTCTATAATTCCTGTAATATTTTTAAGGTTTATGTCAGATAAAGCTTTTGACAATTGCTGGTAGCCCTGGTGACTTACATTATTTCCATCAAAACCTATACTTTGACCGCTATTTAATAGATTTTGTTTTTTAATAACCTCATAGTGAGGAATACTGTCTATGATAACTTTTGCTCCCTTGACTTCTTTTTCTGATTGCACAACGTATCTTCCATCCGTAATAAAATGTACTTGATCTGCTGTAATTAATAATGTTGCACTTGATCCAGTAAAACCACATAAATACCTAATGTGCGTTAAATTAGTTACAATCATTCCATCAAGATTTTCTTTTGCAAGCTTATCAATTAATATATGTTGTCTTCTTTGAAAATATTCAATGCTCATTTTAACCCCTACAAATTGTCTAGTATGTTTTGTGCTTTATTTTGCTCATTCTTATTTTTTGAATGACTAATTATCAAACGAAGGTTTTTCTTTGCCTGCGTTTTTTTCCCCTGTGAAATCATAAGCTTAATTAGTGAAAGTGTGACTAATTCAGTTTTTTTGGAAACTCTTTTTTGGGTACTCACTACAGGCTTATGCTTTATTGATAAATCTGGATCAAGCCTTTTTAATTCTTTATAAATAATATTTTTCTTTTTTGAATTTGTCTTATCATAAATTTCATAAAGCATCAAGTACGCAGATAAAAAATCTTTATCATGTTTTATAACTTCGTTAAGTAAATTTTTAGATTCTGTGAATTGTGAAATATCAAAAGCTTTCTTTGCTTTAATAAATGTATTGGTAATGTTTGATATCATCGTCTATGCTCTTTGACCCAACTTTCAATATAGTCAAGTGACACTTTTACTGGAGTACCAGGACCAAAAAGCTTCCCAACTCCTAAACTAGATAACTCTTCAGCATCTTCCTCTGGTATAATTCCACCACCTGTTACTAATACGTTATTCAAATTATTTTCTTTTATAAGCTCCATCACTTTTGAAAAAATTGTCATATGTGCACCCGAAAGTATTGAAAGAGCAATTACATCAACACCTTCTTGAATTGCAACTTTTACGATGCTTTCTGGTGTTTGTCTAAGTCCTAGATAAATGACATCCATACCTGCATCTCTGTAAGCAGCCGCAAGAACTTTAATTCCGCGATCATGACCATCTAGTCCTGGTTTTGCCATTAATATTCTAATTGGTGGATTTATTTTCATACCTTATAATTTAATCAATCCAAACGTTTGATTCCCCTAATAAATCTTTTAATAAAATTAAAAATTGGCTGTTATTTGATACTTTAATCTTCTTTGAAATAATTTTTCTTTCTTGGCCTTGTTCTACTGGAATATGCACTATAAAAGGATGATCACCCTTGTTTTGATTTGCTAACTCAATAATATCATTCATTAAATCTTTCGATGAATTTTTTGGCAATCTGATATTTACCTCATTTAATTTTAAAACCTTCTTTGCATGATTGATAGGAATGACTTCATCGACGATTAATTTTAGATCAGCAAAGTCGTTTTGTGTCGAAGTGTGGCCTACTAAAAATACTATATTATTATCTTTGATAATTTCTTTATACTTACCAAAAGCATCATGAAATATAATTGCCTCGGCTTGCCCTCCTAGACAATCTAAATTAAAAAAAGCCATCTGCTGATTCTTTTTGTCAAAGTGAAGTTTAAAGTTTGTTATAGCACCACCAATTTTTACTACAGAATTCTCTTTTAATATTTTTTCTTCAGAGAAATCGTAATTGCTTAATTCTTCAATGGTATCTGCATATTTAATCAATGGGTTTCCTGAGACATAAATTCCAAGCACTTCTTTTTCTTTTGATAGCTTCTCCTGATTCTCCCAATCTTCAATGATTGGTAAATCGGGCACTTTAATTAATTCTTCTTGATCACCAAATAAATTAATTTGGTTTTTATTAGATTGTTTATCTACTTGGTTACCATAGTTTATTGCTAAATCTACTGCTTCAAATAATTGTGCACGATTTTTGTTCAATGAATCAAATGCACCAGCAAGAATTAAGCTTTCTAATACTTTTTTATTTACAAGCCTTTGATCTACCTTAGAAATAAAATCAAAAATAGATTTAAACTCCCCATGCTTACTTCTCACTTCGATACACTGCTCTAGAGCTTTTACTCCAACATTTTTTACCGCATTTAATCCGAATGAGATTTCTTTATCATTTAATGGTTCAAAATTAATTCCAGATTTATTTATATCGGGCACATGAACCTTAATATTTAATTTTCGACACTCATTGATTAAGACAACGACTTTATTTGTATTATTCATCTCACTTGTTAAATTTGCTGACATAAATTCTGCAGTATAGTGTGTTTTCAGCCATCCTGTTTGATAGGCTATGTATGAATATGCTACAGAATGGCTTTTGTTAAAACCGTATTGAGCAAATTTATCTATTAATTCAAAAATCTGTTTTGCTTTTGCTTTTGATAAACCATTTTTTACAGCACCTTTTACAAACTTATCGGCCATTTTATCCATTAATGAACGAATCTTTTTACCAATTGCACGCCTCATTTCATCCGCTTCAGATAACGTAAATCCTGCGATGATGTTTGCAATCTGCATTACCTGCTCTTGATAAACTATAATTCCATAAGTTTCTTTTAATGCTTCCTCTAATAATGGATGAACATATTCAACCTTTTCTTTTCCATGTGCGCGTTTAATATATCGATCAATGTTTTGCATCGGACCGGGTCTATACAATGCATTCATCGCAATTAAACCATCTATATTTTTTGGTTGTAATTTCTTAAGAAATTCTCTCATGCCAGCAGATTCAAATTGAAAAATTCCTACTGTGAGACCTTTTGCGAATAGCTTATAGACTTTCGAATCTTCCATATCAATTTTGTCTATATCTATATCTTCGTTAAATCTTTTTTTAATTAAGCCTATTGTTTTATCAATAACCGTTAAATTTCTTAGGCCAAGAAAATCCATTTTTAACAACCCAATTGATTCAAGCTCTTTCATATCATACTGAGTAGTCACATCACCCTGCGAAGATCTATAAAGGGGAACAAAGTCCGTTAAATCCCCAGGTGCAACCACAACGCCAGCAGCATGAATAGAGGCATGTCTTGTCATACCTTCTAAAACTTTAGCATTATCTATCAAGTCTTTATAGCTGGTTTGTGATACAGTTCTTAAATCGGAATTTTGTTTTAATGCTTGATCTAGAGTTACTTTTGGACCTTCAGGTATCATCTTAGCTATCTTATCAACTTCTGAATATGAATAACTCATAACTCTTCCTACATCTCTTATTACCGCGCGAGCATTCATTTTCCCGAAAGTAATAATTTGAGTTACCGAGTCTTCACCATAAATACTTTTTAAATAATCTATAACCTGTCCTCTTCTTTCAACGCAAAAATCTATGTCAATATCTGGCATGCTTATTCTATCTGGGTTTAAAAATCTTTCAAAAATCAAATTATGTTTTAAAGGATCAATATTGGTGATACCAAGAGCATAAGATACTATACTTCCTGGAGCAGACCCTCTACCAGGTCCGACAGGTATTTTGTTCTTTTTTGCATACTCCACAAAATCTGCTGTAATTAAGAAGTAACTTGCAAATCCCATTTTTTTTATGACTGATAACTCATAATCGAGCCGCTTTTTTATCTCGCCATTAATATTTTCATATTTATCTTTCAAGCCCGTAGAGCAAAGTGAGTGTAGATATTCATCAATATCTTTCGATTTATTATCTCCTGGAATAGAATACCATGGAAGGTGATAATCTTCCATAGGAATTTGGAGATCTATTGAATCAGCTAAAGCTCTTGTATTCTCTAAGGCTTCTGGAAATTGTTTAAATAATGAGAACATTTCATCTTCAGATTTAAAATAAAATTCATGTCCAGGATACTTTAATCTATTTTTATCAGATAAGTGCTTTCCTGTACCAATACATATATGCACATCATGTGCTTTATAATGTTCTTTTTTTGCATAGTGCGCATCGTTCGTTGCAACAGTTGGCAAATTCATTTCCTTTGCAAGCATTGTAGCTAGTTGAATGTTTTGCAACTCTTCTGGAATGCCATGATTTTGAAGTTCTATGTAATATCTACCGGGGAAAATACTGGAATATTCTTCGGCAACCTGTTTTCCTGCTTCAAGGCCATTATATATTAATGTTTCTGGTAAAATTCCTTTTAAACATGCCGAAAGACATATAATACCTTCGTTATATTTCTTTAAAATCTCTGTATCGACTCTTGGCTTATAATAAAATCCTTCTAAATAACCGATTGTTATAATCTTCATTAAATTTTTATAACCCTCATAGTTTTGTGCAATTAGAACTAGGTGGTTATAATGTCCCATACCGCTAGATCTATCTTTTTGAAAACGACTTCCTTTGGCAACGTATACTTCACAACCAATAATTGGCTTAATATTTTTATCTTTCGCTTTTTTATAGAATGAAACTGCGCCAAATAAATTTCCATGCTCCGTTAAAGCAACAGAGTCCATTCCAAGATCTGTGATGGTTTCAAGAACAGAAGGAATGTTTTGAGCACCATCAAGCAAGCTATTGTCAGAGTGATTATGTAAATGAATAAATTCGCTTTTCATACACCCTTAATATATCTTAATTACTCTATTTTTTCCTTCTAAATCTTTGTAAAAAAGTGATTTATTAGCATTCAAATTTTTATTAATTGAAATAATATCATCAGTAACAGCTGAAAAGGGAATTTCTAATAACATGATACCATTTTTTTTAACAAGTTTATTAAAATTTGATATTAAGTACTGATAAAATGATGTACCGTTCTTGAAATCAGTAAGGGCACTTAATGGATCATATTCTCGTACTGATTGCTCTAGACTGTCTATCTCATATTTTGCTAAATAGGGGGGATTACACAATAATAAATCAGCTTTTGATTGATTATACTTAAAAATATCTTGATTGAAAAATTGTACATTTTTTAAACCTAGTGATTTCCTATTTTTTTCAGCTATTTTGATAGCAAGTTCGGATTTATCTAAACCTATGTATTCATGGTTTGGAAATTTCTTTGCAATGCTCAATAAAATACATCCACTGCCTGTACAAAAATCAATAATTTTCAAATTATCATTACTTTCAGACAAAAATTCAACTGCACAATCTACTAGCAGTTCGGTTTCAGGTCGGGGTATGAAAACTCCGGGTGGAGTTAAAAACTTATCATTATAAAAATAAGTTTCACCGGTAATATATTGAACTGGTTTATTTTGGCAAAGCTGGTCAAACATATTATCTAGATTTATAATATCTTTTGCGGATAATGGTATATCTTTAATATGTAAATCAGCTTTTGATATTTTGAAATAATATTGAACAAGAATATTACTCTTTGCTTGAATCTCTTGAACTTTTGTGCCCTCTAATTTTAAAATTTGCGATTTTAAGTAGTCTTTTAAAAGGGGCATATAATCGCTTTATTCTATTTTTGCGCTATCTTCAGCTAATTTTAACTGCTCAATTAAATGATCTAACTCACCTTCGAGTGTAACTTGCAGCTTGTGTGTTGTATAGTTAATACGATGATCTGTAATTCTTCCCTGTGGGAAATTATAAGTTCTAATTTTAGCAGAACGATCACCAGTAGAAACAAGACTTTTTCTCATTTCATCTCTATCTTTGTTTAATTTTTCTTGCTCTAAAGCAAAAAGCCTAGATCTCAAAACTTTCATAGCTGAAGCTTTATTTTTATGTTGAGAACTTTCATCCTGACAAGTAACAACTAATCCTGTTGGTATATGAGTTAATCTAATTGCAGATTCTGTTTTATTAACATGCTGTCCACCAGCTCCGCTGGCTCTATATGTATCAATCTTAATATCAGAATCATTCACATCTATTTCAGCAGTTTCTGCTTCTGGCAAAACAGCTACAGTTGCTGCCGAGGTATGAACCCTTCCACCTGATTCAGTTTTTGGAATTCGTTGAACCCTGTGAACGCCACCTTCATATTTATATACACCATATGCTTTTGGACCTTCAATACTAAAAGTTGCCGATTTTAATCCACCAACTCCAGTTTCATGCATATCCATAATTTTTACTTTCAAATTATTGTTCTCAGCATATCTAGAGTACATTCTCATTAAATCTGAAGCGAACAACCCTGCTTCATCGCCTCCAGTGCCTGCTCTAATTTCAATAATTGCATTTTTATTGTCATTAGGGTCATCTGAAATTAAAATTTTCTTTAATTGTTTTTCTATAGATACAAGATAATTATTTACTTCAATAGATTCTTCATTTGCTAATTCTCCATACTCTTTATCATTCTTCATTTCATCCAATTCAGCTAGTTGATTTTTTAAATCTATATATCGTTTACAGAGCTGATATGATTCATCAAGTGCGCTTTTTATTCTTGATAATGAAGTCATTTTTTCTTGATTGAGCATGATATCGTTATCCATCATTTGCTGCATGATTTGATCATATTCAGAAACGATGCTATTAGCCTTTGATAAAATATCCATTAGTTAAATAAATTATTAAAAAAAGAGTCTTTAAGAATCTTTTTTATTGTATTTGCGGTTGAATTTTTCAATTCTTCCAGCAGTATCAACAAGGGTTCTCTGACCGGTATAGTATGGATGTGATTTATCTGAAATATCCAATTTAAATAAGGGATATTCATTGCCATCTTCCCATTTGACAGTTTTATCAGTTTTGACAGTAGATCGAGTAATAAAGGAATAATTACAAGAACTGTCCTCAAAAACTACCAATCTATAATCTTTTGAATGTGTATCTTTTTTCATTTAAGTTTTTTTAAACTATTTTTTATTCTTTGTATGCCATTTATTATTGTTTCTGTGTTAGTAGCAAATGAAAACCTCAAGTATCCGCCTGCTCCAAAACCATCACCAGCTACAGTAACAACCTTAGCATCGCCGAGAATATAATCAGAAAGGTCGAAAGTGTCTTGTAAAATTTTTCCATCCTCATTTTTTTTATTTAAGTAATATGAGAAGTCAGGAAACATATAAAAGGCTCCTCCAGGCATATCGCAATGCACATTATCAATTCCGTTTAGCTCATTATACATAACTGTTCTACGATGTCTAAATTTTTCTTTCATTTGTTTTACAGGTTCTTGATCACCCAATAAAGCAGCTACTGATGCTTTTTGACCAATGGCATTTGGGCATGAAGTGGTTTGCCCTTGAATTTTTGACATTGCTTTGACAATTTCATCGTTTGCTGTTGTATATCCAATTCGCCATCCTGTCATAGCATATGTTTTTGACATACTTCTAATTGTTACAATTTCACAACCAAAACTATCCAAAGTTTCGATAGCTTTAAATTCACTATCATAAACCAACTCTTCATAAGTTTCATCTGATATAACAATCCAATCTTTTTCTTTGCTTAATTTCAGTAATTTAGAAATTGCATAATCAGACCAAACACCGCCCGTAGGATTGCTTGGTGAATTAATTATAACTCCCTTAACTGAATCATCAATTTTGGAAATCAAATCATCAAAATCTGGTTCAAATTGCTTTTCTGAGATTGTATTTACAATTAAAGGTTCAGCACCAGCTATTCGTACAAACTCTGGAAATGAAACCCAATAAGGAGAAAAAACTATAACTTTATCACCTTTATCAAACAGGGCTTGGCATACAACTGATAATGATTGCTTTCCACCGTTCGAAACAATAATATTTTTAGGATCGTAATTTATACCTGTTAAATTTTTGAGCTTGGTCTGAATTGCTTCTTTTAACTCTAACATTCCTGATCCCGGCGTATATTTTGTGTACCCATCCTCCATAGCTTGTTTTCCAGCCTCTATGATGTGATGGGGTGTATTAAAATCAGGCTCTCCGACACCAAAATTAATTACATCTTCTCCTTGAGCCCTTAGCTCTGCAGCTCTGGCAGTCATTTGCAGAGTAAAAGAAGGTTTGATTTTCTTTACTAGATTGGAAAAATCTTTTGACATTTTACTGGCTCATTAAATCTAAGAATTCTTGATTTGTTTTAGTTCTTCGCATTCTGTCCGTCATAAACTGCATAGCCTGCTCTGTAGACATTTCTCCTAACATTTTTCTCAATATCCACATTCTTGATAAGTGTTGATCTGATAATAAAAGCTCCTCTTTACGAGTACCTGATTTCACGATATTAAATGCAGGGTAAATACGTCTATCACTCAATTCTCGATCTAGAACTAATTCCATATTGCCTGTTCCTTTAAATTCTTCGAAAATCACACCGTCCATTTTACTTCCGGTATCAATTAGAGCAGTGGCAATAATAGACAAACTTCCGCCTTCCTCAGTATTTCTTGCTGCTCCAAAGAATTTTTTTGGTTTTCTTAGTGCATTTGAATCAACACCTCCAGATAATATTTTACCACTATGAGGGATTACAGCATTGTGCGCACGTCCTAATCTGGTAATACTATCTAACAGAATAACAACATCCTTACCACATTCAACTAATCTTTGTGCTTTAGCAAGGGCCATATCAGATACTTGCACATGTCTTTCTGGTCCCTCATCAAATGTGGATGCAATAACCTCTGCATCAACACTTCTTTTCATATCTGTGACTTCCTCAGGTCTTTCATCAATCAGAAGAATGATAAGGATAGTATTAGGGTGATTTCTTCTAATTGCGTTTGCAATTTTTGAAATTAAAATAGTTTTACCGGTTTTAGGCTGAGCTACAATTAAACCACGTTGACCCTTACCGATTGGAGCTACCATATCCATTATTCTCATTGACATATCGCTTGTATTGGAAAGATTAAATTTTTCATTGGGATGGAGTGGAGTAAACTTATCAAAATTTCTTTGATCTTTAATTTTCTCCGGATTCATATCGTTGACTTTTGTTAATTGTAAAAGTGCGTGAAATCTTTCTTTAGATTTAGGAGCTCGAGTAGTTCCTTCAACAAAATGACCCGTTTTTAGCTTAAATCTCTTAATTTGTGATGGACTAACATAAATATCCTCAGGCCCTGGCATATAATTATCATTTACACTTCTTAAAAATCCGTATCCATCAGGTAAAATTTCTAAAATTCCGGCTGCCATTTTATCGCTTTTTTCATTGTCGTTATTAACTGCAGGTTTATTTGTCTCTTGTGTCTCTGAAGTGTCTGTAGCAGAAATGGCTTTAATAAGATCATCTTTAGACATAGATGATGATTTTTCAATTTCCATTTGCTTTGCTATTTCTTTTAGTTCAGTTAGTTTTTTGTCTTTTAAATCAGTCAATTTCATAATTCCTCGATTGTTGTGAAAATACTTATGGGAGAGTTGCCTTGGAATATAAATTACACTATATATTACCTTTGTCAAAGGAAAAATCAAAAAATTTATAGACGTATTTTGCTATATAGTGGCTTCCAAATATAACTTTTGGTCCATCAAATTGTTTATTTTTAAATAATCCTAAAGCATCATTTAGGTTTTCTATAAATTGGTAATTATTTAAGCTTTTTGTTGATTTGATATCATTTTTTGACAGAATGTCTTTTGAAGGAATAGTTGATATGATTAGTTCTTTGAAAGCATTTTTAAACAAGCTAATAATTTCAGGTCTTATCTTGTCATTTTTAATTACAACCAACCCCATAGGCTTTTGATTGTATATATCAAATAAATCTGAGGTTAGGATATTTATTCCCGAACTATTGTGAGCTACATCATAAAATATATTTTCTTCCATTTGTTGCATTCTACCTGGCCAAAACCATTGATCCAAACCGTCTTGAATTTGAATATTGGTAATATTTTTGAATTCATTTTTTATTGTTTCAATAGCTAGTACTGCATTTTCTGCCTGAAATGATCCAGCTTGAGGTAAGATGTAACTTGAACCATAATAATTGAGGTGAAGTTTGTTTGTTTTATGTTCCAATATATTGATCAAATCTTTATTAATATAATTTGTTTTGGTGTTCTGTTTTGTTGAAAATTTATCTATGACTTCAACTATATTACTTTTGGTGTTAGTTGTGGTATTTGGAGTGGAATTTTTTATGATACCACATTTCTCTGCAGTTATTTCTTCAACGGTCTCACCCAAAAGATGGGTGTGATCAAAGTCAATTTCAGTAATAATAGTATGAATAGGTGATAACACGTTTGTTGAATCTAATCTACCTCCAAGCCCGGTTTCTACTATTGCAATATCAACCTTGTTTTTTCTAAAATAGTCAAATGCCATGGCAGTAGTAGCTTCGAAGAACGTAATTGAGTGTTTTTCAAAAAAATCTCTGTATGTTTCCGTAAAACTTATTATATCGCTATCGTTAATTGGTACTCCATTAATTCTGATTCTTTCGTTAAAATTAATCAGATGAGGCGATGTATAAAGCCCAACCTTTTGTCCTGCATTTTGTAAGATTTTTGCAATTATAGATGCTGTAGAGCCCTTACCGTTAGTTCCTGCTAAATGAATCGATTTAAATTTATCATGAGGGTTATTGCATTTATGAAGAATTTTATTAATATTTTCTAAACCCAACTTTATTCCTCTATTATGCAATTGGTATAAATATTCTAATGTAGAATTAATCATCATTTATAAAGTTTTTTGGTATTGTTCAACAGCTCGATAAATTGCTGTAGCCAACTGATCTCGATATTGGGGACTTCGCAATTTCTTTTCTTCCGATGGATTAGAAATAAATCCTAGCTCTACTAAAACATTTGGCATTGATGCTCCCATAAGTACATAAAACCCAGCCTGTTTTACGCCTCTATCCGGACTTTGTACTCTTTTTTTAATTTCTTTTTGTACCATGGATGCAAACTGTTCGCTTTTTGATGCAAAAGCGCTTTGCGCGATTGTTGCTTTAATCAAATCTTCATTTGTTAATTTTTTACCAGTTGTTCCCTCAAGCTCTAGTACTGCGTTTTCCCTAGCAGCAACTCTAACTGCTGCTTCATTTTTATTTGGACCAATTAAAAAGGTTTCAAATCCACTTGCTCTTCTGTCTTCTGCAGCGTTTGTATGAATACTTATAAATAAATTGCCGTTACTTTCGTTTGCAATTTTAGTTCTCTCGCTCAATCGCAAAAATACATCTTCATTTCTTGTCATGATTATTTTAACGTTCATATTTTTAGATAATTTCTTTTCTAACCTCTTAGCAACATCTAATGCGATATCTTTTTCTTTGGTGCCACTATATCCAATTGCGCCAGGATCTTTGCCTCCATGACCAGCATCAATAACAATGGTTTTAAATTCCCATTTTTCCTTTTCGCTGCGAAGATCTACATTTTTTTTAATGATTTTTTTATCTGTAGAAATAGATGTAAATCTAATTTCGTTATTTGTGTATTTTATTAATGAAAAATCAGACAAATTTTGAATGATTCTGAAGAATGAATCGGTCGGCAGATAATAAATGCCATTTTCAATTAACACTTCTGAAGAAAGCTGAAAAAGGTTGTCTTCAATTTCAATAAATGTAATTTGGTTGCTAATTTTTATTTTTTTGTTATCAACATAGAAAACAACTTTTTGTGTTTTGTTGTTTATAAACTTTTTTGAATTAGTTATTTCAATAAAATCATTTACTGAAAAAAGATTTTTATTTTGAATCGTATTTATTTCCCCGACAAGTACATTATTTTCAAAAACTTTTATCTTTGATTCAGTTTTTGCACATAAATGCGAAAGTAAAAAAATAATCGAAAAAAGCCGAAAGTATGTTCTTAATAATTTCACTGTTTAAATTATTATAAAAATAATATAAAAGGGCTCAAATTTTGAGCCCTTTTTATATCAATCAATGTAGAGAAAACTAGATTATTTTTTCATCCACATTGCGACGAGCATAACTGCTACTAATCCAGCAACACCACCGTCTCCAATAGCATTAACTGCATTACCAATTCCTGCAATGACACCAAAAATGTCATCATAAAGGATACCGATAATAGTACCAGCAACAATCAAATTAATCAAAAGGCCTGTAGTCATGCCTAAGAAATCATTGATTTTTTTTATCACATCTTTCATTGTGTTTTCTCCTTCGAGCTTTTAGAGCTCCCCAATGAATAGGGAGCTCTATTTAATTAGTAAATACTGATCAGTTTATAGCCAAGACAAGAAGACAACTAAAACTAGTAGTCCTGTTAGTCCGCCATTAAGAAAAGTATCTACAAAACCCATTATACCACCTAGCGCATCAACTGGCGTGTCGAAAAGTATGCCTGCAAAAACAAAAAAGATAATTGCAGCCTTAACTACACCTGTTAGACCATTTAAAGCACCATTTAACATTGAATCCCATGAAGCCATGTTATTCCTCCTTGATTAGTTAATAACTAGTTAAAAAAAAGGCAAAACCCCTATAAACTTATAGTTTTTTTGCCCCCATCATTAATCATGTCAATATGATTAAATTCTCTAAAAAGTTGCCAAAAATTCATCTTATTTATAATTATAGTCTCTTTTTTTGGGGTAATCAACCTTTTTTGAATATTATCTATTAAATAAATAATATTCAATTTCTTGTCATTTTGGTGATTCATGCATGAATAATGTTAAATTCTGTTATTTCATCTGAAAATAATAGACATTAACTTTTTTTATGGAAAAAACGCTCAAACCAATAATCGAAAAGGTTCATGCTAGAGAGATTTTAGACTCTAGAGGGTTTCCAACAGTTGAAGTGGAAATTACAGCATCGGGTCATAAAAGCATTTCTGCTGTTCCTTCAGGAGCATCTACAGGAGAATTTGAAGCTCTTGAACTAAGAGATGGAGATAGCCAAAGATTTCACGGTAAAGGTGTTTTAAAAGCTGTAGACAACGTTATCAACAATTTTGGACCTGCATTAATTGGCAAAGATGCAAGCAACCAAAAAGAAATTGATGAATTGCTTATTAACATCGACGGAACTTCAAATAAAAGCGCATTCGGCGCAAACGCAAGTTTAGGAATATCAATGGCTTGTTCAGTGGTTAGTGCTACTTTCTATAATAAACCATTATATCACTATTTAAACCCAAATAGCAACATAATGCCTATACCAATGATAAACGTCCTTAATGGCGGAATGCACGCAGACCAAGGTTCCGATCTACAAGAAATTATGCTATTCCCACATGGTGCAAAAAATTTTAAACACTCTCTTCAAATGGGCTCTGAAGTATTTCACTGTTTAAAAATGGAATTAAAAAAACAAGGACTAGAAACGACTGTAGGGGATGAAGGTGGATTTGCTCCGGCATTAAAATCAAATGACCACGCAATTGATCTTCTTCTTAATTCTATCGAAAAGGCTGGGTTTAATATCGGAAATGATATTTCTTTAGCTTTAGATGTTGCAGCATCTAGTTTTTATAAAGATCGTAAATACCATTTAAAAGTCGATGGAAGTGTTTTAGACACCGATGGAATGATTGGTTTTTATGAAGACCTAATTCAAAAATACCCTATTGTTTCGATTGAAGATGGTCTAGATGAAAACGATTGGGAAGGTTGGACAAGCATGAACAAGGCGCTTGGTTCAAAGATCCAAATTGTAGGTGATGATTTAACTGTAACCAATCCAAAAAAGCTAGAAAAGGCAATTGAGAAAAATTCAATGAACTCTATATTAATTAAATTGAATCAAATTGGTACTGTTTCAGAGACCATCAAGGCTATAGAGATAGCTAAAACAAACAATATGAATTATATCATTTCACACAGATCAGGTGAAACGGAAGATACTTTTATCTCTGATCTATCAGTTGCGATGAATGGCGGACAAATTAAAACAGGCTCAGTATGTCGATCTGACAGAACTGCAAAATATAATAGACTTCTAAGAATTGAAGAACAGCTCAAAAACTCGACATTGTGTAGTTCTTTAAACTTTATTAAATGAAATCATTTTTCTCACCAACAAACATCTTAATGGGTACAATTGTTGTTGGCTGCATATCTCTGCTTCTATTTAGCGACAGGGGATTAATTAATTTATGGTCACTTAAAAAAGAAAAATTAGAAATTCAAAATGAAATCAATGATTTAAGAAATCAAATTGCCATGCTTGAAAAAGAAGAAGAGAAGTTAAAGTTTGACGAAAAATACATTGAAAAAATTGCTCGAGAAAAATTTAAAATGGTTAAACCTGGAGAAAGAGTTTTCAAAGTAAATGACGAGAAGTCTAACTAAATAAATCTTTTGCAACCTTAAAAGACTTTACATCTGGAAAGTGGTATCTTACCAGCTCAGACATAAATCTAGTCATTATTTTTTTTTCATAATTAGGGATATTTTTTGATTTATGCATTCCATTAAGATCTAAATCAAATATTAGATTTAAATCGCCTAATATATTTGGATTTTTTTGCTGAAAACGTAAGATTATTGGATGTTTTTTTGCGCTTAAAATGTCATAGCCACTGTTTTTAAGAAAATGCAAAATAAAGTAATAAAAAGCATTATTAAGATTTTTGTTATTATGGTCAAAATAATACATTACAGGTTGTAATGTATCATATGTCTTTATGTCTGGGATTTCTTCATCATAGCTTTTATCAATTATTTCTAGCATAGATGTACAAAGCACTGTTTTTTTTAAGTCTGCACATATATTCTCCCAATCATTTATGAGTTGTACAGTATAAACTGGATGTATTTGTTTTTTGGGGTGGTGCGTATAATTAATCTCCACCTCATTTAACTGCTGATATATCGCTTTATTAGGTGACTTTTGTCTCATTGCTGCTTTGACAATGTATGTGGACTTGCCCTTTTCTCTCGTAAATAGCCTAATTATTAAACTTGACTCCTTAAATATTGTTGTTTTTAGTACAAATGCTTGGGATTTGATTTTCATTTTGGAATTTCTATTTTACCCCAGCCTGCGTGAGTTAAGCTTCCAAAATATAAATTATTTTCGTATTGCTTAACGCTCGTAATAGGAGAATAAGCTTCTTCTGCTTTGTATTGTAAGTTATAGACTACTTTACCTCCTTCATCTAATCCGAGAACATAAGAATGATTAATTGGTTGTGGCTGCCATGATTTAGGAAGTCTTAAAACCATTTTTCTTAAAAATGGTTTATTGGACGACATTTCAATAAAGTCATTCCTTGGATTAAATAACGCAACCCAAAAAATTCCTTCCTCGTTTGATGATACGTTGTCTGGAAAGCCAGGTAAGTTTTCTATAAAAATTTCTGACGTTCCAGCTTTATCTCCTTTTAACCAATATTTTTGAATTCTGTACATAAATGTTTCGTTAACCAAAACAAATGACTCATCGCTACTAAGCGCAACTCCATTTGCAAAGTATAAGTCTTTCAGCAGGGTCGTTGTTTTTTGGGTAACTGGATCATAAACCAATAATCTGCCATTAGCAGAATGTTCTAAAAGCTCTAACCTGTCATTGCCATATCCATATTTACTTGATGCATCTGAGAAGTAAATTTTACCATCGCTTGAAATGTCCAGGTCGTCAACAAATTTAAACGGTATGTTGTCTGAATCTGATTTAATCGATAAGGAGACAACCTCACCACTATCATCAATTGAAATAAGTCCTTGAATAGCATCTGCAACAATTAAGTTGTCGTTAGAATCAAATGCCATACCGAGCGGTCTGCCCTTAGTATCTGAAAAAATACCATCATCGTTCATTATTACGCCATTATCATAACCTACATAAATTTCATCATTTTTAAGCACAATATCTTCTGGTCCAACATATCCATCATTATTCCAAAATATCTCGATGTCTTTAAGTTTTTGATTGAAAGAAAATATAGGGTCCATTCTACTGTCTTTTGGACTTTCCCAGGCGGCTGGTTCTATGGGAACTGGCCAAAACAAAAGATAGATTATGGCTGTGGTTAATAGAAATGAAATTATATTTGAAATATTATTAATTTTTTTCACTTCACTAGTAAGCCTTAGCAAAAACTACCAAATGTTTAGCAGTTTCACCTGAGAAAATACACTTATTTGAGGAGTCTTCGTTATCTTCAACGATGCAACGGATTGTTGCTTTAGTTTTTTCCTTGATTTTAAGTTCAGTTTCATCTGTTCCATCCCAATATGCTTTGATGAATTGATTATTTTTTGATAGGATATCTGTAAAATCGGCAAAAGAGCTTACTGTGCATGTATTGTTGTCCATAAAGGTTTTTGCATCATTAAAAAGATTATCTTGAATACTTTGTAAAATAGTGAGTATTTCGTCAATGTTATCGATTTGGACTTGGTATTTTTCTGAATTATCTCTTCGACAAACAGTAAGCTCCATCTTCTCAAACTCTTTTAAGCCGATTTCTATTCTTATTGGCACGCCTTTAAGCTCCCATTTATTAAATTTAAATCCTGGGCTTTCATCGAGATCATCAACGTGAGTTCTTATGTCTAGGTGAGTTAATTTTTCTTCTACTCTCATTACAAAACTAGAAAATTCTTCAGACTTTTCTTTTTTTGGATTAATTGGGACAATAACAACTTGTTTAGGTGCAATTTTAGGTGGAATTTTTAGACCCCTATCATCTCCATGAACCATTATCAGTGCTCCAACCATTCTAGTGCTAACACCCCAACTTGTTGCATAAACCGGGTTCTCTTTGTTGTCTTTACTTTGAAATTTTACATCAAATGCTGATCCAAAATTAGTCCCAAGATAGTGTGAAGTGCCTGCTTGCAACGCTTTCTTATCTCTCATCATTGTCTCAATTGAGAATGTTTCATCTGCCCCTGCAAATCTTTCAAGATTTGATTTCCTTCCTATAATTGTAGGGATTGCTAGATAGTCCTCAAATAATGTTCTATAAATTTCTACAATTTCTAGTGTCTCTTTCATTGCTTCTTCTTTAGTGGCATGTGCAGTATGGCCTTCTTGCCATAAGAACTCAGAAGTTCGTAAAAATAGTCTTGTGCGCATTTCCCAACGTACAACATTTGCCCACTGGTTTACTTTTAATGGTAGATCTCTGTATGATGTAATCCATTTTTTAAACATGTGCCAAATGATTGTTTCGGATGTTGGTCTTACAATGATTTCTTCTTCAAGTTTCGAGCTTGGATCTACTGTTAAAGACCCATTTTCAGAGATTAGTTTTGAGTGAGTTACAACAGCACATTCTTTGGCAAAACCTTCAACGTGTTTAGCTTCTTTTTCTAAAAAACTTTTAGGAATGAATAGTGGAAAATATGCATTATCATGACCGCTGTCTTCAATCATTTTATTTAAGGAGTCTCTGATGTTTGTCCAAAGCGAAAAACCATAGGGCTTTACTACCATTGTTCCTTTAACAGGGCCATAATCAGCTAAATCGGCGTCAAGTATGACGTCTGTATACCATTTGGAAAAATTATCGCTTTGTTTTGTAATTTTAGCCATTTACTATCACTTTAATATATTATAAAGTAGAGTTAATTTATAGAAAATCCAATACAATGAAAAAAGCTATCTTTTCAACTGAAATCAATCTGCTAAGAAGTACTATGCAACGCCTTCTAAGGAGAAGTGCGCACACTAATATTGCTAAAATATTAAGGACAACGCACCAAGCAGATGTTGCACTTATTATGAGAAACTTAAATCAATACGATCAAAATACAATTTTTAGTCTATGTCCTACTGCAATGCACAAAGCAAGACTCCTAGAAGAGCTCGATGAATCATTAATTGAAAAAGTACTAGAAAATGAAAGCTCAAAGACAGTTTCAAATATTTTTAGATATCTTGATACAAATGACCAGGCAACAATTATTGGCATGTTTTCCAAAGATAAACAAAACGAAATCTTAAAATTAATTGAAGTCGACGACAAAGAGGAGGTTGAAGAGATAATGTCTTATCCAGATGATAGTGCTGGAAGTATAATGACAAAAGAAACTTTTACGCTTAATCAAAACACCTCTGTTAAAGATAGTATTAAAAAACTTCAGTCATTCCCTGAAAACGACAAAATATTTTACTTATATGTATTAGACGATAAAGATAAACTTGTTGGCGTTGTATCTTTAAGAACGCTGGTAACTTCAAAAAACTCTAAAAAACTAAAAGATATTATGATTAAGGATATTCAAGCAGCAACTACTGATACTGATCAGGAAGAAGTAGCAAAAAAAGTTGCTCAATATAATTATCTTGCTTTGCCTGTAGTCAACAGACAAAACAGGTTTCTTGGCATTGTTACTATAGATGATGTTGTTGATATTATAAGAGAAGAGGCGTCTGAAGATTTTTTACAAATGGCTGGTGTGGGAAAAGATAGAGAAATTCTTTTAAAATCGCCCTTTGAGAATGCACAGTCTCGAGCGCCCTGGATTCTTGCAAGCCTCTTAGGAGGTATTTGTGCTGCTGCTATTATTAGTTACTTCAATAACCTGTTAGAGCAAATAATTGTTTTAGCTGCATTTATACCAGTTATAATTGGAATTGGAGGTAATGTTGGTACACAGTCTTCAACTATTGTAGTTAGAGGGCTCGCCACTGGAAGAGTAGATGTCGCAAACAGCTTTCCACTAATTTTTAAAGAGGTGGTTGTAGGAAGCTTGTTGGGCGCTACATACGGCTTGTTGGTGGGTCTTGCCTCAGAATATATAACGGGAACCTCAATGAACAACTTGGGTCTTGTAATAGGATTAAGCATATTTTGTTCCATGACTATTGCAACCGCAGTAGGGGCTAGCGTTCCCATCATTCTTAAAAAACTTAATTTTGATCCAGCAATATCCACCGGCCCCTTTGTTACAACAGCAATAGACATCATTGGGGTTGCTTTATATTTCTTAATTGCTTCAACCATTTTAATAAATTGATAAGAATTGCTTACATCATAGCTTTGCTTTTCGCTCAACTTTTTTCAAACAATGGAAAGGAATACAAGATTTCATTTGAATATTGGCTGAATGAAGATTTAAGAATTTTTGCAGTTGATAATGTGATTACACTAGA